>Ga0070735_10002615_pt1 | contig 16183 bp, 12 predicted proteins | sample Coa_R1_FD_66443 | JGI IMG/M metagenome (GOLD analysis project Ga0070735, IMG submission 66443) | Surface soil microbial communities from Centralia Pennsylvania, which are recovering from an underground coalmine fire - Coalmine... | ecosystem: Environmental > Terrestrial > Soil > Unclassified ... | reverse complement strand
AGCCGGGCAATGTCTCAAATAGCGCTCGGTGTAGCTCAGTTGCGCTCACCGTGCGGAGCGGCAAATATCCGCCCGCGAGACAAATCGCGTATGCAACGTCGCCCCCTAATACGCAAAGCCAGCCATAACGCTTGAATGAAAGCATGGTTGTTCTCCACTCGCCCACTCAATTGGCCGTGCGGTGAACCAGTGAACTCAGCCGGGGAAAGAATCCCGGGGTCAACGACGCGTATCGAGAATAGGCGTCGCCAAATTCAGCCATCACTTCGCGCTCCTCGCGATGTGCGAGACGAACGTACACAAATACAAGGACCGGAAACATGACCAGTGTGATCAGGGTTGGCCACTGAAGCAGAAAACCCACCATGATCAGGATGAAGGCGGCATATTGCGGATGCCGGATGTAGGCATAAGACCCAGTCACAGCGAGTTCGTGTGTACGTTGCGCCTTGTAGAGTACTCTCCAGGCGGAAGCCAAGAGCAGGAAGCCTCCGAAGATGAATACCATGCTCATGATGTGGAACAAATCGAAGTGTGGATCACCTTTCCAACTGAAAAGTGTGGGCCACAGATGTCCCGCATCATGCGAATAGATGTCTATTCCTGGGTAGCGGTGCTGCAGCCATCCCGAGAACAAGTAGATCGTCAGCGGGAAGCCGTACATTTCGGTGAACAGTGCAATGACAAACGCCGAAAATCCACCGAATGACCGCCAATCCCGCTTCGAGCGTGGATGATAAAAACTAAACGCGAAGATCAAGAAGATCGCGGAGTTGAGAATCACCATTCCCCACAAGCCATATCCGTACGTTTCGTGGTTCATTTGACTTCCCCCTTCCCAAAGTGAATCGTGACCGTTCAAGCTGTCCGCTTCTGACGGCGGAGCACTACGTTGTAAATCGGCACCCAGATCAGGGTCGCGTACCATCCGTAGCCGTAGCTTTCAACGAGACCAAGAAAGAAGCTCCCCCAACTAATCCAGTGAAACCCGCTAAGGAGCTGCTCCAACGCTGGAGCCATGTTGTGGGCCGGCACAATCAAGCCGACCACCACACACAGCACAAAAGAAATTGCAAAGAACAAACTGGTCGCGTGACCTACCGCCGCAATCGAAATTGTGCTTTTCATCGTATTCTCCCTCTTCCCTATGCCGCATAACGTTGCGGCTCAGATTCGAACTTATCAAGGCATTGTTTGGAGCAGAAACGGATCTCTTGCCCTTGAAAGTGTTTGGAATAACCCTGGCCAGGTTCGACCGGCATTCCGCAGACAGGGTCTTTGATGGAACCTTTGCCCTCTCCGTGATCACCCTCATGCTCATGGCCACCGTGATTCCCATGAACCATGTGCGCCCCGCATCCAAAACGCATCATCAGGTAGAAAAACGCAGCGAATAGCAGAAACGACAGTAAGCGATCCATGAATCCTCCTTCCCATCACCGAGTGCCTATTCGGCACACCGGCTTTCCGAACGCATCTCGTTGTACTCACACCGCAAACCTCACTTGTGGTGCATATCCATATGCTGAAAAATCTGTCCGAAGGTGACCGACACTGCCTCGAACCTGTCACCGTTCGGCTTGATACCAACAACCACTCCATCCCCGACCTTCAGGTCCTTCACAGATGTAACCACACCGTCTTTAATGAACTTCGTTGAAGGCAACACTGTGATCGTGACTGCCTTCGGTGCCTTGGCCATCGTTTCGACAGTTATGGAATTTGTCGAAACGGCTTTCACGGTTCCCATTACGCTTCCGCTCATGTCAGCGTGGCTTACGGCTGCCAGCATTACTATGGAAAGCAGAAGTGCCAACGTTTTTGTTTTCATGTTCCTCTCCCTTGGCGACGCCTACTTCGTGGACGGTTTGGCGTCGTCGCTAGCCATCGGGCAGCTTTTTGTCATCATCCCGGACATGTTTTGCATCATGCCTCCCTGCTTCATCATCTGGCTGCGCATCTGTTCGAGCATCGCGCTCTGCTGAGCCATCATCGACTTCATTTTCGCGGGATCTTTTTCGTTCTGCATTGCAGCCATGTTCTCCATCATCTTGCTCATGTTGTCGGACATTTGCTGATTCTGTCCCTGCATCATGTTCATCGTCCCCATCATCCCGCCGCCCATCATTCCCGGCCCCGCTGTTCCAGGCTGTGGCTGGGTCGGAGTCTGGGCCTGCGGTTGGCTGGCTTGGCTCTCTGGGTGATGTTCTTCGTGCTGAGCGGAAGCTCCGACGCTGAGCATCGCGACAGCCCCGATCAGGGAGATGGTCAACAACACTTTGCTTCTCATGTGATTTCTCCTTTCCAGTTTTGGTAGAACAATAGAACTTGGTAAATCTCAACTCCTAGTCGGTTCGTTTGCGATCGCTTCTGAGCTTTTCACGCGCATTTCCCCTTGGCGGCAGAATACCCGTGGTTCATACGAGAGAACGCCTGCACGGGTTATGGGGGACGTGGATTAAATCAGGAAGGTGCCGTAGAGGGACTGTAACGAGTTAGTGCACGGTGGAATCGCCTGGATGGGATAAAGGCGTGACACAGATCGAATTCGCTCGATAAACCGCCCCTTATTTCCAAAGGCCATATTTTGCTGCGCTCCAGACGGATTTGTGCGGACCTGTTGCGCAGGCTTTGGTGAACCGACCTGGCAACAAGCACTTCGATTCTGTGTAGTCGGGGACGGCGTCACGGGACATCTGCGGTCCTGGCTGGAGTTCGAGCCTCCGTCGGAACATCTATTGCAGGAGTCGCGAAGCGCGGAGCAAAGGACACTTCCGGAGGCCGATTGCATCATCAGCAATGGCAAGAGGACCAAAACGGCGAATTGGAGCCAGCGCTTCATTTCACGTCACATCCTTAACGTTCATAATATTGCTCGAATATCGCGGATCGCCTGTGCTACCCGTCACAGCTCTTTGTGACCAGCATCACAGCCCTTGCAAGCCGATGGAGTTCTAATCGACCGTGTTGGCTGGGGTACAGGCTCTGACTCGTTGGTGAAATCAGCCGATCAACGATTGAACTACTATCGAGCCAACATTCACGAACTAAGGAAAGATGACAATGACGAATACAACAGCAGTGAAAGGTTTTTGTGTGCGGGATGGACATAAACACGGCTAACGCCGCCGGACAAACCGATTACAAAGGGCAGACGTATTACTTCTGCGGCTCCAAGTGTAAAGAGAAGTTCGATCTTAATCCGGAGCAATACTTGGGCAAGTCTGCGGGAACGCTCAAGAGCGGATGTAGCTGCTGCAGCTGATTCAGGCTGGCACAGGCCTGTCGGTTCAGGGTCCAGTTGCGCCTCGGGCATGCATCTGGTGAGTTTGCATCCACTATAGCGGTGCCCTAAAAGACATGAATGGCATGCAGTCTCGTCAATACGCTCGCCATTATGGAACGAAAGTTTCTGTTGGAATGGGCGCGACCGAAGTTTTCCCCATGCAGATCACCGAACCGGCCTCTCCTCACATATGAGCGGATCGTTGCGCAAGATGAGCGGCGGAAAAATGAACATCGAATTTGACGATGATCGAGGACAAGAGTCGGGTCAAGGATTAAAGTGAGTGGGAGAGTCTTTGGCATTAGGCCATCGGTGGAAGAAATCGCAAACGAGCGCAATCCTCCTTCCAGGAAAACATGGGAAACCGCTTCTCCACCAAGACTCCTCGTGATTGGTCACTACCGGATGGGCTTTGACATAACTCCCCAAGGAAACGCCCCTGAGTTCCGCGTCGTTATCGACTATGCTCTACCAGTACTGCCCCGGCCCGTTGGCTCGGATTCCTGTTCGGCGACTACTATGCCCGATGATGCACCATGCAGATGGCCGACGCTATAGCGAGGCATTGCGCTTCTCAAAGCTAGGCTTTTGTCGCAATCCCTCCTTGTTCGCAAATTGGTCGAAGTGGGGCAAGATGTTCCGGTTGGCAAGACGGTGATGAGTAGCATCATGATCGCATCGGAGTTCAAAATGGACCACTCGACAGACAATGATCACGGACAGGCGTCCGACCCACATGCCGGTCACAAGATGTCAGAAATGCGCGGTTCCCACGACCGTCACGCAGGGCACTCCGTTGCCATGTTTCGCGATAAATTTTGGTTGTGTTTCGCTCTAACAATTCCGGTCGTATTTTGGTCAACCGACGTTCAACACTGGCTAGGTTATACAGCGCCTTCCTTCCCCGGCTCGCGGTTTATCCCCGCCATCCTCGGAACCGTCGTCTTCGTCTATGGCGGCCTAGTCTTCATCCGCGGGGCATGGGGCGAACTTGCCAACCACAAGCCCGGCATGATGACACTCATCAGCTTGGCGATCATAGTCGCTTTTGGAACTTCGCTCGCAGCGACATTTGGCCTCTTCGAGATTGACGTTTGGTGGGAACTCGCATCGCTGATTACGATCATGGTCCTCGGCCACTGGCTGGAAATGAAAGCCATTTCCCAGGCTCGTGGCGCGCTCAATGCACTCGCTGCATTGCTCCCAGATACCGCTGAACGCATAAAGGGTACAGAAACTGAGTCTGTTCCACTCTCTGAGTTGCGCGTTGGCGACATTGTTCTTGTCCGGCCGGGAGCCCGTGTCCCGGCAGATGGCACTGTCGCAGATGGCACCGCCGATGTTGACGAGTCCATGATCACCGGCGAGTCCAAGACAGTACCGAAGGCAGCAGGTGCCAAAGTTATTGCGGGGACCGTTGCCAGTGGCGGAAGTCTTCGCGTTAGCATTACGGCAATCGGGGATCAGACCGCTCTCTCCGGAATCATGCGGCTCGTAGCCACTGCGCAAGCTTCCGGCTCTCGCACGCAAGCTCTTGCCGACCGAGCAGCTGCGATCCTTTTTTACGTAGCAGTCGTATCTGGCGCGACTACCTTCATCTACTGGTGGATTGCGGGGGACATGGAACATGCCCTGATTAGAACCGCAACGGTTCTCATCATTGCTTGCCCGCACGCCCTTGGATTGGCGATTCCCCTCGTAATCGCAATCTCGACATCTCTAGGTGCTCAAAACGGGCTCCTCGTGAAGGACAGACTGGCACTCGAACGCGCCCGCAATCTGGATCTAGTCATTTTCGATAAGACTGGAACCCTGACGCGCGGTTCACCGGCGGTGTCGGGAGTCGCGGCTGCACCTGGCAGTACGGAAAACGATTTGATCGCGCGTGCTGCCGCCGTCGAATCCAACTCCGAACACCCGCTCGCTAAAGCCATCATCGCGGAAGCCAAGCGCCGAAGCGTGGCCCAATTGTCAGCCACCAATTTCGAGGCGCTGGCTGGTCGGGGCGCAAAGGCGCTCGTGGAAGGCAAGGCTGTCGAAATTGGCGGACCGCGCCTGTTGACCGAGGCAAAGGTAACCGTGCCTCCAGAGATTGAAAAACTCACGACCGCATGGGCATCAGATGGGAACACGGTTCTCTATGCCGTCGCTGAAGGAAACCTGCTTGGAGCTTTTGCTGTTGAGGATGAGATTCGGCCGGAATCTAGTGAAGCCGTCACCGAACTTCACGGGCTTGGTATCCGGGTCGCAATGATCACCGGAGATTCAAAGGCGGTGGCCGATTCGGTCGCCCGCCGCATCGGAATCGATGAGGTCGCCGCCGAGGTTCTTCCAGCTGATAAGGCCGCCGCAGTGAAAAACTTTCAGACAGGCGGCAAGCGGGTCGCAATGGTTGGCGATGGTGTTAACGATGCACCCGCTCTGGCCACCGCCAATGTTGGAATCGCCATCGGGGCGGGAACCGATGTGGCGATTGAATCTGCGGGAATCGTACTCGTACGTAGCGACCCGCGCGATGTCGTCGGCGCAATCGAACTATCTCGCGCCACCTATCGAAAAATGATTCAGAACCTGGTCTGGGCGACGGCTTATAACCTTGTCGCCATTCCGGTCGCCGGTGGCCTTTTCGTCCATTGGGGATTCGATCTCCCCATGAGTCTTGGGGCGGTCGCGATGAGCTTGTCGACCATCATCGTGGCGGCAAACGCGCAACTACTTCGCCGATTGAAGTTGCAACGTGCCGCCGTATGATCGAAACAATCGGCCCACGACCTTTCCGAGTTTGCGCTAACTGCAAATCCAGCGAGAGCATTCCAGCTACTTTGCCATCAACTGCGTCTTTTCCGACGCAACAACGCGATCCCCCTTCAGCACTTGTGCGGTTACATTCCACAACCCGGCTGACGGGATATTCGCCTTGCCCGAATAGTCCGAACCGTTCCAGGCCACTGTCGGCGTAACTTTCATTTCCGCCATCCCCATCTCCGGCATTGCGGGCATAACAAGAATAATTTTCACAGTCGCATCAGAGATGGATTTCCCGGCTGAGTCCGTGACAACGACGTGAAACGTGTTTTGTCCTGAAGCCTTTGCCGGGCTCGGTTCGGCACGAAACGAAATCTTGTACTCCTGTTTTGTTTGGACTTGTGCGCCGCGGGCAGGAACTGCGGCATAATTGACTAGAAGTAACGCCGCAACGACGAATCCTATCACGTGAATCTTGCTCATTGGTTCTCCTTTAATTTGTCTAATTTGCTGCTGGTTCCATAACTGACAGATTCAATCCTCCGTCGAATAATTTCATTGCTCATACGTTGGGGGCTCTTCCGGCATGCGCAGCGTACCCCGGCGTAGTGCACGCTCTTTCATCAAGGCGAAGAACACCGGCACCAGAATCAATACGTGAATCGTCGAAGTAATCATGCCGCCAACAAGGGGAGCGGCAATCGGCTTCATTACGTCGGAACCAACTCCGGTCTCCCACAGGATGGGGACAAGACTGGCCAAGACGACGCTCACCGTCATGAGTTTCGGCCTGAGCCGTTGGACTGCGCCTTCGATTACGGCGGTCTCGATGTCCTCATGGCGCAAAGGAACGCCGGTGGCTAAACGATGGTCCAGAGCCTCGTGCAGATACACGACCATGACCACGCCCGTCTCGACCGCGATGCCAAACAGCGCGATGTAGCCCACCCAAACAGCAACGCTGAAGTTGTATCCAAGAAGCCTTTGGAGGATAAGGCCCCCCGTCAGCGCATAGATTGTGGGGAAAATCAGGACAGCGGCCTCAGCAATGGAGTGAAATACCATGTAGAGCAACAAGAAAATGACGCAGAAAACGACTGGCAAAATTAATTGCAGCCGTTCTTTAGCCCGCAACTCAAATTCATATTCGCCGGACCACTTGTACGCATAGCCGGGCGGTAGCGTAAGTTTCTGCCGAAATAAATTGTTCGCGCTGGTTACGAAGCCGCCATAGTCCTTCGTGTTCAAATCAATATACACATAGCCGGTGAGGGCTCCATCCTCATCACGAATCATGGATGGGCCTCGCGAGAATGAGATCTTGGCCACTTCAGAAATGGGGATCTGCGCTCCGGTCGGTGTAGCGATGAGGACTTGTTTAAGCTCCTCGACGTTGTCTCTAAAATCGCGATTGTAACGGACGTTGACGGGATACCGTTCTCTCCCCTCGATGTTTTCGGTGACCGTGTCGCCGCCGATTCCCGAAGTGACGGCTTGTTGCACGTCCGCGACTGTCAGTCCGTAACGAGCGGCGTCCGCGCGATTCACTTCGACATTGATATAAAAACCCTGCGACACGCGTTCCGCGAAAATGGACCGCACGTCAGGCAGACTGGTCAGAAGTTGCTGCAATTGCCCGGCAGCTTGCTGGATGCCGTCCAAAGTGGGTCCTTGAATCTTCAAACCAAGCGGCGTTTTTATTCCCGTCAATTCCATGTCCAACCGGTTCTCGACCGGCATCGTCCAACTGTTGGAAAGACCCGGGAACTGAAGCTTCGAGTCCATCTCCTGAATAAGCTTTTCGTAGGTCATTCCCGGACGCCACTGGGTGCGCGGCTTGAGCATGACGGTCGTGTCGTACATGTCCAGCGGAGCGTTGTCGGTTGCGCTGTCCGAACGTCCAATGGTTCCGAAAACGGTTTCGACCTCGGGAAACGTGCGAATGATCCTGTCCTGCCCCTGCAGCAACTGCGACGCTTGTCCGATGGAGATTCCCGGTAAAGCAGACGGCATATACAAAGCGGAGCCCTCATAGAGCGGCGGCATGAACTCGCTGCCGATCTTCAGGGCCAGCGGCAAAGTCAGGACCAGAAATATAAGATTGAGAATCAAGGTTGTTTTGCGATAGCGCAGACACAGACGTAGAACCGGAAGGTAGATCGCCTGTGTGAGGCGGGAAAGCGGATTACGGGATTCCGGGCGGAGTTTTCCGCGAATGAAAAGGATCATCAGAACTGGCACCAGTGTGATCGCCAGCACCGAGGAGAAACCTACCGCTAAAGTTTTCGTCCACGCCAGCGGCCGGAACATTCGCCCTTCCTGAGCCTCCAGTAAAAAAACGGGCAGGAAGGACACCACGATGATGACCAGTGAAAAGAATATAGCGGGGCCAACTTGTTTGGCCGAATCGAGCAAAATACGCTGCCTCTGCGGCTCGGAAAGAGGCGTCGCTTCCCTGGCCTGGTGCTCTGAAAGTTGGCGATACCCGTTTTCAACCATCACGATGGCCGCGTCCACGAGTACGCCAATGGCAAGTGCCATGCCTCCGAGCGACATGATGTTTGAACTGACATTGAGGTAGTACATCGGAATAAAAGCTGCGACTACTGCGATGGGTAGCGTCAAAATTGGAATCAGCGCCGAACGGAAGTGAAACAGAAAAATGATGATAACGATGCTAACGATGATCGCTTCTTCGAGCAGATCACGTTGCAACGTATCAATGGATGCGTGAATCAACCCGGCACGGTCATATCCCGGAACCACTTCGACGCCCGGTGGGAGCGACGGCTTAATTTCCTCCAGTTTCTGTTTCACGCCGTTGATGACAGTCAGAGCATTCATGCCGTCGCGCATGACAATAATTCCCCCAACCGTTTCTCCCTGGCCTTGCCATTCCGCGACTCCCTCTCGAATATCCGGCCCGAATGAGACAGTTCCCACATCCCGGATGAGCACAGCCGTGCCGTTCTTTGTCATGACAGGCACGGTCTCCAGGTCACTGAGCGAATGCAAATAGCCAAGGCCGCGAATCATGTATTCCGCCCCGCCGAGTTCCAACAACCGCCCGCCCACTTCGTTCGTACTGTCTCGAACTTTTTCAATGACGGTCGAGAGGGGAATGCCGTACGCGCGAAGTTTCTCGGGGTCGAGATTGACTTGATACTGCCGGACGAAACCTCCAATCGTCGCCACCTCCGCTACACCGGGAACGGTTTCGATTTGGTAGCGCAGATACCAGTCTTGGAGACTTCGTAAGTCCGCCAGACTGCGTTGATGGCTGTGATCCACCAGAACATATTCGTAGACCCATCCGGCTCCCGTTGCATCCGGACCAATGACAGGGTGAACGCTAACTGGAAGCCGCCCTTGGATTTGTTGCAAGTATTCGATGACACGCGACCGTGCCCAATACAAATCCGTTCCATCTTCAAACACGACAAAGACGTACGAGTCTCCAAACATCGTCTGTGCCCGCACGGCCTTGACATGTGGTGCCGCGAGCAAGGTGGAGACGATAGGGTAGGTCACCTGATCTTCAATGATGCTGGGTGGCTCACCCATCCAGGGCGTATGAATAATGACTTCAACGTCGGAAATATCAGGCAACGCATCGAGTGGAATTCTCCGCAGCGCCCAGATTCCCACGAGCACCAGGAAAAGTGTTCCCGTAAAAACGAGAAAGCGATTTCGCGCGCACCAATCAATCCATCGGGCGATCATGCTACATCCCTCCCGTAGCGCTCACGCTCAGTTGCTTGCTGGCGATGGTTTGTCCATTTTTCTTCGCCAGGATTGTGGTCTGCCACGTTCCTCCGCTTTCCAGCACGCCCGTTCCTTCGTAGACGCCGTTGCCTTTGTCGCTGAGAGCAACGGGAGTGCGCACTGCCGCCATTCCCATTGCCGGCATGGCCGGCATCGAGAACGTCACCGAGACTTCCGCCCCGGAAATTGGAGAACCATTCGCATCCGTGAGTTTTATACGGAAGACGTTGCTTCCCTTATTGGGTGGGTTTGGCTGCGAGGTTAGTTCGGCGTTCGCTTGAGGAGCATTCACAGCGGATGCCGCACCGGCTCCGGGAGGAGGCGGAACGAATGACCCGAGTGAGGCTTGCAGCTGACTTTCCGAGTCGATCAGGAAGTTTGCGGACGTAACGATTTGCTCGCCTGCCTTCAATCCTTTCGTCACGATGAAATCGTCACCAACGCGAGTTCCTAGCTCGACCTCGCGAGGTTCGAGGTACCCGTCGCTTCGTTCCACAAACGCAATTTGGCGGGAGCCTGATTGCAGGACGCCGCTTGCAGGGATAACGAGCTGGCTGCCCATGGGAACTTTCAACGCTACGTTAACGAACATGCCGGGTTTGATCTGCAGGTCGGGGTTTGACGAGACGATGCGGACCTTGGCCGTTCGCGTATCGGTGTCAAGCTGCGGATAAATGAAGTCCACACGGCCACGAAACGTCCGGCCAGGAAAAGTGCTCACAGTGAGCGTTGCAGGATCGCCGACCTTGATGCGTGCAAGATCGTTCTGAAATACCTGGGCCTGCACCCAAACGCTGGATAGGTCGGCCACAGTGAACAGACGCATGTCCGGTTGAACGGCAACGCTTGGCAGCGCATTGCGTTCCGTGATGTAGCCGGAGACCGGAGAATCGAATTGGAGTTCCTGCTGCACCTGGCCCGTGGATTCCAGTCTGGCGATTTCCTGTTGGGGAACACCCCACTGTTTCAGCCGCTCGCTGGCTGCGTCGAGCAACGACGATGCGCTGGAAGCGACACCCGGCACGGTACTCTGCGCCACCTGTTGCTGATTCTTTTTCGCCACCAGGTATTCGCGTTCCGTGGCCACCACATCGGGGCTGTAGATTGTGAATAGAGGCTGGCCTTTGCGGATGAATTGGTAGGTGGCGTCGGCGAAGACTTTCTCGATATAGCCCGAGTACCGGACTTGCACGTATGCCAATCGGGTCTCGTCCACGGCAACGTTGCCCGTCGTGCGAATCTCATCTTCCACCTGCTTTTGTTCCACCGTACCGATCTTTACCCCGATACTCTGCAATCGCTGCCCGGAAATTTGCACGGGCACCAATGGCGTCTCGACCGATGCGGGCGGCGGTGTAGTTGTCGAGGCTTCCGCGGTGGAAGCGGGCGATTGCTGTCCCATCTCCGCGGCTCGCTTGGCCCCTCGGTAATGAAACCACAAACCCGCGAGAATAAAGGCGAGCACGACGTTACCAACGATTGCCAATAAAAAACCTGTGCGATAGGTTTTCATTTCTTTTCCTCTTCTTCACGCAATGACAATCCTGTGAGTTCTTCAATCTTCCCGAGTGCAGTCTCACGTTCTGTGGCGCTTTGCCAATACTCTTCGTCTAATTGCAGAACATCGAGAAACGAGGTCAGCAGCGATTGGAAATCCTGCCGATTATTTTGGTAGGCAGCGACGCCAGCCTCGAATTCGGCCCGTGCTTGAGGAAGCAATCCTTCGCGGTAAATCTTGAGGACCTCGGCATTCTTCTGGGTCGTGTCGTATTCCGTTCGAAGTTCAAAGGCGACTTGTTGAGTCTGGGATTCCACTTCGCTACGTGAGCGGCTCAGCTCTGCTTCAGCTTGGGCCAGCTCGGGACGCTGCTTCCGACTGCGATAGATGGGAACGCGAACATTGAATGTGAGCATGTAATAGGCGCGATATTGAGTCGGGTCCGTACGCTGCCACATGTATTGGAGGTTGAAGTCGGGGTAGAAATCCTTGTGCGCCAAATCAACTTGGAGGTTTTGCTTCTCAACCATTTTCTGTGCGCCAGCAATTTCCGAATTCCCGCCTTTCGTCGTGGCTAAAAGTTCGTCAAACGTATACGCGAGAGGGGTTTCCGGAAGGTCAGCCGGTTCTATGTCGGAAGAGGATTGCGAACGGTTGAGCAGTTGCTTGATCTGCGCCTGTGTCTTTGCCACTTCGAGATGGTGCATCGTGATTTCGCGAAGTAATTTGGTTCGCTCAAGCTGAGCCTGTAGCAGGTCATGTTGATTTCCCATTCCCGAGCGGTAACGTGCGTCGGCAGCTTTCTCAACCTGTTGAAGCAGGACTCCATCGCTCTCAAGGATTTCCAATGTCTTGGATAGATAGGAGAGTTGGAAATATGCGGCTTTGATTCCGGCAAGGACGGACCGGCGCACGGATTCATACTGCTGCTGTGCAGCGTCAGCATCTCGTTTCGCCATTTCCCCTCGGAGGCGTAGTTTCCCTGGATAAGGAAAGTCCTGTGAAACGCCCAGGCCAACGTAGGCGAAATCGCTGTTTGTATACCCTGCGAAAGGTCTCGGATTTCCAACGCTTACCTGCTGCACCGTGAACTGCGGATCGGGAAGCGTTGAGACTTGCGACGGAATCTGCTTTGCAGCTTCCCAACCTTGTCTCCCCGCCGCAATTTGTGGATTGTTCTGCTCAGCCTCACGCAACAAATCCTGTAACGAAGTGATCGCTGCAGAATGCGAATGTTCTTCAGGCGGCGAGGCAGCTTGAACCGATCCGCCACTCTGCTCTTGGCCGAAAACCTCGGGTGCGTGTGCGAGAAAAACGAGGAGTGCGGTAATGCAAAGAATACGGACTACAAGGAATTGATTTTGCGGTGTGTCGCCGCGTAATACCGACATTTTATTGCCTCCTGAAACCACTTGAGAGTTCTAGTGACCAATAGTGTGAAAGCGTGGTGCGCCGCGCCTGCTAACTCAGCAGAAGAGGGCCTATTTAGGGACACAAGTGGACATGTGGTGTGCAGTACGCACACCAAGAGGCAGGTCTAAATCAGAAGGGAGGCGTGAAGCGTGTAGAGTTCTGGAGGAGAATGTAGCTGAACTTCAACCGTCACAGGGGGTACTGGAGCCGACCGAACAATTTCAACCGTTCTAGCTTGAGCGATGGTCGCGACCGTTGGCGCATGCAGTGCCACACGACCTGTCGGTACCATGTTCGTCTGGGGAAAAGGCATCGTCTTGCAGCACCCATGACTTTGCTTCGCTGATGTGCACGTCAGCGAAGCGCAGCATTGCATGGTTTGCTGATTTGGTGTTCCGGCAGACACACAATCTGCGAATTGCAGGAGCAACAATGCCCCGACTGCCAGGAATAGGAATAGTTTTTTTTCCGTCATGCTGTTTAGACTCTACGGTTGTTGGACGCGGCGGTCAAGGATTCGTTATGAGGCGAATCCCAAGAGTGAGCCTAACTCTCTGGTTGGAAGACGGTTGACTACTTTAATCAAGACTTGCCGGAGCGAGCACAAAGCAGAACAAAGTCAGCAATTTGTGATTAACGGTGACAAACTACGGAGGTGCGGCTCATCCTGTGAACAGCAAGTGCGTGGGCAGCAACTCGCGGAACACATTGACGTTCCCATGTCGAATCGTCGCTCGCACTGTCGTATCGTGTGCCGATCTCCTGCGCCCACGGCAGGCGCGCTACGAAGCCCCACGTTCTCACCCATCCTATTCAAACGGTCTTCGCATCCTTGGTATAGCAGATGCGCCCAGAGTTGGCGAGCTGTCGCCAAGATCACTTTGGGTGTCATCAGGATGGGGGCTTCTCCGGCCTGCCTGCAAAGTCGCTGGATTGCGTGGCCGACGTAATGGCTCCTACATAGGACTCGGTCCTTTTGGCAAAGCCCACATATTCCCAGCACGTTCTTCTTTGCCATAGCTGACTCTCTTTCAATAACATACAGAGTTTACAATTACCGACTTGCATAAAATCCCTGGGCAAACATAAGGCGAAGCCGTATTATACGCGGATGGACGAGTGGAGAGCGCGAGTTTTGCGGATCGCGGCGAGCACCTTGTCGCGGCCAACAAAGTGACGATCCCAAAGCACGAACCAGCCAACCCTGTCGCGGGGCGGGACACCGTCATGGTTAGCCATGCGAACCCGGAGGACAACGAATTCACGCTATGGCTTGCGCTCCAGCTTGCCAAGGATGGATACAAGGTTTGGTGCGATCTCATCGACCTTATCGGCGGGGAGCAGTTCTGGTCAGATATCGAGTACGTCATCCGAAATCGGGCGATAAAATTTGTTTACATTTTATCGCGGACATCGAATGAATCTAATCGCGGTTTTCGAAAAGAACTCCATTTGGCTGACTCGGAAGCCAAGAGGATCAACAAGGACTTCCCGCATTTCATAATTCCAGTCGCAATCGATAACCTGCCTTCAGATGAATACAACATCTATGTACAGCAGTTGAATAGCGTAAATGCCCGAGAGTGGTCGAACGGCCTAAGCGATCTCTTGAAGCGATTACGCAAAGATAGAGTGCCCCGGTTCCAGCGCCAGTTTAATTCGGGAGTTATTAGCGATTGGTGGCGAAACTTTCGAAGCGCCAGGGCGGGTATTAAGCGCCAGCCAGACCAATACCTTTCCAATTGGTTCCCGATTGAATCGATTCCTGAAAAAATCTATTGGCATACTCTCGAATCTGTCGATGGCGCAAAGCCAGTCCTAGATTTTGAAATGCCTTTCAAATTTGTTCAAAACGACGAATCTATTCTTACGTTTGCAACCGACATTGAAGTAGCGGCTAAGGCTGGAAGCAATCTTCGCGTTGCTGCTACGGATGCCCTCAACACCGCAGAGGTCTTGAATTTGGAGCCGCCCCAATCAGGTTCGGGACCGAATCTCAAATTCTTGTTGATTGAATTGCTTCGCGACACATGGGATTCATGGATCGGAGGCCGAGGATTGGGCAGCTACAGATTGGCGAACAACCGGAAATGTGCCTTCTTTATACCAGGGAAAGACAATCTGGAGCCCCTCCGCGCAGACTTTATGGGAACAGATGGGAAGCCAGCGTGGCGCAATCTCACAGGTACATTTACTCGCCCGATAGCCACCACACCTGATCTAAGAACTCAGCATTACTGGCATTATGGCATTTCGGCTAGACCTCACTTCTGGCCTTCTGCGGTTTTTCACATCTCCGCGCATGTCGTATTCAGCGATGACGGAAAGCACGTTTGGGAAAGTAAAAGGCGGCTACATTCGGCTCGAAGACGGATTTGTAAGAGTTGGTATAACGGCGAATGGAGAGATAGGTTGATTGCTGCGATGACCTACTTAACTGGCGGTGCCTCAAGAATTGAAATTCCACTTTCCGAAACGGCAAATCTGGCAATTTCTCCATGTCCTGTGATTTTCGAAAGCAAATTTACATGCACGCCAATTGAGAAGATTCAACCGCAGATCGAAGACACTGAACCAGATGACGAAGAGGACGAAGAGAATGACGAGAACGGCAAGAATGAGGGATCGTTTTGAATAGACTGTTATCAATCACCGAGCCATCTTTGCAATTCGGCTATCGACAAAGTCTAGAAGACCCGCATGACGGGCTGACGCTATTCGGTCCACTTGATCTCGGAAAAGTTCACGGAATACGAGTCGGTGTGATCGGGACGAAGGAAGGAATTGAACGATACAAAAGATGGGTCAAGAGTGTTCAAAGCCCTATCTTTCCCCCTAAGATCAAGGATGCTTTGTTCAGGCCTGTTTTTCCGGGGTTCCATGCTGTTTTTGGCGCGAAATGGAATGCCGAACCAGAGATTGAAATCATTGTAGATGCCGAAGAACTGGCGAAAACTCTCGCAGAGAGCGATAAGCATCAACGTGTTTACCGGACGGTTGATCTATTCGAGAACCGCATCCTCAAAGCCAAAAGAGAAGAAGAGATCAGTGTTGACGTTTGGTTCGTCGTGGTTCCTCCGACTGTCAAGAAATACTGCCGTCCGATGTCTACGGTCGAATTTGCTGCCAGAACTCACGATCAAACCCTTATGACCCAAAGCGAGGCCCGCGAGTGGATTCGTGAACCGTCTATTTTCCAAGCCTCGAATGATGAGGCTGTTCCGTTTCAGTTTGAGCCTGACTTCCATAATCAGCTAAAGGCTCGACTTTTGTTGCATGACGCCCCACTGCAAATTGTCAGTGAAGATACCCTCGCTCCGAATGATTTTTTGAAAAGCAACGGTATGCCGGTCAGACGAGTAGACGCACCATCAACGATTGCGTGGAACCTGTGCAGCACTTTGTATTACAAGGCGAGTGGCCGTCCTTGGAAACTCTCAAGAGTTCGCGATGGAGTTTGCTATCTTGGCCTTGTT
>Ga0070735_10002614_pt1 | contig 16183 bp, 16 predicted proteins | sample Coa_R1_FD_66443 | JGI IMG/M metagenome (GOLD analysis project Ga0070735, IMG submission 66443) | Surface soil microbial communities from Centralia Pennsylvania, which are recovering from an underground coalmine fire - Coalmine... | ecosystem: Environmental > Terrestrial > Soil > Unclassified ... | reverse complement strand
AACGGGAACGTGGCTAAGCGCGCTGGTGACTACCAAGTCTCCGGCACGTGGCGCCCGGCTGCGCTCCATCGGCAGCGCGCCTTCGGCTCCCAGGTAATACCGGAGACCCCACTCCCCGTTCACCCAAACGCGTTTTTGGGCGCACTCTTTCTCTAAAGATTTCGCGACCTGACGATAGCCATCCCAGTGCTGAAAATTGACGACGGCGAGGGCCAGCGAGAGCGGAAGTTGCAGAGCGATTCCGGCCAGGAGCCAACGTGGGCTCAACTGGCGGGCGGCTAGAATCGCAACGGGCGCGGCGATAGGAAGCAGGTATCGCTGAGAGCCGGCAAAAAAGACTACGAGCGCGGCCGCGAAGAAGATCATGACCCACGCCGCTAGAAAATCTTCCCGGGCGCGCAGTCCGCACCAGGTGAGGACAATAACGCCAATCCCAATCGACACCCAGAAGAGAGGATTAAGATCGTAAAATGCGGTGAAGGCTGCACAGATTAAGGTGAGTCCCCAGCCCGATCTCGGAATTCTGAAAAACGCTGAGGCGGCGATCAGCGGGCCAACTATCCACGCCATGTGACCGGTGAGCGCTACCAAATTTTCGAGCTTTTTCGTGAGTGTCTCGAGACCATACGTTTGCATGTAGCCAGTCAGGACGGCGGCCGGGAGTGCGCCGGTGGACGCTCGCTCGAAAAGTTGCCAGAAAAGTATTGTGACCGGGGCAGCCAGAGTCGTCAGCCACGCGCTCCGCCCCGCGCGCTGCCGGTTGCGCCACAAATACAGCGTCAGGATCGGCGCGAGGATGATCGCCTGGTAGGCAGCCAACGCAGCTAACACGGCTGCCGCAGCAGAAACTGCCAGCCTGCGGGATGAGTTGGATTCTACAGCCGCGACGAACAAAGCGATCGCTGCGAGCCAGAATGCCAGAAACGGGAGGTCCGATTCGAGTGAGTTGCCGTTGACAATGAAGGCAGGCGTCGCCAGGCACAGTAGGGTTGCCAGCAGTGAATGCTCCGTAAAACGGCGGGCCAATGACCAGACGCTGAACGCTGCGATCAGAGAAAACACAATATACGCGAGGTGAAACGGAATTTCGTGTACATCGCCGAACGCCGCTATCAGGAGCGCCAAAGTCCACGCATTGAGAGGCGGATGCGGGTAGCCGCGCATATCGATCTGCTTACCCAGCGACACATAGAGGACATGGTTTGGATGCAGAGGATCGATCAATGCATGCTCGGCCGCGGCCAGGTAATAGGCATCGTCGCCCTGAATCGCCTGATTCAGGAACGGCAAACGCAGGCACAGCACAAACAGCAGGACGATGAGAGCCCCGGCGCGGTCACTCACAGGGGTTAGTCTGCAGCGCGGCTGACGCTCGATTGTGGGCGCCAGCGAAGAATCGGGCGGCGCGCGGCCGTCACTTCATCCACGCGGCTGGTGCGCGTCAAATGGGGTGCTTTGAGGACAAATTCGGGCTTCTCCTCGATCTCCTTTGCGATGGAGATTAAAGCGTCGGCGAACAGATCGAGCTCGCTCTTGCTTTCGGTCTCAGTGGGTTCGATCATCAGGGCACCGTGCACAATCAGCGGAAAGCTGACCGTGTACGGATGGAAGCCATAATCGATCAGGCGTTTGGCAATGTCGCCGGTGCGAACGCCACGCGCTGCCTGGCGATCATCACTGAAGACGCACTCATGCATGCTGGGCGCCCTATACGCGATTTCATAATAAGGCTCGACCAGCTTTCGGATATAGTTGGCATTTAGAAGCGCATCCATGGTGGCGCGGCGCAATCCATCGCCGCCGTGGGCCATGATGTAGGCCAAGGCGCGGACCAACACGCCGAAGTTGCCATAGAAGGAGCGCACGCGGCCGATGCTGTGGGGGATGTCGTAGTTCCATGACCACCGGTCGCCGGAGCGCTGCAGGCGTGGTGTGGGCAGGAATGGCTCCAGATGTTTCTTCACTGCCACTGCGCCAGATCCGGGACCACCTCCTCCATGCGGTGTGGAAAATGTTTTATGCAGGTTCAGGTGCATTACATCGACACCAAAGTCGCCCGGTCGTGAGATGCCGACCAGGGCATTCATATTCGCGCCGTCCATGTAGACCAAGGCGCCCTTGTCATGCAGCATCCGGGTGATGCGGGTAATGTTTTCCTCAAAAACACCCACCGTGTTGGGATTGGTAATCATGAGGGCCGCGACGTCCTCATCGAGCGCTTGGGCAAGTGTCTCAAGATCAGTCATGCCTCTGTCGTTCGACTTGATATTTTCAACCTTGTAGCCGGCGATGGCGGCGGTAGCCGGATTAGTGCCGTGCGCGGAATCCGGGATAAGGATCTTCTTGCGGGGATTGCCGCGGGATTCAAGCAGCGCGCGGATCAGCAGAATTCCGGTGAGCTCGCCATGCGCGCCCGCGGCCGGCTGCAAGGTGACTGCGTGCATGCCTGTGATTTCGACGAGACAGCGCTCCAGCTCGGCGATAATTTCCATGGCCCCTTGCGAGAGCGATTCGGGCTGATAGGGGTGTATCCAGGCAAGACCATCGATGCGCGCCACTAGTTCGTTCACGCGCGGGTTGTACTTCATGGTGCAGGAGCCAAGCGGATACAATCCCAGATCAATCGCATAGTTCCAGGTCGACAGACGCGTGAAATGGCGGATAGCCTCGACTTCGCTTACTTCGGGAAAATCTTCAATGCCAGCGCGCGTGTTGCCAGCCCCGAGGGCCGCAGCAGGATCGATCTCCGGCACGTCCAGAGGTGGAAGCTGATAGCCTCTCTTGCCTGGCGAGCTTTGTTCGAACAGCAATGGCTCATTCTGGGTGATGTGCTGTCGGGCTTTTCGAATCATGCGAAGGCCTCGACGACTTGATCCATCTGCTCGCGGCGCACCATTTCTGTGCAACATAGGAGCATGGCATTGTCGAGTTCCGGATAAAAGCGCGCGAGCGGCAGGCCGCCGATAATTTTCTTCTCAAGTAGAGCATGGTTGATATCATCGGGCGAGCGGCCGTTAGTGGACACAACGAACTCATTAAAGAACGGGCCGGAGAAGCGCTGCGGCAGCTTCCCGGCGAGATAATTCGCTTTTGAGAGGTTCTGAATCGCGAGTTCGCGCAGCCCTTCTTTGCCATACACGGTCATGAAAACCGTGGCCATTAGAGCGATCAGCGCCTGGTTGGTGCAAATGTTAGAGGTCGCCTTCTCACGGCGGATGTGCTGTTCGCGTGTGGAGAGCGTGAGACAGAAGGCGCGATTGCCGTGAGTGTCCCTGGTTTCGCCGACGAGCCGCCCGGGCAGTTGCCGGATATATTTTTCGCGCGTCGCAATGATACCGGCATATGGACCACCGTAGCTCGGCGGAATAGCAAAAGACTGCAACTCACCGGCGACGATATCGGCATCGCGCGGCGGCTCCAGAAGTCCGAGTGCCACAGCTTCGGTAAATACGACGATCAGCAGTGCGCCGTGTGTGTGTGCGATTTTAGCGGCTTGCCTGATATTTTCAACGATGCCGAAGAAATTGGGCGATTGCACGATGACCGCGGCGGTCTGGTCGTCGAGTTTCCTCTCGAGTTCAACAGGATCCAGCGCGCCGGCTTCTCTTTGATAACCGAATTCTTCCACCTGCATACCCTGATGGCGCGCGTAGGTAAGAAGCACCTCGCGATATTCGGGGTGTACCGTGCGCGAGATGAGCGCGCGATGGCGTCTAGTGAGGCGCGCAGCCATCATCGCCGCTTCCGGCACGGCGGAGGACCCGTCGTACATTGACGCATTCGCCACGTCCATCCCGGTAAGTTGGCAGATCATGGTCTGGAATTCAAAGATACTGGTCAGAGTTCCCTGCGCTATTTCGGCCTGATACGGCGTGTAGGAGGTGAGAAATTCGCCACGTGAGACGACAGTATCCACCAGAACGGGACGGTAATGACAGTACGCGCCGGCTCCCAGAAACGACGTATACCCATTGGCATTTTCGCCGCCGCGGGCCTTGAAATAATCGACAATCTCGTACTCCGATTTGCCGGGTGCAATATCGAGGGGCCGCTTGGAAATCACCTCGGGCGGCAGGTGCGCGAACAAATCCTCAACACGCGAAAGACCTAACGTCTCAAGCATCTGACGGCGTTCAGACTCCGACTTCGGTAGATAGCGCAATACGGTGACTAAAGTAAACAGGCCGGAACGCCTGCGCTACTCGGCTCCTACGTATGTTTGATACTCCGCAGCAGTGAGGAGTTGTTGTACTTCGTCCGGAGACGACATTTTGATCTTAACAAGCCACGCGTCGCCGTGCGGGTCCTGGTTCAGTTTTTCGGGAGCCTCAGCCAGCGCCTCATTGATTTCGAGCACCTCGCCCGAAATGGGCGCGTAAACGTCGGAAACAGCCTTGACGGACTCGACAGAGCCAAGCGTCTTGCCTTTTTCGACAGTCGTGCCGATTTTTGGCAGGTCCACATAGACGATATCACCCAACTCCTTCTGGGCGTGGAAGGTGATGCCGACAACGCCGGTCGTACCGTCGAGGCGAACCCACTCGTGTTCCTTGGTGTAATGAAAGTTATCCGGATACATTTTGTCTTTTATAAAATGGAGTTGGAACTGTGACCGCCGCGACGGGCTGGTTACGGACCATAATGTCAATATTCCGGCCGGGGGCGGCCAAGTGGGCCGGAAGATAGCAAAGGCCGATATTTTTGTTCAGCGTCGGAGAGGGCCCACCGGAGGTGACCCAGCCTGCGGCTGAGCCGTCCACCCATACCTCGTATGCGTCGCGTCCGATGCCGCGGCCGGTCATTTCAAATCCGGTCAAGCGGCGGGAAATGCCTTTTTCCTTTTGGCTTGTAAGTGCTGCCCGGCCCGCGAAATCACCCTTGTCCAGTTTGACGATCCACCCGAGACCAGCTTCCCAGGGCGTGATAGAGGCATGAATTTCGTGGCCATAAAGCGCCATCTTAGCTTCCAGCCGCAGCGTGTTTCGTGCGCCCAGCCCGCAAGGTTTGATTCCGAACTCCTGGCCGGCATCGAGAAGGCGGTCCCAAATGCGTTCCGCTTGGGCAGGCTCAATATAGATCTCGAACCCGTCTTCGCCAGTATAGCCAGTGCGGGCAATTCGGGCCGCTGCGCCGCAGACTTCGCCATCTATGAAGCTGTAATAGCGGATGGATGAAAGTTCCGTAGCTGTGAGCTTTTGCAGCGTCGCGAGAGATTTCGGGCCTTGCACCGCAAGCTGCGCATATCGTTCGCTCGCGAACTCTAGCTTCGCGCTAAAGCGGCCGGCGGTCAGTGCACGTATGTGCTCGAAATCTTTTTCCTGGTTCGCGGCATTAACGCAAATGAAAAAGTGATCGTCTGCCACCCGATGTACAAGGATATCATCGACGAAGCCGCCATGCTCGTATAGCAGCGCGGAGTAGTGGGCCTGCCCGGCCCTGAGTTTGGAGACCGCGTTGGTACTCACAGAATCGACCAGACCCAGCGCTTCCGGCCCCCGAATCTCTATCTCCCCCATATGGCTGACATCGAACAGGCCAGCGTGCTGACGGACGGCACGATGTTCTTCCAGCACACCGGAATATTGTACAGGCATATCCCACCCCCCGAAATCGACCATCCTCGCGCCCATACGCCTGTGCACGGCGTTCAGCGGAGTGGCTTTGAGGGCCGTCGGTTGCGTCATGAAAGACCCAATCTAGCAGAAAGACTTTCAGCTGTCACCGGCGTCAGTCTGCGACTTGGCTTCTAGCCCAAGTACATATCGCTAGGGCAGGCCCCAACTGTGGCCAGTATTCCGTCCTATAGGTACTATGGAATTGCCTACTGGAAACAACTACTCCCGACGGTAAATTTTACGACAACCCAGAATCCTTTAGCATTCGTATTTTCAGAGACTTGGGCGTTCAAAACTCATGGCCCTGCGCGTGCAATTAGGTTTGCAGGAGGAGGTTAGACCAAATGTATACTCCAAGAGCTGCCGCAACCGCCGTCATAGGGGCCGCTGCGATTTTGTCGCTGGCCAGCGCGGGGTGCGCGACCAAGAAGTACGTACGAAATCAGGTCACCCCGGTGCAGAACCAGGCAAACGACCTGCAAAAGAAGACGGCGGACAATACGACCGCCATTGGAGACCTGGACCGCAACGTGGCTAAGACTGACGAGCGGGCGATGGAGGCCGACCGGAAGGCGACCGCTGCCGCTGAGTCTGCCGCCAAGGCGAATGACGCTGCGACGCAGGCTGCTCAGCGTGCAGATGCTGCCAACACTCTGGCACAACAGGGCGTAAACAAGGCTGGCGACGTGGAGAAGAATCTGACGAAAACCATTGATAATCTGGACAACTATCATCTGGTTACGACCGAGAAGGTTTATTTCCGGTTTAATCACGCCGACTTGAACAAGGACGACCAGCAAAAGCTGGATACCCTGGCGGACACCCTCGCTAAGATGAAGAATTACGTCGTTGAAGTGGAAGGCTTCACCGACAGAAGTGGCCAACTGAATTACAATTTCGAGCTGAGCCGCAGGCGGGCTGAGTCGGTAGTGCGCTATCTGGCTGCAAATCATGGCATACCGTTGCGCACCATCCACGAAGTTGGATTCGGACCACAGACCAAGGAGATGACGACTGTCGATAATCGGGGTTCCGAGCAGCCAGCCAAAATGACCCGTAAGGAAGAGCGTCGCGTCGATGTCCGGGTGTATGCCCTGGATCTGATGGCGTCCGGACCGACTCCGTCCCATACGCCTTCCGCGCAGTAACAGAAAACACTTTCATGCCCCCATTTAAGCCGCGTCAAGTCCCTCGGGACGGGCGCGGCTCTTTTTATGGACGGCAGGCCAAGTAAGGATTTTTAGTCATCGAGGACAGGCTCGAACGGTTCCGCTGGCCGCTGGCGCAGATCTGGATTACGCATCAGAATGCGGGCGCAAGTATTCCAGCGGAGAATTGCGTCATCGTTTCCTGCGGGGCGGACTGCCTCGGCTTCCTCGTAGTGCCGCATCGCTTCGCAAAACGTGTCGTAAGCGTTAAAACCCGAGCCGGGGGCGCCTTTTCTAAGCTGTGCCTTGGCCCAGCGCTCACAAACGATCCCGGCATAGTAATGCCGTTCATAGTCGTCGCGAATGTTCGGGAGCACTTCTCGAGCTCGGACGACCGTCACGCCGCTGCCAAGCTGGTCAGTGAGGGCGAGCAGCAGCATGATTGTCGCTCGTTGATTACCGGGATCGACGCGGAGTACGTCGAGGCAAATGCTTTCAGCTTGCGATGGCTCATTGAGCAGACGATAGCGTTCGGCCTTTTCGAGCGCTTCTGGAATCGCCTCCCGGGAGATTGGCTTCAGCTCGAACATGCCTTCAGCATACAGGAGGCTGAGGCGGTCCAGGTATCATTAGCCTTGGAGGCTCTCATGCGCCGCCGCACGTTCGCGTTTTTGCCATTTCTGACCGTCGCCGTTCCGGCGCAGATCCCGCCCGAGGCGCCCGCGCCCCGTATTCCACGCTCGGGCCCTCCCGGCGATATCCACTTACCGAATGGTAAATCGCAGAAAAATGCGATCGCCAAAGCCGATTACGAAAAAAATCTGGAGGACGCCACCGAGCTCATTAAACTATCCGAAGCCTTGAAAGCGGAGTTGGAGAAGAATGCGGAGTATGTTGTTTCCACTAATTCAATTAAAAAAACCGAGGATATTGAGAAACTGGCGAAACGGATCCGTTCTCGCCTGAAGCAATAGAGGGATCGAGAGGATTGAGAAGGACGTTCTTGAGCCTGCTGAGTGTGTTACCCTGTGACGTTTGGCCTCTATGCCCCTCACCCGCGAAAAAGCTCAGTTGATGAGCGCATCCGAAATCGATCGCACGCTGGTGCGATTGGCTCACGAGGTCCTCGAACGCACCCGCGATCTCGACAAGCTCGCCTTCATCGGCATCCGCCGACGGGGGGTGCCATTAGCGCACCGACTGGCTGAAAAGATCAGAAATCTGGAGGGCCGGGAAATTCCTGTCGGCGTGCTGGATATCAATTTATATCGCGACGATCTTTCGACCGTCGCGATTGCGCCCGTGGTTAATGCCACCGAGATCGATTTCTCTGTCGTTGGGAAGGATATTGTCCTCATGGACGATGTCCTGTACACAGGCCGAACCATTCGCGGCGCGCTGGACGCTTTGTTCGACCACGGACGCCCTGCGCGAGTCCAACTGCTGGTACTGATCGACCGCGGCCATAGGGAGTTGCCGATCGAGGCCAGCTATGTCGGCCGGATGGTCCAAACCACCGACGATGAAATCATCGAAGTGAAATTCCAGGAAATCGATGGCATAGAGAAAGTTTTGCTGGTCGAGAAGGTCGCCGCCGACCCCGCGGCAGTAGAGAAGTGAGGTGGCTGCGGAGCGCACAGGGCGCGGCGGCGTCCTCAGTCGGGTCGGAAACACGGCCGCCGCGTTTCGTTCTGCGCGTGTTGCTGGACAGCGCCCGAAGGGAAGGTCATGCCGGCGGGTTTATTAGGTATTGAGGAGCTCAGCCGTCAGGAGATCGCGTCGATTCTTCAACGCGCGAAGGACTTTCAACCCCTCCAGCGGCAGTCGGTAAAGCGGCTGGATCTATTACGCGGCCGCCTGGTAGTAAACCTCTTCTTTGAAGCCTCCACACGTACCCGCACCAGTTTCGAGATCGCCGCGAAACGCTTAAGCGCGGACACAATTTCGATCACCGCGTCCACTTCCAGCGTGTCCAAAGGCGAATCGCTGGTGGATACGCTAAACACGCTGGGCGCGATGAGGCCGGATGCCATCGTGATGCGTCATGCTGCATCCGGGGCGCCACACTTTCTGGCGCGCTATCTCCCCACCCCCATCATCAATGCCGGGGATGGAACGCACGAGCATCCCACGCAGGCGCTGCTCGACGCGCGCACGATTCTCGATCAACGAGACACGCTCGAGGGCCTGCGCGTCGGCATTATTGGCGATATCGCACACAGCCGCGTGGCGCGCTCCAACGTCCATCTGCTTTCGAAATTCGGAGCTGAAATCGTGTTATGCGGCCCCGCCTCGCTGCTGCCGCGTGAACTGGCCGAAATCGCTCCGGGTGTAATTCTCACCAACGACATGCGCCAGGCCATCGACAACGCCGATGTCATCATGATGCTGCGCGTGCAATTGGAGCGGCAGCACGAAGCGGCATTTCCGGCGTCTGAATATTTCCAGTTTTACGGTTTGCGGCTGGAGCACCTCGCCCTAGCCAAGCCCAACGCAATTGTTATGCATCCAGGTCCCATCAATCGCGGTCGCGAGATCTCGTCGGAAGTCGCGGATTCGCAGCGCTCCATGATTCTCAATCAGGTGGAAAACGGGATCGCCGTGCGCATGGCAGTACTCGAGCGGATTCTGTGCCGTGATGCCGAGACAGATGCGGGGAATTGAGCGCGATGGCCAAACTGCTTATTAAAAATGGCCGCGTGATCGACCCCGCATCGAATTTCGATGACACCGTCGACGTATTAATTGACGACGGCAAAATCGCCGGTGTCGGCGAAAATCTCGAAACCTCCGGCGCTGAAGTCTTCGACGCCTCGGGGACAATTGTCGCACCGGGCTTCATCGACATGCACGTACACCTGCGCGAGCCGGGATTTGAACACGCCGAGACTATCGAATCCGGGGCGCGCGCGGCCGCAGCCGGTGGATTCACCTCCGTGTGCCCCATGCCGAACACGCAGCCGGTGAACGACAATGCCACTGTTACCAGCTATCTGGTCGAGCGCGCCCGAAAGTACGCCGTAGTGAACATTTATCCTGTCGGCGCGATCACCAGGAACAGCGATGGTGAGCAGTTGGCGGCCATCGGCTCCATGAAAGAGGCCGGGATCGTTGCCATCTCCGACGATGGGCGTCCGGTGATGAACGCCCGTGTCATGCGGCGCGCGATGGAATTCGCGCGCGCCTGCGACATTCCGGTTATCGACCATTGTGAGGACCTGCACTTGAGCGCCGGCGGCGACATGCATGAGGGGCTGGAGTCGGTGCGGCTCGGGCTGCGCGGCATTCCTGCCTGCTCGGAAAATGTGATGGTGGCACGGGACATTTTGCTCGCCGAATTGACTGGCGCAAAGTTTCACGTGGCCCATATTTCATCGCGCTATTCCGTGGAGATGGTTGCGTTCGCCAAGGCGCGCGGCCTGCCAGTCACTTGCGAAGCCACCCCCCACCACTTTGCCCTTGCCGATGCCGATATGGCGCCCTACGACAGCAATTTCAAAATGAAACCGCCCCTGCGCTCTGGCGCAGATGTGGCCGCGATCATAGAGGGTTTCGCGGCGGGGGCTGTGGATGCGATTGCCACCGACCACGCGCCGCACCCTGGCAGCGAGAAGATGCAGGAGTTTGAAAAGTGCCCGTTCGGCATCCTCGGACTTGAGACCGCGATTGGAATTACACTGGAACGTCTGGTACACCCCGGCAAAATTTCGTTGCGGAAAATGGTAGAGCTTTTCACCGTCGGGCCGGCCCGCATCCTGAATCTGAATCGCGGACGGCTGTGCGCCGGAGTTCCAGCGGATATCACAATTTTTGACCTGGAACGTCCGTGGACCTACGACGTTAACCGGTCATTTTCGAAGAGCCGCAATTCTCCGTTTCATGAGCATCGTTTCCGGGGTGGTCCAGTAGCCACAATCGTGAACGGAAATATGGTGTGGCGAGTAGCATAGCTTCGTCCTTCCAGTGTCCAATCGCGTCACAATAGAGTTTGCCGCTGGCGTTCGCTGGAGTAATGATTCGGTGCTGACCCGTGCTCTTTTGTTCACTCTCGCTGCCGTGACCGTCTGGGCCGGCGGCCCTGCTACGTGTCCGGCCGGATCTCCTATCGGTCTCTTTCAACTTCAAGTTAAGCCGCCGAATCCGGGACTGTTGATTCCGCTGCCCGACATTAATCGAATTGTGCCGGGTTCAGAACTGGTTTACTCTCCGGCGGTGCACCCGTTCGCCAATTTCAGAGACGCAAAAATCGCGCTGGTTCTGCTACCGGCCGATAAATCGCCGTTGCAGGTTCTTGAGGGCAAACCAGCGGCGGCGGTCAATGAGTGGCCGGTGAGTCATCCTCTGTCTGTGGTCGCTTTGGTCTGGGGACCGGACGGCCTGGACCGCAGAAAGGTCGAATCGCTGGTTGCGAAGAATCGGGAAATCATCGAGCAGCTTGCCGACTATGCGTCCAGGACAGAACAGACCGAAGCTCTGCTGGCGGCATTAACTTCGCGAGAGAGCGGCAACCCAACTGAAGACGTAGAGGCGACGCTTTCAGGATTTGGCACGCAGTACAATACTGCGGCCCGAATCGATAGAAGTGCGGCGCTCGATCAGCAAACGCTGGCGGCCATGCACGGCCTGAACCCCGCGCTTTCCGCCTATGATCCGCTGGCCTCGCAGTCCTCTCAGAAACTCCAGCAGTCGGCCGGTATTGCGGCTTCCGTGGCCAGCCTGTTTTTCGGTAATGGCGTCGGTTTGGCCGCGGGCAGCGGCGCGCTTTTCGTTAACCTTCGAACACTGTTCTTTCCACGCACGGAGTTTCGTTCGGCTTTCACACAAAAAACCGAGCACGACGAACTGGTGCTTTGTGGTAAAGCTGGCGCATCCCAAGCCCGCACGCGGCTGGCGTACCTATGGGCTGCTCGCGTGCCGAATTCGCCTCCGCCCTCGTTGACGATCCCGAAACCGGCACATATCGCTATCGGCGTAACCTCTCCCATACCACTACACGTCGCGAATGGCGATTGGTCCCAAATCTTGCGCGCGCATGGCTGGATGCTGATTTCCGCCGACGGAAAAAACGAATTATCGACGCCCGTCACCGCTGACAAGGATAAGAAGATGATCGAGGTCAATCTGGCGAATATCAAACTCCCGCCGGGCGATTACTTCTTGCGTGCCAAATGGGATTGGGACGATCTGCCCGTCGCCGGCCAGGTTCACGTGCATCAACTCACGGATCTGTCCGGCGTACGCCTGACACCCGCTTCGCAGGATTGCTTAATTGCGGGCGCAGGCAAAGTTCAAATTGATCTGGCCGGGGCCGATTTCGAATTTGTCCAGAAACTCGCGCTTAAGGACCCACGGGAGCGGTACGCTGTGCCCACGCCGCTGAATTTTACGCTGTCGTCAGGGTTGCGGGGCGGTCCGCAACGCAGACTTGAGGCTGAAATCGACACACGCAACATCCAGCCGGGCGACTACGAATTACTGCTGACGCAGGTGGATGCAAAAACACAGAAAGCGTCAGTGAAAGTGCTGCCTCCCCCGCCGCAACTCAAAATTCGGCCTTTGCGACTAAACCTCGGAGAGCATTCGCAGGAGGTGATCCTGCACGGCACAGGGCTTGACCGCATCGAGAAAATCGAAGCGGATAAGACAGAAATCAATCTGGGGCCCGCCGGTGGCGGCGACCACCGCGCGATCACAGTGAAATTATCCGAACATGCAAAAAAGGGCGAGTGGATTGGCTTTCACGTGATGGTGCAGAATATGGATGCGCCGATCGTGTGGAAGGACGCTGCGGAGATCGTTGGACCGCGGCCCCGCATTGATCGGGTTGAGACTTCGCTACCGGCCGATCTGGGCGTCGGGTTGAGGGCGGGAGAGCTTCCCTCGGGAGCGTTCGTCAATTTTGTATTAAGCGCTCACAACTTCACGCCGTCGTCGAGTCTAATGCTCAGTTGTACGGAAGATTCGCTGACGCTCCAGCCACTCTCGATTCATGTGGGCGATCGGCAGGGGAATGCGACTCTGCGCAGCGCCACCCCCGAATCGTTATTTCTATCGCTTGACCCAGGCACGGTGGGGCAGAGTGGTTGCACGCTGGCGGCAACCCTGGCCAATCGGATCGAAGGGCAGTCCGACGCAAAGGCGCTCGGAAAGATCGTTCGTCTGCCGCGCATTGAGAGCTTTCAGTTGACAGATGAAAAATCGGGAGAATCGAATTACGTCGGAATTCTGAAGGGTCAAGATCTGGAACTGATCGCCAAGGTGGGGTGGGATATCTCGAATGGACTCGCTGTGGACGCGCTGCCCTCGCCTGTTGCGGGACAGCCGCTCGGCCAAAGTCTGCGCATTCTTCTGCCATGGCCGTCACCTGCGCCCCACGCTCCTCTCTATATATGGCTTCGCGGAGAAGCACAAGGCCGTCCGACAGCGGTAAAGTATTAGGCGTAAATGTTACCGCGCCACGTTCGTAAAGGTTACAGCGCGTACGAGAGCTTCTATATGCCAGCCACAGCTTGTGCCCGGCATTGCACCTGCACGGGCCGCTCGTTTAAACTGAACATCTGAAATTCTAATTTAGGGAGTACCTCTCACAATGTGGAATAAGTCTCAAGAGAAAGAACAGCCAATGCAAAAACCAAACGTTCAACCCCGGCCGGCTGCCCCCGCCGAGCCGCTCCTCCGGCCCATTACCCAGCCCTCTTCATCCACTTCGCCGGGAGCGATGATTGGGAAATCGATGGTGATCAAGGGTGAGATACACAGTCAAGAAGATTTGGTCATCGACGGGGAGGTGGAAGGTAAAGTGGAGTTACTGGGCCGCCTCACCGTCGGAACCAGCGGCAAGATCAACGCGAATGTGAAGGCCAAAGAAGTCATCGTGCATGGCAGTGTGCGCGGTAATGTGGATGCTGTCGACAAAATCGCGATTCGGGCTGGCGCTAGCATTGTCGGCGACATCAAGACAGCGGGGATCGTGATCGACGACGGAGCTTACTTCAAGGGCGGCATCGATATCATTCGCCCTGAGGTTGGGCGAAAAGCTGTGGCGGCTTCGTAAACCGTGTGACATAGAATGGAGTGATGACCCTCGTCTTCACTCCGATGCAACGCGTGTGGCTGCGGCTGCTCTGGGCTTGTGCCATCGGGGTTGTCATGGTGGGCTCGCTGTTGCCGCCGACGTCCAAGCCTATGGAGCTGATCGGCGAGCTCCAAGTGAACGACAAGGTCGAGCATTTTTGCGCTTACTTTGTTCTCGCGTTTTTGCCCGCTCTTCACGAGCGCCAACTCCGCGTCGCAATCATCGCGATTGCCATGGTGCTGCTGGGTATAGCTCTGGAATTCGGTCAGCTTTATGAGGCGAATGGCCGAATGTTCGAGGTTGCCGACATGGTGGCGGACGCCTGTGGTGTTCTCGCAGGCGTCCTGCTCGCTTGGCCTCTTCGCAAATCAACCGTTGTTTCTTAGCGCGCCATCAGGCCCCAGCAGATTCGGTGGCCTGGTAGTCAGCCTTCTTTTCACCCGAGGAGGCAATGTCTTCCGCTCCCGTGTCCTCCAGAATCTTCTTGGCGCTCTTCTCCCAATCCGAATTGTCACAGTGGACCGAGACAAGCAAGCTTCCTTTTCGAATGCGGCCTTCGTAGCGCTTGGCCTCGTACTCCGGCATTCCCAGGCCGACCAGGGCACCGGTGAATCCACCAAGCGCCCCGCCGACTCCGATTCCGCTCAGAAGGCCCATGATCGGACCGGCCGCAACAAAAGGTCCCATGCCTGGAATGGCCAACGCCCCAATCCCAGCTAACCAGCCGAGTGCGCCGCCAATCGCTGCCCCTGTACCGGCGCCCGCAACAGTCCCTTCGGGCGCTTTCGTTTTCCTTTCATGGGCTAGCTCTCTAGTTCCGGCACTCTCAGGGAACAGGACTGAAATATCCCTGTTGCGAAAGCCCTCCGCTTTCAAGCGATCAAGACCCTGGTCGGCATCGGCCGACGTCCGATAAATTCCAAATACTGAAACATTTTTGGCCACAGCCGGCTCCTCTCGGCCGAGGCCGACGCCTGATCGATTTCAGTCCTGCTCGTTCGCATTATTTACGGGAACCAGTGCCTGAGGTGGTGCTCCGATGATATTCAGCCTCGGTCTTCCCCTGGCTATATCCACTCTGGAAGGCCTTGAATTGGTTCTCGGCCTCATCGCGGGCGATCCCGTATCTCTCCTGGATTTTTCCGATTAGCTGTTCGGTCTGGCCGTTGATCACCGTGAGGTCATCATCGGTCAGTCTACCCCATTTCTCCTTCACCTTACCTTTGAGTTGTTTCCAATCGCCTTGCATGCGGTCGCTGTTCATAAAGCCTCCACTTTTGTAGACAACCGCGCGCGTAATTACGTTACTCATTTAACTTCACCGCGGGCGGGGTGTGCGGATTGCTAAAACATTCTGATTCAGCCAAATGGCTTGCGCAAATAAATTAAGCGCGGACTCAATTTCAATTAATCGGGAAGACTTATCAGTGCCGTCCAAACGTAAACGAGACCAGGATCTCGGCCTGGTTCGCCTGGGTGCTGAGGCTCGAGTAACCATCTTGAATATTGTTCGTCAGCGAGCGCGTGTAACGGAACTCGGGCGCAACTCGCAGAGCGCAGCGCCGCCCGGTTCGATGCCCACCGTGAAGACGAGTCCTGCGATGTTCTTCCGTTACACCTCATCGACCATCTGCTTTGAGACGTACTCCAGCGGTGGCCCGGGGAAAACATATTTTCTCTGATCGTGAAAAAACGGCGGAATGCGGCGCCAGCGCCCACATGGGGACGCACGCCTGTTCCACCAATGTGGTGTTTAATCGGCGCATCAAAATCCCGTGCGCCAATCCGCATTGCTAAGGGCACGCCTGCCCTCACGCCGACCGCCAATGACTGCCCGAAAACTGGCGCCCTAGAAGAAAAGAATAAGAACATCCACTGCTGTCCGGCTAACGTCTATAGTCCGGTTGGCAAGTGCTCTTGCTGAGTATTGTGCGGGGTTTTGCCTCGCCGCGATTTGAATGGCGACTGGCTCTGGACCCCGCTTCGGGCCGTCCACAATGGCAAGTGAACCAAGGCCGAACCGTGTGCTCTCAGTTACTGGCTTTTCTGCCGGATCGCGAGTTTCGCCGCTGTGCGGAGCGCTATGGCGGCGAGGAGCGGCTGCGCGGTTTCTCCCGCTAGGACCAGTATCTATCGATGAGCTTCGCCCAACTAACTTATCGGGATGGTCTTCGCGACATAGAAAGCATGCTTGCGCTCGCTGGGCGGCAAACTCTATTACATGGGTTTCCATGGCCGCGTGTCGCGCTCTACACTGGCCGGCGCCAATGACGCGCACGATTGACGCATCTACGCCGACTTCGCACAGGTGCTGATCCGAATCGCGCGGCCTCTGTATGCTCCCG
>Ga0070735_10002612_pt1 | contig 16189 bp, 11 predicted proteins | sample Coa_R1_FD_66443 | JGI IMG/M metagenome (GOLD analysis project Ga0070735, IMG submission 66443) | Surface soil microbial communities from Centralia Pennsylvania, which are recovering from an underground coalmine fire - Coalmine... | ecosystem: Environmental > Terrestrial > Soil > Unclassified ... | reverse complement strand
TCACCTTCAAAACGTAGTTGAAACGGATACCTTCGCCACAAACCCCGCACGTTCTATCGGACCCCGACCCCGCGTCGTAGCATTGACCGCCGAAGAGAAAATGAGCCGCATCCTCGGATTGCGACGTGTTTCCGCCCAAGTGCGCGTGGCGCGTTCTCTTTCGGAACCGCGACCCGACTTCTTCGAGATTGATTCGATCAGTCATAACGTCCTTTCTCTCCTCTAATTCCTGTTAGGCCTCTATCGCAATTCGCGGCGCACTCACCGGCGCGGATAAAATTGGGTGCGCCTCTCCCGCGATTTGTCTGTGCTCCTGATATGTGAGTCGGCAGAACACGCGGTAAGTGAGTCGCACGTCCTGCTGGCAGTAAGACTTGATGCTCTGAACGTCACGGTGCGCCCACCATTCCGCAACGTTCGCACCGTTGCCCGTTTTTCCGCCGCAGCCCAGAGCCACACCCAAAGCATTCAGGGTTGCGCCTTGCCTGTGTCCCCAGTTGGTCCACATGTGCATTGTGTCGATCACGTCCGCCGAATAGTACTTGCGCGTGTCCAGCGTGCGACTGGGCTGGATGCCGAGAATCCAGCTGCGCTGGCGGATGAACAGAAGATCGAATTCGAGCACATTGTGTCCTACAATCACATCGCTCCGTTTGAGAGTGTTCCAGAATTCGGCAATCACGGAACCCTCGTTGTCATTGCAGAGCGCGATCTCCGTTACATTTTCACCATCGTCTATCAACATGCCGATGCAAACTATGCGGCCCCGAAGCGCGTCCAGCGCTCCCGTTTCATCCGCAGGGTCCAGAGTCACCGTCTCGATGTCGAGGACCACGGTGCGGCGATCCTGCGATGCCTTAGTACCTGGGATCTGCTCAGTCGATTTTTGCCAGTGGCTCATAATTGCTTCCTTCAGTCTCAGTATAGGAAAATCTGCGCATTTGCGGCCATTTTTAAGTTGTTGATAACACATATAGTTGTACGATTTATTTGGGAGACATTGAAATACTGGATACTATTGACAGGAGATATATATCTGCTTAACCTATAGTCATTACGTTAATCGAAATAGATTTATGGAAGTGCGAATAGCTTAGAGGAGCAATGCCTAAACCAAAGGTCGTTGGTGAAACTGCTGAAGAGCGCTTCCGCCGCCTGGGCACAGCAAGGACGAACGAAGTCTTGAGCCGCCTTAAGATTCTCGGCAACTGCGCCAATCGCCAGTTGTATGCGTATACGGAGAAAGATGTTGACAAGATTTTCGCGGTGATCGACCGACGAGTAAAAGAAGTGCGAGCGAAATTTCATTTCGGGAAAAATGACAGCTTTAGACTGTAGTCCTGGATCGCCATGAAAAGTGGATACTATCTGCGAGATGGGGCGTCGATGCTTTCTTCACTCAGCGACTCGACAGTCGGCGTCACCATTACGTCTCCGCCTTATGGAGCGATGAAAGACTACGGCTCGAAGCAACAGATTGGCTGGGGCAGAGCTACCGACGAATACCTAAGACTTGTCAATATTTTCGCGGTCCTACATCGAAAGACTGCGGATACTGGTTGCCGGAAACCCTAGTGCCGATGAAAGGTTGGAACTGTCCTGGTCGGCGATAGAACAATTGGACGCCCCTGCAATCGCAGCCCTGGCCTACTCACGGATAGGACTCCCTGACCTTGGCTAACGGTATCATGCAGCCGTTTCGGAACTCTTGTCCTTCTGCGGCTTTACTTCGGCAAGCAATGCCCGAAGCTCCCCAAGAATATCGGGATGGTGCTTTTCAAGATGTTTTTCGACGCGAGAGTTTGCGAGGATGCGTTCTATGTAACCGCAGGTTATCGACAGCGTAAGCATGTCCGTTCCGTAAGATTCCTCGACCGCCTTCAGTTCCCGAATCAGTAGATCGGTCTCTTGTTCAAGCATCGCCTGGGCTGCTCTTGAGGTAGCCTCAAGTGTCGGCTTGCGTTTCAAGATGGTCTCGACGAGAAATTCTGGGCGAGTCACTTCAAGCATGGCTTGCGCGAATCGCACCGAATACGTTCCAGTAGCATGCATTTGCTCAGCAGCCTCGATCTGCCTGATCGGCTTCATTTTCTTGAGGGCTGCGAATACACCAGCACAAACATCGCTGTTTCGCAGGATTTCAATTGCCTCTTCACAAATTCCGTCGAGCATATTTCGTCGCTGCCTAATTGCCGAAACGCTGACATTGAGCACCTGCGCCAGTCGCTCTTCAGTTACGCCATGTGCGAGTGCTTTCATCATCATGAAGTGCTCGGCAACAGGCGGGGCGTGGTTAACTCTCTTGTTGTACGTGTACGCCTCATCGTCCATCGCAAAAATTGTGCGCACCTCAGTTACCCCACGCTGCTTAAGAATGTCTAGGCGTGCGTGACCGTCCAGCAAGAGGTAATCTCTTGGCCCTCGCGGATAGACAACGAGGGGCTCAATCAAACCAACATGTTCCAGCGAAGAGCTAATGCGCTTATAGGTGGTGCTCTTCCTAAATTCGGGGGTCAACTGTTTCTGCGGAACGATGACATCAATCGGAAGCACTACAACCTGTTGGTTGAATGCAGGTTTCACTTTTGAGCTTGCCACGATGTAGCTCCTCCTATTTGAGGCGAACTGAGAGTTGTTCGGGCATATCGACGAGACTTTCTGCTCGCAAGAGCGTAGCGAAGTGTTCGTCCTGCAAGAGGCGACGTATGGCACTGATGAGCAGTAACAGGCGCTCTTTCGTCAGATTTGCTTTCTTAACAAGCTGGCGTTGTTCGCGCATCCGATCCTTGTATTCGCGAACCAGTGCCTCGCCTGTAAGTTTGCGCCGGGTCTGGGCGATTTTCCCGGCCTTCCGCAGCTTTGCAATTCGAAGAGATATCACACGTCTAGCACTGCGAAGTTTTTCTCCCCTGAGGTCACCGTTCTCATAAGCCTCTGCGAGTGCTTGCTGGACTTCGTGATCGTTTCCTGTTGCGATTTTGACTGCAACACTGATCGGCAAACGGCCCGCTTCAACCGCTTGAGCCAGTCCTTCCTCCCCGCGTTCCAAAAGATGGATGATGGCGTGGATATATGTGCGGTCGAGTCCGACTTTGTGCGCGATTTCCTCAGCCTTATAGTTCCGCTCCCGCAGGCTACGAACCTCCCGGAGTAGATCACGATTCGAAGGCGGGCGCCTAGCAATATTCTCGACGAGACTCATGACGAGCTGTTCTTCGCGAGACGCATCGGTCACAACCGCTGGAATTGTGGTCTCGCCCAAAGATCGGCACGCTTCCATTCGACCTTGCCCGTATACCAGATCGTAGCGTGTGCCGTCTGCGTCAAGCTCGCGCCGAGATACCAAGATTGGCTTCTTAAGCCCGACCGCATCGATGCTTGCAACGATCTCCTGAAACCTTCTTTTGTTCCGAGTGCGTGGATTTACCACTCGAATTTCGGAAATCGGAATGTTTTCAATCTCAGTCTTGTTCAAGGTATCTCCTCAATTCGTACACGGCGGGCCATGGTGAGAAAAAAATCCAGATTGTCAAAACGATAGGAATCCAGCTTTATGCCGTTTTCCCCAGCAAGCCGGACATGGGTTGCTAGCGTCTCAATCTTCGGGAAGACATAATAGTCAAGAATGTCCTCGTTGGTTGGCGTGAGGCGGGCTGCAATCGTGATGTCAGGGTCGAGGGTGTTTTCGAGCCTGATCAGCCAGCGATGTTTTCCTGTCAACGTTTCGCGGCATCGTGAAATCACGAGGGATGCCGTTAATTCCTGGTTAATTTCCAAGAGGCCGTTCTTGCCATCGCGAACATCGGCACCCTGGTCCTTCAGATCGTTCAAGATTCGTGAATAATGCTCTCTGTGGTATTCGCGTAGGGCACGGTTGATCTCTATGTAACGGAGGTCTCGCAGCGGGGTGTAGCCGATGAGGGCATATGCTCGCGCCAGACCGCCGAATCGCCGTTGGTAAACGGTACTGGACGGCATATCCTCTGTCTCGTCAATGAGGACGCCAGACAGTTCGCCCATGCGAGCGAGCAGGGTCCGCAGGCGCTCAAGCAACTGTTCGTCCGTCAGATGCATATCGCGGCTCTCAATAATTGCCAGCGCCTGCTGGAACTGCTCGAATGGAATAATTGAGGTAAATGCGTTGTCGCACCTGATCCACATCTCAGGCGGGTTGACTACGCGCTTTCGCTTGAGCTTGAACGACCTCCGGTTGTAAACATTTGCGCCAGCGTACTTGGGATTCGTGAGGACTTGGTGAACTGTTGCGCGTGTCCAAGGCCGTCCCAGATCGGTGAGCAATCCACGATTGTTGAGCCACGTAGCGATCTCTCTTTCGGTGGAGCGCCCCTGGGTGAAGCGTTCATAAATCTCGCGGACCACTTGTACCTCAGTCTCCGGCCCCGGAACCAGAATCACTCGGTCGGTCTGAATGCTCTTATGCATCCCGCGTGTGAGGACTCCCTTCGGATTCCTGTCCTGATCGATTAACTGTCTGCGAAGCCCGTATCCTGCGGGACCGCCCTGCCGAAACCCTCGCTCTATCAATCTGCACTGTCCGGCAAATACCTTCACTGAGAGTTCGCGGCTGTATTCCCCGGCCATCGTGCGCTTAATTGTCTTCAGCAAGGTCGATGAGAGGCTGCCATCGTTCTCGAATTGCTCGGCGCAGTAGTGCACGTGGACATCGCTTCGTTTGCAGACGTACTCGTAATAGGCGCTCTCGTCTACATCCTGAAATCGGCCCCAGCGACTCACGTCGTAGACCAAAACGTCTGTGTAATCGGCGCGTCCGCTCTCGACATCGTCTATCAGGTCACGCAAACCGTTCCTGCCCTCGATATTCAGCCCGCTCCTCGCCTCATCCGAATATGTGCGCACGAGTTGCATGTTGCGGCTTTCCGCGTAGCGACGGATAGCATCCATCTGGTTTTCGGTGGAATATTGCTGGTGTTCCGTGGACATGCGGACGTACTGCGCTGCACGAGCAGGTCCTGCGGTCTTCTCAGGAACGCTTTCTCTGATGGACCTCATCTCGTGCCAACTTCCGAACTTCTTGTTGAGACCGATTAGCTACCTTTGACACGGCGCTGGTCTGAACAAATAAGTGCAATGTGGAGTTTCTGAGTTTTTGCGTAGCGGCGAATTGCGGCCTTCTGGTTATTTGCGGAATTCAGGGGCACCTCGGCTGAGATGCGGACGTATCCTGTGGCACGAACGGAGCTTCGTAGTTTTTCAGGATTATGTTCTCGGACGGCTACCATCTCGTGCTCCCGACCCCTGTTACATGCTGCTTTACGTCAACTGCCTTGATGGTTTGGAAGATGCGCCTTACTTGAAGCGGCCATTCAATCGGGATTCGTTCTTGCACGACGCTTGCTCGCGGAAGAAAATTTCTTGCGGATACTTCTCGAACTTCAGAGGAGAACCTGCAACGATTCCAGCATCATACAAAAATCTTCTGTTCGGCTTTGTTAATTTCTTGTTACAGAAAAGAGGGTATTCCTTGGGATTTCGTGTCCGTCAGACCTCGATTCGGCTTCGATCCCTCTCTTGCTCTTGGCTCGCCTCGGCGTCAGTGAACAGCTTCCAAGCAAAGACCTTGTAGCAGCAGTCGGGCTGCTTAGCGTATCCTCATTGATTCCCCTGGATTTTGTGATCTATCGTGCAGTCCACATCGCAAATCTCGCCGGAGAAGTTCCCTGTCGGTCAGCGCATCAACCTGCCTGGGCATTTCCTGGAACCCGTCACCCTTGAAGGAATTCGCTTCATCGGCTCAGGTTATGAGTGCCGTGTTCGACTGGCAGATGGTACGCCTGACGAGGCAATCCTCTCCCTTGAAGAGGGGGCGGCCTTGGTTGGGCAAGCAGTTGTTACACCGACTGCGATCCATCCCGCCGACGCTGAGAGGCTGCGCCTACTCGTAGAGTCGGCCCGCATCCGCCTTGCTTACGCCCACGACCGCCAGTTTGCCGTAAGTCTCTCCGGTATCCGCACTCTTCCCCACCAGATCGAAGCGGTTTACATGAAAATGCTACCGCAGCCCCGGCTGCGGTTTCTCTTGGCAGATGACCCCGGCGCTGGGAAGACTATCATGGCGGGTCTGTTGCTGAAAGAGATGAAGCTGCGGGAGGCAATTGAGCGCATCTTGATACTGTGCCCCGCACCACTGACAATCCAGTGGCAAGACGAGTTATTACGGTGGTTCGGCGAACCGTTCGAGGTCATCTTTTCTGCGGTTGACCAGCAACAACTCGTCAATCCGTGGCAGCGAGCGACACAAGTGATCGCCTCGCTGGACTATGCCAAGCAGGAGGATGTCCGCGAGCGGGTATGGCAGCAAAGATGGGACTTAGTCATTGTTGACGAAGCACACAAGTGTAGTGCCTACACCAAACGTTCTTCTGGTAGGGGCGACGAGGTTGAAAAAACCCGTCGCTACCAACTTGCAGAACGCTTGGCTGCGGATGCTGACCACCTGTTGCTTCTGACTGCGACCCCCCATCACGGTGACGATGACCGTTTTGCTCATTTCGTTCGGCTAATTGATCCCGATCTATTTCCAGAACCCACCCGCGTAGGTGACCGCGCCGGAGAAATCCGCCGCGAAATTCTCAGTCTCGGCGAAAATTGTCCCTGGGCACTGCGTCGATTGAAGGAAGACCTCCGGGACATTGACGGTCAGCGACTTTTCCCCGACCGTCACGCACACACAGTGACCTTTCGGCTGAATCACGAAGAGTTTGACCTGTACAAGGCTGTCACCGCCTACATAAATGAGTTCTTGCCGCAGGCTAGTGGACGCAAGAAGCAGAGCGTGGCACTAGCTCGCACCGTTCTCCAACGACGCCTTGCCAGTTCGACGCAGGCCATTGCCGAATCGATACGACGCCGTTCTGAAAAGCAGGAGGAACTGCTGGACGAGTTGGAATCGCTATCACCAGCACAGCGGGCGAAGCGCCTTGCACAGATTCAAGGCCGACTGGTCGATGCCGAGCAAGACGAAGACGATCTCGACGATGCCGAACGTGATCTCCTGACGGACGAATTCACGACAGCCGTTGAACTCGATCAACTTCGGGCCGAGATTGCGGTCCTCCGAGATTTACTCGCGCAGGCACGTCGTGTGCGAGACCATGCGACAGATTCCAAACTTACTGCGCTCCGCGAGTGCCTAGCGAAAGCCGAGTTCAACGAATTAAAGGATGGCAGGGGCAGGCTGCTCATATTCACGGAACATCGCGACACGCTGAATCATCTGCTGGATCATCTGGCCCGCTGGGGATACTCGACATGCCAAATCCACGGCGGCATGAATCCTCACGAACGGAAGCGTGCACAGGAGGAGTTCCGCACGTCAAAGCAAATCTGTGTGGCGACTGAAGCTGCTGGTGAGGGCATCAATCTTCAGTTCTGTCGTTTGATGATTAACTACGACCTGCCGTGGAATCCTACCCGCCTGGAGCAACGCCTCGGACGCATTCACCGCATTGGGCAAGAACGTGACGTGCACGCCTTCAACTTCGTGGCGAGCGAGTCCGAAGAGGGCCAGCCAATCATCGAGGGCCGCATCCTTGAGCGACTGCTACACAAGATGGAGCAGATGCGAAATGCACTAGCGGATCGCGTCTTTGATGTCATTGGGGAGGTTCTTTCGTTGAACGATGTCAATTTGCCGGAGATTCTACGTGAGGCGGCCAATGATCCTCGGCGTCTGGACGAGTACCTCGACCAAATTGAGCGTGTTGATCCCCAGCGACTACTTCAATATGAGCAGGCTACGGGTATCGCACTGGCGCGTGCCAACGTGGACTTCTCTGGCTTCCAGACCAAGAATGCCGAAGCGGAAGAGCGGCGGCTGATGCCTCGCTATGTCGAGCAACACTTCGTGAATGCTGCTCGCGAGATAGGTCTGAAGGTTGAGCCCCGTGCTGATGGCCTGTATCGTGTCGAGCACGTCCTGGCCGACCTACGGTCAGAGCGGCTCGCCGCAGTGCGACGGCTTGGCAAACCAGAGAGCACCTATCGCAAGGTTACCTTTCACAAAGAACATCTAGAGATGGATCAGCACATTGATGCCGTACTAATCGGCCCTGGTCATCCGCTCTATGCTGCCGTTGACGAACGCCTGAATGAGATGCTGGCTCCGCTCACGGCGGGCGTCGGCGTCTTCGTGGACACGAACTGCGAGGTTCCTTACAAACTGCACTTCTTCGAAATGGGGATCAAGGGCCAGAACACCAAGGGTGAAGTGCAGACGCTTCTTGGTGAATTGGTTGCTGTTCGTGAAGAACTCACAAATGGCGAGGAGCGGTTCACGGTGGTTCCTGCGGATGTCCTGCTGGACCTCCCGGCACATCCAGCGGCACCGGAGAACTTGGAGCCAGAGGACGCCACGCCAGCGGCAGATTTCCTCAAGAGCACGCACCAAACGGAGCGCCGTGCCGAGTGCCAACAGGATCGGCAGCGTTTCGTACAGGTTTGTCGTGATTATCTCCAACAGTCCTTCGATGCTCGTGTTCGTGCTGCTCAGGACCGGGTAATGAACCTGAAGGCACGAGAGATGCGAGAGCCTGACGTGGCAATTGCTCGCCAGCGTGCCGAAAACGACCTAGCTGATCTTACGCGCACTCGGAGCGAGCGTCTGGCAGGCTTGCAACGGCTCACGTTAGCAAAGCACGGCCCTGTCCGCCACGTTGCGACTGCCTTAGTGCTGCCCAGTACCCAGTCAGTTGAAGAGCAGATCGGCGGTGCGCTGGATGATCTCGATCCTGAGATACGGCGCAAATGTGAGATCGCCGCCGAGGATGTGGTTATCGCTCACGAAACGACTCGCGGCTTTGAGTGCGAGCGTGTCGGGCACCTGAAAATTGGCTTCGATATTCGGAGTATCGGTCCCGCTGATCCGCAAACGGGCTACCGTGATCCCGTCACTGGGATTCGACGTATTGAGGTTAAAGGGCGTCGGCGTGGTCAACCGATTCGCCTCACGACTAATGAGTGGTACAAGGCAACTCAACTCGGTGACAGCTATTGGCTCTACGTAGTTTGGAACCCACTGGACAATCCTGACCTCCGGCCAGTCATGATTCAGAATCCGGCAAAACATCTCGACCATGCCAAGCGCGAAATCATAGCTGCTCGGTACTATGACATCCCCGCCGAGGCGATCCAGTTCGCGGCAGACAAGCAGAAAGGGCTTATCTCTTGAGTACCGATGATAAACGCCTGTTAGAGGACTACCTACCAATCGTAGATGTCAGTTTCGAAGCCGCTCGTGAGAAATCGGTTCGCAAGGGTCACATTTCTACGGTACATCTCTGGTGGGCGAGACGCCCATTGGTCGCTGTGCGAGCAGCAGTTTATGCGGCCTTAGTGCCAGCGAGGAGGTTCCAGCCAGCAGGAGCGAATGAGAAGCGGGTTAGTTTAGGGCGTGCGAATGCCGCGAAGTTCGTTAAGGCACTTTGTCTGTATCCGGCGCCGCACACCGCTGTGGCCGAAGCACAGAGGCACATTCTTGAGGCACACGCCGACCGACTTTCAACTCAAACAGGGAAAGCTGTATCGGTAGCTGACATCGTTTCGGGGAAAGCCCCTCGTCCAAAGGTGCTGGATATGTTCGCCGGAGGTGGTTCCATCCCGCTCGAAGCTGCAAGGTTGGGGTGTGATTCTTTTGCGCTCGACCTTAATCCGGTGGCGCACTTTGTCCAACTCTGTAGCCTTGTATTTCCCCAGAAATATGGCAGACCAAACCCGCACGTGCTTGGAATGACTGGCCCGAAGAACGCAGAAGGGCATACCTCCTGGGGAGGATTAGCGAAGGAAGTCCAATATTGGGGCGAATGGGTGCTAAAGAACGCCAAGAACGATATTGGTGACTTGTACCCGTATATCCCTGACCCTCAGACAAAGTCGCAAGGAAAAGGAAACGAAAAGAAATCGACGCCCCAGCAGACAATGGAGTTTGCGAACTCTGCCGAGGGAAATTCGGTGCCCGCAGGTTTTCTGTTGCCTGTTGCCTATCTCTGGACGCGGACGGTCACCTGTAAGAATCCACGCTGCCGGGCAACAGTTCCCCTCCTGAGGCAGACATGGCTTTGCAAGAAGCCGAGTCGCTACGTTGCGCTCAAAGTATCCGCGCCAAAGGGCAAGAAAGATGTTCGATTTGAGGTCGTCACCGCACGCTCTGATCGAGAGCTTGGGTTTGATCCGAGCGAGTTTTCTAAGGGAGGTAATGCTACGTGTCCGTTCTGCGGAACCGTCTGCGACATCGACTATGTAAAATCGCAGGGTTGGGCAGGGAACTTAGGGTATCGAATGATGGCGGCGGCGTGCGTGGACCCGAAGGATTCGCGAGGCAAGGTCTACGTATCCGCTGATGATGTCGAGGACTTGATTCCCAGCATCGACTCGCTTAAGAAACGGATCGCTACGATCTGCGAAGCCAGCGGTATCAGCGTGCCGGATGAGCCCATCGCCGGACTACCGGGCGATAGTGCCCAGAATTCTCTTGGTATAACGGTTCGTCCCTACGGCATTCGTACCTTTTCCGATCTGTTGCACCCACGACAGCTTGCATGTTTGCTCGGATTTGCTAATTCCATAAGAAAGGTAGAGGCAGAAATCAAGAACCTTGATTCAGAGCACCGCTCGGCAATTTTGGCGATGCTTGCTTGCTTCCATGATCGTCTTGCTGATTTCTCCTCGACGGCCTGTGTTTGGAATTGTCTTGAGGGGGAGAGAACCGCACACACCTTCGGTCGGCACGCCATCTCGATGACCTGGGATTTCGCCGAGGTAGACCCTTTCAACCCAGCGAATGCTGGTTGGCCCGTTGCTCTCGAACGTATTATCCCAGCCATCGAAAGCATCGACTTTCAGAACGCTGCGACGGTGGTACGCGGAACAGCGACAAACTTACCTTGGCCCGACGCATCTTTTGACGCCGTCATCACCGATCCCCCGTACTATGACAACGTCCCGTACGCAGACATTTCCGATTTCTTCTATGTCTGGCTTAAGAGAACGGTGGGCCATATATTTCCGACCGATTTGGCGGGCGCTCTTACTCCAAAGAAGAGCGAGGCGATAGCGGATGCCGGTCGCCACGGAGGCTCTTGGGACCGGGCTAAGAGAGCATACGAAGAAATGATGGGCAACGCCTTCAAGGAAAGCCACCGAATATTGAAGCCTGATGGAATTATGGCTGTCGTTTACGCGCACAAGACAACCCTAGGTTGGTCAACGTTGGTCGATGCTCTGCGAAACGCTTGCTTTACCGTAACCGAGGCGTGGCCCCTAGACACGGAAAAGCCGGGTAGACTTCGAGCCCAATCATCGGCTGCGCTCGCATCGAGCATCTTTCTGGTTGCTCGTAAGCGCAGTGCGTCAGCGAAAGTTGGCAACTATGAATCCGATGTACTGCCCGATCTGTTGGATGTGGTCGCCGAACGAGTAGACACATTGTGGGAGATGGGAATCTCAGGAGCGGATCTTGTGATCGCGTGCATTGGTGCTGGACTGCGTGCATTCACAAAGTATGAACGGGTTGAATATGGGAATGGCGAAGAGGTTCCGTCCGAACGGTTTCTCACAGAAGTAGAAACGGTTGTGCTTGATGCCATTTTGAAGAAATTATCCAAAGCAGTCGGTGCGAACGGCGGACGATACAGCCTAGCTGGTTTAGACGCAGCAACCCGCTTCTACACCCTTTGGCGGTTTACCTACAAGTCAGCAGAACTTGAAGCAGGTGAGGCAATCATTTTCGCCAACGGTACACATGTGGAACTTGACGGGCTGCATGGCCTCTCGTCCGGCTCCAACGCATTAGTAGGAAAGAAGAAGGGCAAGTATCGACTTCTCGATTATTCGGAGCGCGGCGACGACGCGAAGCTCGGTCTGCCGTTAGAGGACGCTACGTCCGCTCCCCTGATCGATGCCTTACATCGCCTCCTGTGGTTGATGGAGCGCCATCCCTCCGGCATTCCCGACTTCCTACATGACGCAAGACCGAACGTTGAGCAATTGCGCTTGGTTGCGCAGGCACTCGCAGGCCCGGCGCTGAAAGGTAGTGAGTTGAGCGAAGTCACGACCGGCAGCGAACTTGCGGCGCTGACCAAACTGACTGCAAATTGGCGCAGCGTAGTTGACGGCGCGGCAGAAGGTGAAGGGCCGCTTTTCAGGGCAGTGCGGGGCCGCGAGTAGCGGTGACGAAATTACTTTGCACCGGAGCACTCAATAAATGACCACAACACAGGGTAATACCTCAGCCGCAATCAAGCCCTGGATACAAGTGGCGGCACTCCACCCAGATGTGCTCTCGGAGCACTTCTCCGAAGACATCTTTGCGCTCGACCTGGGGCCGTTGGCAGACGGCAACCCCAGCGTCCCAGCCGTGTACCGCGAACCGGAGCACTTCTTTCGAGTCTCGTACATAACGAAAGGCCTGCGCTCTCTGCTTGAGGATGTGCTTTCGCGGTTGACGGGGGGAACTGGAAATCGAATCCTGAAACTGCTGACACCTTTCGGCGGGGGCAAGTCCCACACTCTAGCATCGCTCTTCCATGCTGCGAGCAATCGAAAGGCCTTAGACGTTCTTCCAGAATGCCAAGCCTTGCCCAGACCGACGAAAGTCCGTACAGCCGTCTTTGACGGTCAATTTTTCGACGCAACCAAGGGTAAGGAAATCCCTGGCGAGAAATTCCGTGCCCAAACGATGTGGGGCTGGATCGCGTGGTCTCTGGGCGGTAAGAAGGGCTACGAGATCATGCGCCAGCAGGACGAAGCCCGTGTCGCTCCTGGAGCAGACGAGATCATGGCGCTGCTCGCGGAAGGTCCAAACCTCATTCTGCTTGACGAGGTTTTGCAGTATCTCATCAGCGTCGGCGGCATAAAGATTCACCAGACGACACTGCGCGACGAGACCATGAATTTCTTGCACCGGCTAACTGGTGCGGTGGGCAACTCGGCAAATACGGCCCTGGTTTTTTCCTTGCAGTCCAGTAAGCGCGAGTCACTAGAGTACGTGAATATACTTCAGACCGTTGACCACCTTGCAGCCCGCAAAGATCAACTTCGCGAGCCCGTGGAAGGCAACGAAGTTCTCTACGTCATCCAGCGACGGCTGTTGGCGCGTATTCCCACCGCTGAAGAAGCAACCCCTGCCGCAACTGCGTATCAAGACATCGTGACCCAGATGACTCGCGGGTACGCCAAAGGGAAGGCCGAGGAACGCCAAGCGGAGGAGGAAGGTATCGCGCTGGCTGCGCGTGTTCGAGCCTCCTATCCGTTTCATCCTGCTCTGATCGATGTGATGCGAGAGCAATGGGCTGCAATTCCTGATTTCCAGAGAACTCGCGGGGCTCTTCGGTTCCTGGCTGCGTGTTTGCGAGCCGCAAAGCGTGAGGAAAAGAGCCGTGCGGTACTGGGACCGGGCGATGTGCCGATCTATGATGCCGAAGTTCGCCTCGCCTTCTTCAAAGAAGTTGGGCAGCAGGCGGACTTTCAGGCGGTGCTAGAGCATGACCTTACTGGAGCGAACGCCCGTGCGAAGCGTATTGATGACCGCCGCACGAAGGAAAGCCCCTCCGAGACGGGCAAACGCGCAGCTTTCCGGCTCGCCACAGCGATCCTGATGTACTCATTCGGTGGGAGGAAGCGTGACGGTGCTAACGGCTCGGAGTCGCTGCCGCCCGGAATTACTGAACCCGAACTGCTGTCCGTGTGCGTGGGGCCAGACTTAGACAGCACAACCGCGTTGGCCTGCCTTAAGGAACTCAAGGAACAATGCCTTTACCTGCACTTCGATGGCGTTCGGTATTGCTTCAAGAAAGACCCCAACGTAACGCTGCTGGTCGAACAGGAGTCGGAAGCAGTTGGGCGGGACGAGCGTCAGGTGGAAGAGCGCATTAAGGAGATGCTGGAAGCCCGCATCACAGGCCGCAACGCGGTGGTATGGCGTGCGAAGTCCGGTGACATCCCTGACAAGGAACCATCGTTCCTCGTAGCGTACATGCCTTTCGATTTTGGCACGCAAGCACGAAGCGGGCGGGAGGCGGCGGCGAAGGAAATCTTCGAGACGTATGGAAGCTCTCCCCGAAAGTACCGCAACGGAATCGGACTGGCTGTCCCGGCAGCGGACCAGATCGAGAGCCTACGACGCTCAGTGCGGTATCTGATTGCCATTGAGCGAGTGCGGGATAAATCGAAGCAGCACAACCTGACCGACGTGCAGCGGTCACAGCTTCGCGAACAAGAGGCTACTCGGATCGCCGAAGCAGAGTCGTCCTTGCTTAAACTCTACGCTGAAGTGTGGCTACCCAAAGTGACCACGGATGGAATCGTCATCGACGTAGCCGCTGCGGGTGGTCGTCCGCTGCAAACGACCCTCAGTGAGAAGAAGCAGGCAAGAGTACATGACCGCATCATGGAACTGCTCGTAGATGTCCAGCGGCGTGTGTTCGAGACGGCTACCCCCAACAAGATCGTCGATCTATTCAAACTTGGCGAAGGAAATCCCCCGGCCCTCGGAATCAAAACTGCCGATGTGGTAGATGGCTTCTACTCTTTTCTTGGGTTCCCAAGGCTAGTTAGTAGCGGCGTCGTGAAGAAAGCAATTGCGAAGGGCGTCCAAGACAGCTTCTTTGGGTACTACTCCGGAACCACTCCAACCTTAGGGACAGATGGAAAGTATCAGGTTCCACTGGATCGAGTCCGCTTCAACAAGCCTGTTGGCGAGGATGAAATTGATCTTGAGTCCGGCTTTCTGATGATGCCGCAGGCAGTACCGGTCGCCCAAGTCCTGCCCACAGTTGAAACAGGCTCAACCGTTGTTGGTGCGTCAGGCGGCGAGCAGCCCCTAATCCTTACTCCACCGCCCATCGATGGGCAGGGAGCCGTATCCGTGGCAGGACCGCAAACGTCAGTTGAGATCAATTTTTCTGCCGACCGCGACCAGTTGTTCTCCGCTTGGAACGCGATTGCTAACCTTGCCGACCTTGCAGGCAAGGTGAACGTCACCGTGCGGGCCGACTCTGCCCAAGGCTTCGACAAAAGCAAACTCCAAAACGGCGTCCTGGAGCCTTTGCGAGAGTCGGAATTGATCGAATAATAAGGGGTGATCTCATGTTTAGGAGGACACTTCCCTAAAAGACGCCATGCCTTCGGAGCCATTGCTCCAAGTCATTCTTGACTGCGCAAACAGCGCGGCACTTAATGGTTCCGAGGCCAATGTGCTCCGTGTCGGCGAAAGCAGAAGGCAGCTACGGTCGTTGGGCGTATGCGATGGCATTGAAGACGACGGCGTCGTTGCAATTCTGAATCGAATTGCAGAAACTGGCACGGCAGCCGCGGTATCCTACCTAAGAGCGGAGGAGGTGACCTCAAGGTGCAACCCGTCACGGTGCGCGTCCAGAGGCTACACGAACAGGCGAAGCTACCAAAATATTCACACACCGGAAATGCTGGGGATTTAGCGGCTGACCTCTTCGCAGTAGAAGACGCCGAGGTACAGCCCGGAAAGGTCATTTCCGTAGGGACTGGACTTGCTTTGGAATTGCCAGCGGAGTATGGAGCTGTCATAGAAGACCGCTCAGGGACAGCCCTAAAGGGTTTGAGTACACTTGCGGGGATAATCGATACCGGTTATCGAGGTGAAATTCGTGTGGTTTTTACAAACGTTGGAGCAGAACCTTATCAAATACGAACTGGAGATCGCATTGCACAATTGCGCCTGGTGCATCGATTGGAGGCAAATTTTGTGGAGGTCAGCGAGATTGGCCCATCCCAGAGGAGCAACAGAGGGTTCGGGAGTACTGGAACTTAAGCTAATTGTCTCCGATTTGGTCTTCTGACATTAAACGATGCCTCGACTCAACGAATGTGACAAATGTGGACACTATTCTTGGGTTCACTTGAAGGGGATTTGCTCACTTCCCGGATGCAACTGTGGGAAGGAACCGAAACAGCCACGTCCAGAATCTGGCGAAGTGGCAGAGCCCGAAGGCGAGGCTCCAACTGACAAGATGATTGACAAGGACTACTGATTTGCTGATCCCGTCAGCAAACAAACTCAACCTGATACCACCAGATTCTCGAAATTCCCTTGCTGGTCTCTCGCGTGTAGGTACGGCAGAATGGAAAAATAATGCTGGCAGAACGTCCCACCCATTCGGTCAGGTAATACAAACCGAAC
>Ga0070735_10002611_pt1 | contig 16193 bp, 14 predicted proteins | sample Coa_R1_FD_66443 | JGI IMG/M metagenome (GOLD analysis project Ga0070735, IMG submission 66443) | Surface soil microbial communities from Centralia Pennsylvania, which are recovering from an underground coalmine fire - Coalmine... | ecosystem: Environmental > Terrestrial > Soil > Unclassified ... | reverse complement strand
ATGTGATCGTCGGCCACTCGGAGCGGCGTCAGTATTTTGGCGAGACGGATGACACGGTGAACCTGCGACTGAAGGCGGCACTGGAGGCTGGACTCAATCCAATTTGCTGCGTGGGCGAGGTACTCGAAGAGCGTGAGGCTGGACTCACCGACGATGTTTTAAGGCGGCAGTGTGTGCGGGCATTTCACGCGATTTCAGCAAAGAAGGCCGCGAAGCTAGTCGTTGCCTATGAGCCGGTTTGGGCGATTGGAACGGGCAAGACGGCAACTCCGGAACTCGCGGCCGAAGCGCATGCAGTGATTCGGCGCGAGGCCACGGAGATCTTTGGCGAAGAATTTGCGGGACAGTTGCGCATTCTGTACGGCGGATCGGTGAAACCGGATAATGCCAAGGCTCTAATGTCGCAGGAAGAGATCGATGGCGCGCTCGTGGGTGGAGCGTCGCTCGATCCGAAGTCGTTTGCCGCGATTGTGAAGTATTGACCGCACGGGGACTTTGCCCTGGCGTGTGTTGTTACGACGGACGTATTCGATCGCGCCGGTAGAAACGTTGCGAGCAACGTCTTCATCGCACACGTGATCCGGCGCACAGAAAATCCCAGTGCGCCGGGCATACTATTCCAAGCGCACGACGAGCCGCGTAAGTGGACCCTCAGTCCTTCGGTCTGTCCCATCCCAGTGAGGAGGTCTTATGCCGCTGTCAAAGCTTCGTGAGTTTCTCGATTCGAATCATGTCAAATACCTCGTGATCTCTCATTCGCTTGCCTACACAGCTCAGGGGATCGCCGCTCTGACGCACCTGTCGGGTAAGAAACTGGCGAAAACGGTGATCGTCAAAATTGACGGCATCTTGGCCATGACGGTGATCCCGGCGTCGCTTCATGTGGATCTCGACCGGTTGCGTGCCCTGACAGGAGCGCAGACAGTCCAGATCGCATCGGAGCGCGAGTTCAAGGATGCATTCCCTGATTGCGAAACCGGGGCGATGCCTCCATTTGGAAACCTCTACGACATGACTGTGTATGCCGACGCAAGTCTGGCGGAGAACGAAGAGATTACGTTCAGCGCGGGAACACATCGCGAACTGGTGCGTATGCACTGGGTGGATATGGTGCGACTGGTCAATCCGATGGTCGCCCATCTCGCGCTCGGAAGGCCGGTCGCCGTCGTAGCATAAGCGGTGCCGTTCGCGGACGAACGATCTCTGAAGGGACTACCGCGCCTGTTTTCTAGCGATGGCCATGAGGTGCGACTCGCCGCCTATGCGAGCGTTACTTCGAGATCCTTCGCTGGCTCTGGGGTGGCCGAAGTGGGAAGGTCTGCGACTGCACGAGGCAGAATCTCCAGGAATCGATCGACCTCTTGCGCGGTGTTGAAGCGTCCGAGGCTGACTCTAAGAAGACCACGAGCCTGTTCCGAGTCGTATCCCATCGCGAGAAGGACACCAGACGGTTCTCCAGAATGATTCGCATTGCAGGCGCTGCCTGCGGAGACGGCAAATCCGGCTCGATCGAGGGCGAGGAGCAGTTTGCCGACTTCCCTTTCCTGACCGCGGAATCCGATGCTGAGGTGTCCGGGCAGTCGCTGGGACGGATGGCCGTAGATGTAAGAATGCGGCAGCGTTCGCGCCACTTCCGCCGCGATGCGCTCGCGGAGCGGGGTAAGGCGAGCTGCCTCGCCGGCTAATTCTTCCCTCGCGATCTCTGCCGCCGCGCCAAAGCCGACGATCCCTGCGACGTTTTCGGTAGCCGAGCGCAACCCGTGCTCCTGGCCGCCTCCAAAAACAATGGGAGACAGCTTCACGCCTTTGCGAACGTAGAGTGCGCCAATGCCTTTGGGGCCGTGCAGTTTGTGCGCCGACAGCGACAGCAGATCGACGTGTAGCCGATTCACGTCGAGTGGAATCTTTCCGGCTGCCTGCACTGCGTCGGTATGAAACACGACGCCGTGGAGTTTGGTAAGGTGCGCGAGTTCTTCGATAGGCTGCAGCGTTCCGACAACGTTATTCGCCGCCATGATGGAGACGATCGTCACGTTCGACCGCAAGGCCCGCAGCAGGTTTTCCGGACCTACCAGCCCATTGGAATCGACTGCGAGATGATTCACTTTCGTTCCCAACGTGGCGAGGAAGCAGCAGGTCTGGAGGATCGCGGCGTGCTCGATGGAACTGGTTACGATATGACCCGGCTTGCCACTGGCGCGCACGGCGCCGATGAGCGCGAGATTGTCGGCCTCGGTGCCACTGGCGGTGAAGATGATTTCATCTGGCTGAGCGCCGATCAGGGACGCAACTTGCGCACGTGCGGTTTCGACAGCCTGTCGGGCGACGCGGCCTTCCTGGTGCGAGCTTGAGGCATTGCCGAACGCTCCGCCCAAATAGGGTCCCATCGCCGCCAGCACCCGAGGATCAAGCGGTGTCGTGGCGGAATGATCAAAATAAATTCGCGGACTCATGATGCTTCTCCAGCTTGGCTGCGCTGGGCCCTGCGCGCCCTAAAAACACGAATGCCTCATCCGGGATTGGGGACGAGGCAATGGCTGACCGAGATCTCATGTCCCCCGCAAACCGGGCGGGAATTGGCACCAGATGATCAGGCTGTTTCCTGATCCGGTTGTCGTGGCTTCTACGGGCCCGTTACCCTCAGCCACTCTGCATGAGACTGCGGTTTTCATTCAGGCAACAACGCCTGAACACATCAACGATAGGACGCACAGCGAGCGGTGTCAAGGAAGAATGTAGAAACTCACTCACCACGGAGGACACAGAGATTCACAGAGGAAGGCGAGCCAGCAGTTCCCAATACTCGACTGGACGTCACTTCTTTTTCTCCGAAGACTTCCGGAGACGCATTCACGCTGCCTGGACAAGATGCTTTGTTATAATTACTCCTGCCTCGCTGTAGCGATCTGCTCGTGCGGAAGTGGTGGAACTGGCAGACACACCATCTTGAGGGGGTGGCGCCGAAAGGCGTGGGGGTTCAAATCCCCCCTTCCGCACCAATGTTTTCATCCCTTCCTCCAGCAGTTGACCGAGCCAAACACATGGACCAAGCCTTCATGGCCCGCGCCATTCAACTTTCCATCGACAATGTTCTCTCCGGACAGGGAGGCCCCTTCGGTGCCGTCATCGTGAAAGGTGGCATGATCGTCGCGGAGGGGGCAAATCGCGTGACCGCCACGAATGATCCAACGGCGCACGCCGAAGTTGTCGTCATCCGCGAAGCATGCGCGAAGCTCGGCACCTTCGGCCTCAAAGACTGCGAGATCTATACGTCCTGCGAGCCTTGCCCCATGTGCCTGGGCGCCATCTACTGGGCGCGCCTGGCCCGAATTTATTTCGGCAACGTAGCGGCGGACGCCTCGAAGATCGGCTTCGACGACTCGTTCATCTATCAGGAATTCGGAAAGCCGTTGGCTGAGCGGTCGATTCCAATGATTCAGATGATGCACGAAGAAGCGCTGGCCGGATTCCGCGCATGGCAGGAAAAGCCAAACAAACTTTTGTACTAGTACTCGCCAGGAGGAAGCCTTGGTGGGTCCGTCGTTACTCGCTTTTGCCTTTGTAATTTACAAGGAAGCCTTCGAGCAGATCCTTGATCCGCGTCAGTTCCCACCCAATCCAGAGCAACGCAGCCCTGGTCCAGCCGCGGCCTCCTTGACCTCAACGCACCCCGGATGCCACACTAGATGTGCAGGAAAGTAGGGTTAGATCCAGCCCGGTGAAACCCGCCTTGGAAGGGTCCCTAGGAAATTCCAACTTATGCTTATTTACCTTGTAACCGCGATCCACCTTCTGGTTTGTTTTTTCATTATCATCGTCGTTCTGCTGCAGAGCGGCACGAGCGGAGACATCTCGGCTGCGTTCGGCGGCCAAGGTAGCCAGACGGCATTCGGTCCTCGTGGCGCTGCCAGTGCCCTATCGAAAGCCACGACATGGTCGGCAGTGGCTTTCATGCTCACATCGATCACACTGTCCGTTTATGCCACCAAGCGCGGCGGCCCGAGTTCCGTCCTGCAGGGAGTGAAGTCGCAACCTGTGAAGACCCAACCGGCGCCCGCGCAAACGCCGACGACGCCTCCCACGCAGAAATAGGACGGGGCGAAATACTTCGTCGAGTTTCTCCGTTTCTGCAAGGGATTCTCAAGTCGGTGATTCCCTGTACGTGACTGCCTTGGCTCATCTCAGTTTGAAACCTTTTCAGGTAAACTCGCACCAGAACTGCGGGTTCGGCGTGATTGTATTTCCCTGAGTCAGGGTGCTACCATCCGAATCAGACGTATCATAACCAGGAGGTAACGACATGTCAGACCGCGACGGCAATAGTTTCGTTTGGTTCCTGGCGGGATTGGGTTTGGGAGCGCTGGCCGGAGTGCTATATGCTCCGCGCTCGGGTAGCGAGACGCGGGAAGTGTTGCGCGCTCGCGCAGAAGAAGGCCGTGACTATGTGCGCAATCGCGCGCGCGAAGCCCGGGAGCAGGCCGAGCAGTGGGCTGACCGCGGCCGCGATGCCGTCAACACGCAGAAAGAGCAATTCCGTGCCGCGTATGAAGCCGGACGTCAGGCATATCACGAGGCCACGACGGAGACAGGCGCACCCAAGGGTCTATAAGGCACAACCGCGCCTGCTTCTCCTCCCAGCAGGCGCTCGACTGAGTCGGCGGAGGCACGCTTATGGACAAAATGACCTCGGTGTTCATCGCCCTCACGGGGATCGCCGTCGTGTTGCAGGCCGGCATTCTTCTTGCCATGTACCTTGCCATGCGCAAGACAGGAGAGCGCATAGAAGCGATCGCTACAGAGATAAAGATCAAGGTGCTGCCAACAGTCGAGCAGGCCGAGGCAATGCTTAAGGAGACCCGCCCGAAGTTGGAAATCATCGCTGAAAACCTGCAAGACTCCACGACCGCATTGCGGGCGCAAGTATTGCGCGTAGACGCAACGGTAAACGACGTGGTAGATCGCGCCCGGCTGCAAATCATTCGCGGCGATGAACTGCTGACCCGCACTCTGGATCGTGTCGAACAGACCTCCGATATGGTGCACAAAACGGTGATCTCTCCAGTTCGCCAGCTTTCCGGATTGATGCAGGGCATCACGGTCGGCTTGGAATTCTTGTTTGGCGGCCGCGGTCGAAGAAATGGCAACAGCCGCGAAGAGCGGCGTCCGGTGCCACAGGACGAGATGTTCATCTGAAACTCTTCTTTGGCCCAGCTTTCACGCCGGATTTTCATTTCTCAACGTTCAGGCGGTCACACATCCATGGTGCGTTCTCCTTTGCTTCGTAATATTCTCATCGCATTTTCCTGGTTGATCGGCACGCTGATTTTCTTATCGCTACCTTCTGCTTCCCAGGAGAAAATTGTCTGGAGCGATCAGGAAAAACCGATCGTCGAGCAGATTCGCGGCCTGCGAAAACTCGACGACCACGTACGCGCAAAGACGACCAGGGATCTCGCTCTGCAGATCAGGCAACTGCCTGTTGTCCCACACAAGTTGACGCTCGCGGAGGCCCTGGCGAATCTTTCGACCGAAGGCGACTTTGGTCGCGACACGTTGCAGGAAGTCACCACGACACTGGAAACCGCCGTGCGCGAGCAACCTCCCAAGACTCAAAAAGGCCAACCGAATTCGCTGTACGTGGAACTTGCGTCGTTGGTACGGTACGAGCACATGCAGGCGACATCGGACGATCCTCAGTTTGCGACCGCCATGGCCCAACTTGAGGCCGATGACGCGAATCGCGAGAAGGCGGACTTCACGCTTACAGATCTGCAAGGCAAGGAGTGGCGTCTGCACGACCTGCAGGGCAAAGTCGTGCTGGTAAATTTCTGGGCAACGTGGTGTCCTCCTTGCCGCAAGGAAATGCCTGATCTCGACGCGTTGTATGCAAAGTTCAAAGATCAGGGTTTCGTCGTGCTGGCCATTTCCGACGAAGACGCCGCCAAGGTGACACCGTTCATCGGCGAAAGGAAGATCAGCTATCCAGTGCTGCTCGATCCGGGGCGCAAGGTCAACGAACTATTCAAAGTCGAAGGAATTCCGAAGAGCTTTGTGTACAACCGGGAAGGCAAGTTGGTCGCGCAGTCGATCGACATGCGTACTCGGAGTCAATTTCTCGGCATGCTCGCGGAAGCGGGACTGCAGTAGAGGATAACGTCGAGGAGAGGATGCGATATCTGGTTCGAGCTCGAGTGAAGCCTGGTCGCGAGGGCGATCTGCTACAAGCCATCGAGCAGGAAACCCTGGGGCAAGGTTCGGTGGCCGAAGGAGAATATCTTCGCAACATGCAGGATGCCCGGCTCTGCGCGGACCAAACTGCGCGCTGGGTAGAAGTCTGCTATTGTCCGACGCCGCTGCAGGAAGAGCGTCCATACTGGGACCAATTCTTCGACCTGACTCGCGTGCAGGATGCTCATGATCGCCAAAAATGCCGCGACGAGAACGGTTCCGAGCCTTGGGCTTGCGGAGACTGCGATTGTACGGCTCGTCTGGAACAAAAGCTGAAAAAATCCGGCGAGCCGTTTCTTGACTCGCTCCGCTCCAAATCGTAGAGGCGTCGCTTGTAACGTCTTCAAATCACGAGAACTGACTACAATTCTGCGATTGCTCAGCAGCTAGAATCTTCCCGCTTCTCTCATCCTACCTCGTGGGGAAAGATCTAAGGAGCCCGGAGTCTACAGTCAAATGTATGTCCCGCTTGTCCGCAAGGGCCGCCAATAACACGGTGGGTCGGGCCCGGGGTACGCTGCAATTCTGCCAACTGACGCAGGCGTCGTTTCTCACGGCACGCAATCACCACGATTCGGTGTGAGCCCGCGACATCGACGGGTTAAAAGGCTCCATACTTTGTTCCCTATTCCTTAGAAATAACAAAAACTAACGAAAATTAAGCTGGCAGTTTTCTGAAAGCAGGCTATCATGGGTCCCATTTTTGAGACCCCCCGCTTTAGATGGATGGCCTCGGCATTCGGGCGACGGCCAGTTAGAAATATCCCAAGACGAACCAAATGCTTGATCAGTCCACCGAGGCATACTCAGGAGGAAACAAAGGATGAACTACGAAACTTTGCAGCCGACAGTAGTCAGGGAATTCCACCAGTGGCGAAGAGCAGCCTTGATGTTTGCCTCTTGCGTCATGATTGCGTGTTTTTTCACCGTTGCATCTAACGTCGCCCAGTCCGTTGCCGGTCGGTCGCAGCGGGCAATCACGCTCGATCCTCCCACCGGATGGGATTTGCAGGAACATGCCTTCGATGCGAAGGGCAATGTTCTGCCGGAAGCGCCGGCTAACTTCCGTCGCCTGGGTGAAGTCACGGCGGGAGAAGTCGGCAGCGTGCACACTCTGACGCTGCGTTTCAGCCAGACTGTTGTCTTGACTCAAATTGAAACAACGCGAGACTTCCGGGTCGAGCATGGCGGAAGCTGCGTAAAAGGCGGCGCGTATGTGGCCGGTACTACTTGCACGCTGCTGGTTCGCTTTACGCCCGTGGGTCCGGGGCAACGGCTCGGCCGACTCACCATCACTCATTCAGGCTCGGTGACCCGAGACTCTTTCGGCTTGGGCGGGTACGGCTACTCGCCGGTGATCAGCTTCATTCCAGCTGTCATCAACACCGTGCCGGGCTCTTACCCATCAAATGTGGGCCTTCTGAGCGGAGCACAGAATCTCACGGTGGATGGAGGAGATACGCTTTGGATTAGCGATACCGGAAACGGTTTAGTTCGCCAGTTCGACTCGAGCGCCGCATTCAAGACCTTCGCTTCCGGATACACAGGTGTATTGGGAATCGCCGTAGATACATTCGGCCAGGTCTACTTCGATGTACCTTCCACCGGCAAGATGTACGAAATCTACGACTACGGCCCGGTGGTTCAGCTCAGCGGATCAGGCACCTCAGGCTGCCCGGCTTCATCGCCCTGCACCTTGAGTTCTGAAGCACTCGGTACGCCTGGCGAGATGAGCATCGATCCATATAATCACTTGTTCTTTGTCGATTCTCACTCGGGGGCTGCCTTCTCGACGGTGCAGCCCATACCTGCCAACCTCATCTTCCTTTACGATCCCTTCCCTTACCAGCAGAGCCCGTCGGCTGCCATGGCCGTAGATGCGGGGGACAATCTTTATTCCCTGTGGGCTAATGGCGGAGTTTGCGAGATTGTGCAGCAGTCGCTCTATAACGCGGAGAACAGTAATGTCTCGTTCAACAAGATCGCCGGAGGACACACGTGCGGCTTTAATGGTGATGGTGGTCTCGCGGGAAATGCCGAAATCGGCGCTTTGGTTGGACAGATCGCTTTCGACATTGCCGGCGATATGTATTTCAGCGATACCAGCAACCAGCGCGTGCGCAGGATCGACTACACCACCGGAGTCATCCGTACGATCGCGGGGAACGGAACGGCAGGCTACGGTGGTGATGGCGCCAAGGCAACAGCTGCGATGTTAAGCGGTCCGACTGGTGTAGGAGTGAACTCGCAGGGATCGGTCTACATCATCAGCTCTGCCAGTTCTGGGCAGGTTATCCGTCAGGTTGGTCCCGGGGGCTACCTGGCTTTCGGAAACCAAGGCAAAGGGAAGGCCACTGCCGCCCAGTTGGTCACGGTCACAAATACCGGCAACAGCTCTATGACTCTCACGAACGTGACGATCACTGGCACGAACCCGGCAGACTTCAAGATCGACAGCACCACGACGAATTGTGTGCTGACGGCCGGCGCTGTGTTGTCTTCCGGACAAACTTGCAATATCGGGGTCCTCTTCACACCTGCGGCAGTCGGCGCGCGAAAGGCCACGTTGACTCTGCTGGATAACACTATTTCTGGAGCCGACAGTGTGACCCTCTCCGGGACTGGAGTATTGCCCAGCCCAGTCTTCAAAATTACCGCACCCGCAAACGGAGCAACTTTCACGTCAGGCACTCCCGTTACGTTCAGCGTGAGCGTTACGTCGACCTCCGGAGCACAGCCCACCGGCAGCGTCCAATTCAAGGTCGACGGTGCGAACTACGGTAGCGCTGTCACGCTTTCGGGTACGGGAACGGCATCCACCAGCGTGACTGGTCTGACCACGACAACCCACACCTTGGCGGCAACCTACAGCGGCGACTCAAACTATGCGGCGGCCGGCCCCATTAGCGTTTCCATCACCGTAAAGGCAGCGGCGAAGGTAACGTTTACCGCCCCCGCTGCGGGAGCAACGCTCGCAAACGGGACGAAGGTCACGTTTGCAGTGACGGTGACTTCCAGCAGCGGGACCACTCCCACTGGCTCGGTGAAGTTCGCCCTGGATGGCAGCTCCGTCGGCTCGGCCACGATTGTTTCAGGACGGGCAGTGCTGAAGGGAGGAACCCTCGCTGCTGGTGTCCACACCGTGGTGGCCACATACAGCGGGGACAAGTCTCATCGCGCGTCTAAGGCAACTGAGACAATTACCGTATCGCAGTAGGCTGAAAAACCATGCATGACCGAGTTGGACCGCCCGGAGGCCGGGCGGTCCAAGTCGGGAGCTAACCGTTAGCTGGATTTGACGACTGGCTCGTAGCGATGCGCAAAAGGCGGAGAAGCGCCGGACATCGTTCCGTCCCGACCTACGCGATCCAGCCCCCACCGACCACAATGTCTCCGTCGTAGAAAACCGCCGCCTGTCCAGGAGTGATCGCGCGCTGGGGTTCGTCGAAGGTGACGAGGATTTCGCCTTCAGCGGCTCGCTCAATCGTAGCCGCAGCCGGCTCGTGGCGATGGCGAATCTTCACCGCGACCCGCATCGGCTCGCGCAAACCGTCAGTAGCGATGAGGTTTACACGGCGGGCGCGTAGAGTCCGCGAATAGAGATGCTCTTCCCCGCCGACGATGACCCGCTTATCGGCGCCGCTGATCTGGATGACGTAGAGCGGGGAGCCCGTGGCGACGCCGAGTCCCTTGCGCTGGCCTACGGTGAAGTTGTGAATGCCACCGTGCTCGCCGATCACCTCGCCGTTCGTAGTGACGAGTTCACCTGCGGTGTCAGGCAGCGCCTCGCCCTGCTCTGATAGATAAGCATCGATGAAACGCTTGTAGTCGCCGCCGGGGACGAAGCAAATCTCCTGCGAGTCGGGCTTCTCCGCCGAAGCAAGCTCGAACTGGCGCGCCAGAACCCGCACTTCCGGCTTCGTCAGTTCGCCGAGTGGGAAGAGGGTGCGGCTGAGTTGATCCTGCGTAAGGCCGAAGAGAAAGTACGTCTGATCCTTGCTCAAGTCGGCAGGCCGCTTCAGGAGCCAGCGGCCTCGCGCCTCATCATAGGCCACGCGTGCGTAGTGTCCGGTCGCCACGCGATCCGCGCCAATCTGCTGGGCGACGATCAGTAGCTGATCAAACTTCAGGTGATTGTTGCAGAGGCTGCATGGGATAGGAGTACGACCGGAGAGGTACTCTTCGACGAACGGCCGCACCACGTCGCGCTCGAAGCGCTCCTCGTGATTGACGACGTAGTAGGGGATGCCGATCTGCTGCGCCACGCGCCGCGCGTCGTAGACGTCGTCAAGGGAGCAACAACGTCCTTGCACGGACTCAGGCATGCCCTCGCGTCCGGCCATGCGACGCTGGTTCCAGAGTTGCATGGTCAGCCCGATAATATTGTGCCCCTCGGCGCGCAGCATGGCCGCGACAGTGGAAGAATCCACACCGCCCGACATAGCTACCGCGATAGTGTCTGTGCTCAGCTTTTGGCTCCTTGGTAACTGCGCGCCTGTCGTTCTGAGCGAAGCCGAAGAATCTGTGCAATCTGCCGCGTCGGCAGAAGTGCATGGATCCTTCGCGGCAAAATGCACCGCTCAGGATGACAACATAACCTGACTCACGTCTGATTGCTGACTGCGTGCTTCGTGTACTTTGGCGACAGCTCCCGCAACCGCGCCACCGTCTCTGGCACGAGAGCCAGAGCAATGTCGATATCTTCCGCTGTCGTCTGCTTGCCGAGACTAAAGCGTATGCTGGCGCGCGCCTGATCGGCACGCAAACCCATAGCAATGAGCACGTGCGACGGCTCGATTGCGCCTGACGAACATGCTGCGCCGGTCGATACAGCTAGTCCTTTTAGGTCGAGGGCAATTACCAGCGCTTCTCCGTCGATATGGTCGAAGTGAATGTTGGTGGTGTTCGGCACTCGGGCCGCGCCATCTCCATTCACGCCCGCCTCGTCGACCTGCGCGAGGATTCCCTGCTGCAAACGGTCGCGCATCGCCGACATTTTCTTGTCGTCGCCGCGATCTAGAGCGTCTTTCGCCAGTTGTGCCGCCTTGCCCAAGCCGACAATTCCAGGAACATTCTCCGTCCCCGCGCGTCGCGAGCGCTCGTGGCGGCCACCATGCAGCAGCGGCTGAATCCGAGTTCCCTTCTTCACGTAGAGCGCGCCGATGCCTTGCGGCGCGTGGACCTTGTGACCGGAGATCGACAGGGCCGTACACCCAATTCGATTTACCTCAATCGCAATCTTGGCTGCAGCCTGAACAGCATCCGTGTGAAAGTGGACGCTCGCTTCGACCGCGATCTTCCCGATCTCGTCCACTGGCTGTAGAACTCCAGTCTCGTTATTCGCTATCATGATCGAGATCAGCTTCGTGTTCGGCCGTAAGGCGCGGCGCACGTCGTCGGGATCGACCAGGCCACGGCCGTCCACCGGCAGCATAGTCACCTCACAACCAGTTTCCTCCTGATGCCTGCACGCATGAAGGACCGCGTGATGCTCGATACTCGACGTGATGATGTGATCGCCAGCATCGACCAAGCCTGCAATCGCGAGATTGTCGGCCTCGGTGCCACCGCTTGTGAAAACGACCTCCGAAGCGCGACACCCGAGAAGCGCCGCTACCGACTCGCGCGCATCCTCGACGGCAGCCCGCGTCTGCTGTCCATGATGGTGGATCGACGAAGCGTTGCCGAACTGCTCCGCGAAATACGGTCGCATCGCCTCGAACACCTCGGGCAAAACCGGAGTAGTCGCGTTGTTGTCGAGGTAAATGCGCTGCATACAGAACCCGCTTCTATTCTACATTGCAGAGTCGCGGAGACGTAGCTCGCTGCATCTTGCCGACAGTATCGCGATGATGCTGAGAACGGACGTTGCAGGCAACGTCTCTCCGAGAAGTTAGCGCTGGTCGATCGGGACATACTGGCTGGGGTAGGCCGGTCCCAGGTACTCGGCGCGAGGGCGGATCAAGCGGTTGTCCTCGAGTTGCTCGATTACGTGGGCGGCCCATCCGCTAACACGGGAAACGGCGAAGATAGGCGTAAAGAGATCGACGTCAATGCCGAGCGTGTGATACGTCGACGCAGAGTAGAAATCCACGTTGGCGTTCAGCTTCTTGTCGTTTTTCACAAACTCCTCGATCTTGTGGGAAATCTCGAACCACTTCGCTTGGCCGCTGGAGTTGCCCAGATCGCGCGACATCGAGCGCAGATGCGTAGCGCGCGGATCTTCGGTGTGATAGACGCGATGTCCGAAGCCTGGGATCTTCTTCTTCTGCGCCAGCATGCCTTTGACATAGTCGACCGGATCAGCGCCAGAGGCGTCAATGGCCTGCAGAACCTGGAATACCGCTTCGTTCGCCCCGCCGTGCAACGGCCCCTTGAGCGCGCCAATCGCGGAGGTGATCGCCGAGTGCATGTCGGACAGCGTGGCAGCCGTCACCCGCGCGGCGAACGTCGAAGCGTTGAGTTCGTGGTCGGCATGCAAGATTAGCGCAATGTCGAGAGCACGCTCGGCCGTCGGCGAAGGATGCTTGCCGTTCAACATGAGCAGGAAATTCGCGGCGTGGGAAAGCGCGCGATCAGGCTCGACCACCGGATGTCCCTTGCGAATGCGGTCGTACGCCGCCACGATCATGGCAATTTGCGACGTGATGCGAATTGCTTTATCGACATTCGCCTTGCTGTCGTTCGCCTTCTCCTGCGGATCGTAGAACGAGAGCGCGGAAACAGCCGTGCGCAGAATGTCCATGGGCAGGGCGTGGCGGGGAGCGTTGCGAAGCAGCGTAATGATCGAAGCATCCAGCTTTCGTTCTTCGGCAAGGCGCTCGTGCAACTCGCGCAGTTCGAGGCGAGACGGCAGCTTGCCGAACCACAATAGGTAGCAGGTCTCTTCAAAATTCGACTGATGGGCTAGTTCGTGAATGTCGATGCCGCGATAGGCCAGAACACCGTGATCCCCGTCGATGTAACAAATCTTGGATGTGGTGGCGACAACGCCCTCAAGTCCCCTGGGGGCATGAGTTGTGGACACGCTGGACATTCATCACTCGCTTCGATCGCAGGATTTGTTGCGGGACCTACGCCAGCACGGACGCGGGACATGCAACCTTTTTTTATACCTGAAAGATGCGGCGTTTTCCAATGCGGCGAGCGCCAACGGAGTTGGATTCGCGACAGACCGGTTTCCGCGCTCAGCTCATGAACCGGCGCAGAACATCATAAAGAAAGGGGGAAGTTCCCTTCGTCGAGACCCTCTCGGCTGCAGGGTGTGCTTTGCGACTCGCAGCGCCCGGAGCGTATATTAAAGAGTTCGTCTAAGCGCGCCGACGCGCCTACATGTGCTCTTCGCAATCCTCACGGAGGAACCACCCGCAATGAAACGCTCTTTCTCAGTTGTGCTTTCGTTCGTCTTTATACTTTCGACTCTGGCCTCAGCCGACGAGGGCATGTGGCTCTTCAACGCTCCGCCGAAGGACAAAATAAAAGCCACATACGGTTTTGAACTCACCCAAGAGTGGCTCGATCACGTTCGCTTATCGTCCGTGCGGTTCAATAACGGCGGCTCCGGTTCTTTCGTTTCTGCCGATGGCCTGACCTTCACCAATCATCACGTTGGCGCGGCTTGCGTCCAACAGCTCTCGACCGAGGGCCATGACTACATCAAGACCGGATATTACGCTAAGACTCAGGCTGAAGAAGCAAAGTGCCCAAATCTTGAATTGAACCAGCTTGTCGGGATTGAAGACGTGACCGCCAAGATCAACGATGGCGTGAAACCCGGCATGTCGGCCCCAGAGGCTGCCCAGGTTCAACGCGCCGCCATGTCGCGTGTGGAAAAGGAATGCACCACGGCAACCGGACTCCGCTGCGACGTCGTCACTTTCTATTCGGGCGAGGTCTATCACCTCTATAAGTACAAGAAGTATACCGACGTGCGCCTCGTGTTCGCGCCCGAATTCGACATGGCATTCTTTGGCGGCGATCCCGATAACTTCACCTATCCTCGCTACGACCTCGACATCACATTCTTCCGCGTGTACGAAAACGATAAACCGGCTCACCTCGACAACTACCTGCGGTGGTCTCGTACCGGCGTGAAGGACGGCGATCTGGTCTTCGTCTCTGGACACCCTGGAAGTACCGGCCGGATGCTAACCCTGGCCCAACTGGAGTTCCTGCGCGATCTGCAATATCCGTCATACCTGAAACTCTTCGCTCGTCGGATTGCCCTGCTGCAAGCCTTTAGCAAAGAGTCGGAAGAGAACGCGCGCATTGCGAAGGAAGATATTTTCGGACTGCAGAATTCGCAGAAAGCCATTACCGGCTATCAGTCTGGCTTGCTCGACAAGTCGATCATGGACGCGAAGGCTGCGGACGAAGCCAAGCTGCGAGCGGCGTTCAAGGCCGATCCCAAGGACGCGGCTGCCGAAGATCCGTGGGAAGAGATTGCCAGCGCGATCAGGGTGGAGCGATCGATTTATCCGCAGTACAGCTATCTCGAGCGCATGCGTGGATTCTCTTCACACCTGGCTCAGACGGCGCGTGTACTGGTGCGCGTGGCTGCAGAAAAACCGAAGCCGAACTCGGAACGCATGCGCGAGTTTCGCGACTCCAACCTGCCGTCACTCGAACAGCAACTGTTCTCAACAGAGCCCGTTTACAAGAACCTAGAGACCACTCTGCTCGCCGATTCGCTCAGTGAAATGCAAGACGCGCTGGGCAAGGACGATCCCGACGTGCAAAAGGTTCTCCAAGGCAAGTCCCCCGCCGATGTCGCGAAGGATCTGATCACCAACACAAAACTGGAGGATGTGGCTGTGCGCCGCGAGCTTTACGAAGGTGGCCAGGCGGCGATTGAGGCCAGCACAGATCCTCTTATCGTCGCGATGCGGGCCATCGAGCCTTCGGCCCGTGCGGTCCGCAAGGAATTCGACGACAAGGTCGACTCCGTGCTGCGCCGCGACGGAACGCTTGTCGCCAAAGCGCGGTTTGCCCAGAGCGGCTTCAATCAGCCTCCAGACGCCACATTTACCCTTCGCCTGAGTTATGGCGCCGTTAAGGGCTACACGGAAAATGGAAAAGCGATTCCCTTTGAAACCAATATCGGCGGGGCGTTCGAGCATGCGACTGCGCACGGAGATCAACCTCCTTACAAACTGCCGGAGAGTTGGATGAAGGCAAAGACGAAGCTCGATTTGAAGACTCCGCTGAATTTTGTTTCGACCCCAGACATTATCGGAGGCAACTCCGGATCTCCGACGGTAAACAAGCAGGGTGAAGTCGTGGGGATCATCTTCGACGGTAACATTCAATCGCTGCCCTGGAACTTCGCCTATAGCGATGTGCAGGGGCGCTCTGTCTCGGTGGATGCCCGTGGAATTCAGGAGGCTCTGCGCAGAGTCTACGGAGCAACCGCCCTTGCTGACGAACTGCTGGGGACGAAGGCGGAGGGTGCGGCGGCAGGAAAGTAGGGCTCTAAACGCTCTTCAGCGAATCGAAGGCTCGCGTCTGACGCGGGCCTTCTTATTAGGGCGTCAACGCTACGCGGGCCAGATCGACAGTGCGGTTTTTGTGAGAATTTGTTGCTGGACCGCATCGCTGAGGGGCAGGGCACGGAATTCGTCGAGATTCTTCTTGATGTCGGGCACGCCCGGACCGGGCCAGTCCGTACCAAACAGCGTCTTGTGCGCGATCTCATCGAGGCGCGGAAAATACTTAAGCAATGTCTTCGGCGGGATGCCGCTGATGTCGAGATAAACGTTAGGATGCCGCCGCACAAGAAAGAACGCCGTTTGCATCCATAGCGGCCGGCCTCCATGCGCCAGCAGGATCTTTAAGTTCGGAAAGTCGACCGCAACGTCGTCCACGTAGATCGGATCGCCATATTTGTTGCGCGCGCCCGGAAAAATAGATGTGCCGGTGTGAAACATGACTGGCACGCCGTTGGCCTCGGCGGCGCGGTAAATGAT
>Ga0070735_10002610_pt1 | contig 16196 bp, 12 predicted proteins | sample Coa_R1_FD_66443 | JGI IMG/M metagenome (GOLD analysis project Ga0070735, IMG submission 66443) | Surface soil microbial communities from Centralia Pennsylvania, which are recovering from an underground coalmine fire - Coalmine... | ecosystem: Environmental > Terrestrial > Soil > Unclassified ... | reverse complement strand
ATAGATAGCTTTTGAATATCTGATAAATGTGAAGTAGTTTCTTGGGACTTTTTTTGTAATCTTTTTGGGATATAATTTGCACTATTGAGTAAACCAATTATGTCTCTAAGGGCTTGGCTATTTGGTGCTTGGCAGGCGTAATCAAAAGCTGTTTTATTGTTATCATCCCGATGATGTATTTCAGCACCATATTTAATGAGTTCTTTTGTGAGCTCAAATCCAGATTGAGTAGCTATATCGATTTTGATAGCTTTATGCAAAGGCATTGTTTTTCCGTCTTTATAAGACCTATTAGGATTTGCTCCGTGCAGTAGTAATAGTGATACAATTTGAGGATCAATTTTTCCAACTACTAAAGGTAAAGGGTCTAATACTATATGTAAAGGATTATATTGATTCTGAAAATCAGCATGAGCACCCATTTTTAAAAGAAGTTCGATAAGTTGAAAATCAATGGCTGTTTGTTTTAGTGCAAGCAAGAGAGGGGTACAGCATTGTTGGTCACAGCTTGCTACTGATGAATTAAGAACTTTATCATCCATTTTATATTGTTGACAAAGTTGCGCTGCTTTCAAGTGTATTATTTGATCTTTACATGAATATAGTATGTCATGTAATAAATATTTACTACTTTCATGATTAATATCAGCTCCCTTTTCTAAAAGGATTCGCGCTCTTTCCAATAACCCTTTATAATTAAAAGAATCTCCTTCAAAAAAATAAGTCATTGAAGGCTGTAATCGTAGAAAGCCTAAGGGAGTATTTCCATGATTATCAACATGATTGACGTTTGCTCCACGATTAACTAGATCGATAAAGACTTTTGTATCAGTTATAGAATATAAACAATTTATCCCTTCTATTTTTCTTCGAGCATTGATATTAGCTCCCATATCAAGAAAGGTTGTTCTAATTTCATCATCTTTAAGATTATCCAAAAAAATTGAATCAATAGTTTGTTGTTGTAATGTAAAAAAGTCTTTAACAGTTTTAGCGACAATAGGACGATTCTTTTCGAAAGCCCATAGACCAATATTATGAACAACTTCGTTACAGTCGTTTTCAGGTATAATGAGTTTGATAACTTTATGTAAAACATGGGATTCTAATCTGGGAGTTACTTCCATGCTGTGTATAAAAGCAAAACAGTATAAAAAAAATATTTGTAGTGTTGTTTTAATATTCATGATTCATTGTCCGTTTATTAAGGAGATGATTGTGCTTATTGGAAATATCTTATTATTGAGAAAGTTTATTTTTTTTAAGTTTTCCTTTAATCTTGTTTTCTTGGCTATTAAAGTCAGGATCTTCCCACGGTAGCATCGCGTTATTGTTAAGGAAAAATAGCAGAGAAAGAAATGAGAAGTGTTTGATAGTCATAGATGGTCCTTTTTGATAAAAAATGAATTAATCCAGCTATATTGTATTCTAAAACATCTCTTATCGCTAGAAAAAATGAGAGATGTAAAGCATAACTGATCTTCTGAAATTTCTACGCTTTTATAACTTATGAAGGGGAATTCCTTGCTTCCACGTAAAAATATTTATTGGATCGTATTTTCTTTTAGTTTTAATAAGCCGCTTTACATTGTCTCCGTAATACGCATGCAAGTAATCTTTACCCAATTCATAATCAACCAAATTGGCATAGCTATATGGTGAAGTGTATGGTTCAAGATCATGATAAAATTGATTGAGTAATGCTATGGTCGGCGCGGATTGATTTTCATAGAACCAATACCCAAATTCATAAACCCATGCAAATGCTTTGCGCGGGAAAAATGAACTATGTGGATGGGTTTTGGAAATTGCACCGTGTACCATTGATCCAAAGAAAAGATTAACGCGGATATTTTTTGCATCCTCTTGTAGTTTGCTATAAAACTCCGTTACAACCTTTATACCTTTTTTTGATAATGGTTCAAAAATAAATTTACTTTTTACTTTTGAAAACGGTGGAGTGGGTGTTGATGCAATTTTAGTTGCAGCTTGCAGGTAATTGCCTTGATAATCATTGGTGATGGTAGGATTAAATTTACTAAAAGGGCATTGCCATTCAGTCAACGGTTCAGAACCAACTTTTAATGCATTAATAGTAACGCGTGATGTTCCTGTTCTGTATGAGAATATACATTCAGAAGTAATGCTTTTTGGTAAGGTTTTTATCCATTTTTGCCATGTCTTGAAAATCTTTTGTGCCTGTTTTGGGTTCCAATCCCATTGTAATGATACAAGGCTTACGGTAGGGATATAATGCATTTTAAAGGTGAATCCTATCACAATACCAAATGCATTGGCACCCGCTCCGCACAACGCCCAAAATAAATCGGGATAATTGTTGTGATCAATGTCTATAATAGCTCCCTGCGCGTTAAGCATGCGAATGCTCATAATGGAATCACACGTTAAACCCCATTTGCGTGCCAAATAACCCGTGCCACCTTCCAATGCTAATCCGCCCACACACACGGCTGGGCATGTTCCGGTGGGAATAGCATAATCAAGATCACCTAATGTGGTGATAACATCTCCCAAATGTGATCCAACACCGATAAATACGGTATTTGTACTGGTATCGGGTGTAATTGTATTGAAATTGCGCAAATCCAGAATATATCCATTTGATAAAGAGCCAGGTCCAAAACAGTGGCCGCCTGAACGTACTGAAAATGGTACATTATTTTCTTTTAATGCAGTAAATGCATACATCAATTCATCTTCTGTTGTTGGTACAATAATTGCCGCAGGAAAATAGTTGAACCGTTTGTTAAATCCAAAGCGGTTAGTGTTGTAAACATCTGAACAGGGATACATAACATATGGCAGATTTTGGAGTGCTGGCGGTATGCTCTCGAGCAATACGCACATATTTTGGTTGGGATAGATTTCTTCAAGAGGATTAGTGGTGCAACTATATTCACAAGGGTATTGGCTTGCTAAAAGAGGATTGTGTAGATGAGCGAGCATAGTACAGAGAATAATGAATGGAATGTTGCGCGAAAAAAAATTCATAACCAATCCTTTGATATCTTTTTGATAACACTAATTTAATCTAGAGGTTATGCAAACGTATTCGCTTGAAGCAATAATTTTTTTTATCTTTGAACTCAAAGGTTTAAATGAGCTTGCCTCTGATTTACTAATCAAGTTATTGCTATTATTATATTTAATATGATAATTTTGAATAGAGATAATGCGATTTGGATGATATAAATATAAAAATGGGGGTATTGTATGAAACGCTATATTTTGTTATCAATTCTCTTTTCCCAAAGCTTATTGCAGAGTATGCAACCTGTTCAAGTGGTTCCTACTGGTTTGACAAATGATTCGAATGCCATTGTTGATGCGATTAAAAGATACACTGATTTAACAGAAGCTGATGTAACTCAATATAAATTGTTATGGCTGGGTGATCTGAGTACAGTAGGGGCATTTATTGCGGGTGCAGCTTCTGCTATTGGAGCCGGAGCAGCTGCATATCAAAAAGCTGGGGCAATACAAACGATTGCGCCAACTCAGGTTCCTAGTTGGATGACCAATGCATTAGTTTTAGCGGGCTTGGGTTCTGCTGGGGCCGGATATGCAAGTTATAAAGTATTATCTCCTCGTTTACGTTCCAGCGTTCTTGATAAAATTAAAAGGTTTATTGAAGTATGTGAAGGGTTAAAACCTGAGGGTAGTCATTATACTATTGCTTATAATGATGGTACCACTATATATCAAATAAAACCTAATCTTCCTCTTTCTTGGCAGGCTTACGATAATGTGGCGGTTTATAATGCATTAGATAATCTGCTTATGCAGGCAAAATGTGCTGTAGCCTTATTAAATCAATTAGATTCGGAGGGTAAAGATGAAGCAGTTCAAGCGATGTTGGGAACTATTAATAAAAATTATATTCCAGCATTAGAAAAGAATGGAAATGTTTATTATAACGAGTTACAAACTATTATTGCTCAAGAACAAGATAAAGAACGTCGCTTGCAGGCTGAACAGTTACAAGGAAAAATGCAAGAAGCACAATTGGCTCATTTGCAAGCGGGAGCCAATCTACAAACACAAACTGCTAACTTAACACAAGCAAAAACAATTGAAACCTATGGAACTATGTTCAAGAATACACTACAAAATACCTGGAGTGGGCTTAACTATATGTATAAAAATAAAGAAAAAATATTATATAGATTAGGTGTACTTTCTGCGGCTGCGTTTGGTGGGTATACTTATTTAAAATCTAAGTTAGGATTTGGTCAGCAACAATAAGATTAATGAAAATTAAGAATCTCCCTCAAAAAACAAAATGATAGTTGTTTTTCAGGGAGATTATTTTTTTTTAAATAGCAGTAGCATTTTCTATATTGTTTGATATAGTTTTGCGTGTAGATAAACATAGAAACGCATCACTACATACAAAAAGGTCATCTATGAATAGCGCAAAAGCAATAGTAACTCTCTTGTTATTAGGCAATAGTATCTCTGTATTTTGCATGGAACCCGGTGCAATTGTACCCGGACCAATTCTAGAAAAAATAGCTAAAGCGATTTGTTCTCCGCAACATATTGTTCGTATTGTTAGTGAACATGCAGAGCACAATAAAACGCCATTGATTACTGCAAACATTACATCTCTTTTTAAATTAGAGCAAAAGCATATTGATAAACTCTTTTTGCAAAATGTGCAAGATGATACCATGCGTTCATTAACGCTTTCTATGGGTGCTGATATTAATGCCAGAAGAGAAGATGGAAGTAACTGCTTATGGCAGGTAATGAATCCGGTAGTGCTACAAGAATTAATCGAAAAAGGCGCTAATGTTAGGGTTATTAACAACAGAACAAGAACAGTGCTGGATGTATTAGGAGAAGAAGGTGTTAATTGGTTAGGCAATAATACAATTGAGGAAAAAATTACCTCAGTAGAAATGCTTTCTAAGGCGGGAGCAATCACTACCAATGATAATGCATTATTAGTCAACATATTACGGGATTGTAAAAATGACGATATGGCGGTGCGGGTAGTTACATTCTTTTTACCACGTATGGTTGATGTTAATGTGCCTACACCTAAATACGTAAAAATGTATGATAGTGATGGATACACATCAGATTGCACACCTTTAATAGTAGCAACAGCACATAATTATATTAAAACTGTTGAATTACTTTTAAAAGGAAAAGTTGATCCTAATATTTCACATGATGGTATGTATCCATTGCACGTAGCGATAGGTAAGCCTTATAGCAAAGAACATTTTAAGCCTGAAATTATTCTTTTATTATTAGAACATGGTGCAGATGTTAATATAAATCATCGTACATGGTTAGTAAGTCCTTTAAGGGCAGTGAGAGATCTGCAAGATAATGCAGAAAAAAAAGATCTTGCAATATTTGATAAAGTTATTGCAGCATTGTACAAATCGGGGGCCAAGTACCCATGTTAAGGTTAATGTTTATTACATAATTAAAAAAGTCTGGTGCTCAATAGTTATTTACTGCCCAAAGAGTGATAACAGTTCATACACATTATGAAAACGCTTGATGGTGCATGAGGTTTTTTCTATGGTCTGGTTTTTGGCGATTAATAAGGTGGTAATGCCAAATTTTTCAGCTTCTTTAATAAGATAATTAATATTATTAACTGGTTTTATTTGCCCGGTAAGACTGATTTCTCCCAACGCAATTGATTTTTCGGGCAATGGCTCTTGAAAGTAGCTCGAAAGCAACGCAAACGCAATACCCAAATCACTTTCTGCACCATTAATTTTAAATCCACCACTGACTTTAAAAAATATATCGTGCATGCTTAATTTTATTTTGACATATTTTTCTAAAATTGCCGCAATGAGTACCACTTGTTTGTGATCTAATCCTGAAACAACGCGTTGCGGCATTGCCAATTTTGAAGCATTGGTCAATGCTTGTAGTTCCAATAAAAGAGGGCGTGAACCTTCCATAATACTAATAATTGCAGAGCCTGGCGCGTGTGATATTTCACTAATTAAATGTGCGTTAATATTAGGCACTTCTTGCAAACCATGTTGTTCCATATTAAAAAAACCAAGTTCATTAATAGCGCCAAATCTGTTTTTTACCGCGCGTAGCATACGTGTTTGCCAACGGTCTTCACCTTGCAAATAAAATACTGCATCAACCATATGTTCTAATGTTTTTGGTCCTGCAATAATTCCTTCTTTGGTGATATGTCCGGTTATAATAACGGTGATATTGTGTTCTTTGCTCAAGCGCATTAATTGGAATGCTGCTTCACGTAGTTGCCCCACACTTCCGGGCAGTGTTGTAGAATCATTAATGTAGCAATTTTGTATTGAATCGATGATGATAAGATCGGGCTTTTGTTCTTTTGCTGTTGCAATGATGCTGGTTAATTCCGCGCCGTCGGAAAAGAGAAGATCATGAGTTATCTCGTTTTTTGGGTTTAACCTGAGTGCACGCCCTTTAAGTTGTTGCAATGATTCTTCCGTAGAAAAATAAAACACTCGTTTGGTTTGTGCAATGGCATATGCAACTTGCAATAATAAGGTTGATTTTCCAATACCAGGATCACCGGTAATAACAATTAATGACCCGGGAACTAATCCACCACCCACCACACGATCCCATTCACCAATGCTTGATAATATGCGTGGTAAATCATGAACATCAATGGTATCAAGAGATACTAATTGAGGTGAATGCGCTGCGGTGGCATATATTTTACTTGAGTTGTTTGTTGCGGTGGTAAGATGTTCACTGAAAGAATCCCATTCTTTACATTCGGGACAACATCCCATCCATTTGACTGTTGTGTAGTTGCAGCTAGAACATTTGAATGATGTTTTTGTTTTACTCATATATTTTTATTTTCCCGTTCGTCCTGATACTTCGTCAGGCTCAGTAGTAAACGCCCTGCTTGCTTGCCCTGCGAAGTTTCAACCAAGCAGGGTCGAAGGATATTCCCTTATAATTCAGCATAAAGAACATGATTATTTTTGCAAAATATTGATTGTGTAACGGTAATTCTTGCATGATCAAAAACAGAAAATTAATTATATCCTCTGCGCTCGTCCTGAGCCTGTTTAACCCCATCTTCAGTTCCTTTCGATGGGGACCCCGGTTTGGAGTGAAATGAAAACTGGGGCAAAAGGATATCTTTGAGCGCTCGAAGAAATCCTTCAACAAGTTCAGGACGAGCGCTATAGGATTATTTTTTGAAAATAATTATTTTTATTTAAGCTAAAATTTTTTATTGGAGAATACGTATGTACATAAATCGTAAAATGATCTGTCTTTTATTAGTTCTTTCGCAATATGCGTTTGCATGGCTTGATGAAGTAAATCTTGAAAGCAAAAACATTAAATTAATAAGTATGCATGAAATGCGTTTTTGTTTTATCAGTTTTGTTTCTATTGATGGTAAAAAATATATTGTTAAACAAAAGAAACCATTACATAAATTGTTGGGAGCTGTCAGAGATGCAATTACGGCGCACATGGTAGAATCTTTCTGCAAAGATTACCAGATGGAAAGCATAGCTCATCGCGTTGCAATTATTCCTGCTGGTATAGATTTTCCCGGTAAATGGCGTGCAGATTGGCCAGCAACATTGCATACTATTGCACCAGGTAAAATGATCAAAGAGCAAAAAAGCCGCTTTGATGGCATGAATATTAAACAAGCAGATATTGGGTTTAGACGTGATATGCTGGAATGGATGGCAATAGATCCGATCATAATAATTATTGTTGCATTAGATACTTTTTTATGTAATCATGACCGCCATCGTAAAAATTTGTTTTATAATCCCAAAACAGATTCTTTCTGCGCTATAGATATGGATTCTTCATTTAAATATAATTTATGTGATCTTGCGGTAAAAAACTTTACGAAAATGCTTAATGATCATAAATTGCGTTTGAGTGTTCGTGAAATTAATATTTTAAAGAAATACAAAGAACATTTACAATTTTTGATTGATCATTACCACCCCGAAGACACGGTCAAGATGTATAACCTGTTTGTGGAAAAAGCAGGATTTGTGCCGGGATCATCTTTCCATTCACCCAATTTTGCAGCGGAAATTGATCGCAATAAAGCCACCATTTTCCAAAGCTATCAAGATGCTAAGAGAGTGGTCAAGGTGGTGGGGCAGTTGATTGAAAAGGCAAGAAAGAATTATCCCTTGCGACATGGCGTTTAGTATCTCGCTCGAAGATATCCTTCGACAAGCTCAGGACGAGCGGGGTCGGGGAATATACGATAAAGGATATGAATTTCCAACCGCTCGCCCTGAGTGTTCTTCGTAGCTGAAGGCGAAGAAGAATGTATCGAAGGGTGCGAAAAAAAATGGTCAAAATATTGGATTTTGGTATACTAATAGTATGAATACAAATAAAAGTATACCAGATTCTTTAAGTAAATACCTTGCACAAGCGGGTATTGCCTCTCGCCGTAAAGCAGTGGATATTATTAAATCCAAGGTGGTGACGGTGAATGGGGTCATGATCAATGAGCCCGGATTTAAGGTAAATCCCAATGATTGCGTACGGATTAATGATAATTTAATACGTTCTCAGTCCAAAGTGTATATTCTCCTCAATAAGCCAAAAAATTGTATTACCACCGTTTCTGATGATCTTGGCAGGCACAACGTGATTAACCTGATTGGGGACCAAATAAAGCAGCGTGTGTATCCGGTTGGGCGCCTTGACCGTAATACCACCGGGTTATTATTATTAACCAATGATGGTGAATTGGCACTTAAATTATCACATCCCAAATTTGAAGTAGAAAAAATATACCATGTTCAATTGCACAAAGCGCTGACACGTGCTGATATGCAAAAAATAAAAGATGGTGTTAATTTAGAAGACGGTTTTATTAAAGTTGATGCGGCACATTATTTTGCAGATAGATCAAAACAAAACATCTTGGTTGCATTGCACAGCGGTAAAAATAGAATTGTTCGCCGTATTTTTGAACACCTTGGTTATGAAGTTAATAAACTTGACCGTGCAGCATATGCAGGTTTAACCAAAGCTCGTCTTGAAGGTGGCCAATGGCGCCATTTGACCAAAGCTGAAATTGCTTCCCTCCGCTCGTTCTGAGCCTGTCGAAGAACATCTTGAGCGTTCGAAATAATTTTTAATTTTTCATCACAAAGCACACATAAGTTGACTGTAGATCTTGGCATGTCAATTGAACTTATGAAGTTTAATTTGAATGGTTTTTTATATTTAAGCGATCTATAGCATCTATCGTGAATCGATTTTTCGCAAATTTACGACCAATCAAAGATATTAAACGCCTTATGGAAGAATAAATAATTGATAAATTTTTTATTAGCTTTTGAAAGTTAACAAAAAGCCTCTTTTTCATAAGAGGCTTTTTTTATGTAGCAACTGTATTAATTATTAAATTTTGTTGTTGCGCCGTGTTTATGATGATTGTTTTTTGTTGTTGTAAGCATTGTGTAATCCTTCATTGATGCATGCAGCTTCTATATATTTTTCTTGTTCATCAGGAATCATTGCCAAAAGATTTTTGACTGCGCGATGGTAAGCACTTTTACCTGAGCAAATGGCAAAATCAAGCGCAGAGTAATAGCCGTAAATTTTTTCGTCTGCTTGATCGCGCTGCGATCTTATTATTTTAAATTCACTTTCCAATTGATTGAGTTGGTCTTTAATGCTATCATGTTGATTTTCTAAATCGGTTATGCCTAATTTTTTTTCTTGTTCAGTTCTTATTACTTCATTAAGATCAAATTGTTCTTTCGCAGATAATTGTGCTCTTTTATTATACTTTTCTCTGGTTTCTGGCTCTAAAAGATTGAGTTTTTCTTCTTTGGATAGTTTGTCAGAATCATTTAATGCTTTATCTACTATTTTTTCTTCTTTTTCCAATGCATTTATCTGCGATTGAATAGTTTTTATTTTTTCAGTGATGCGATCAACATTATTAAAACAAATATAATGTTTGGCAAGAATTATGCAATCAGGATTGGCTGGATGTTGTTTGCAGAAAGATCCAATACGTGAATCTTGGGGAAAAAAGTTATAAGCATCTTGTATTTGATCAGTGGTAAAATCTTCAGAAAGAAGGCATGGGTTTTTAAGGTCTACAAAAATTTCACAGTAACAACGAGTTTTTGCTTTTTTGTGGATGTTTTGTGCATATTCTTTTTCATAATCTTCCCACAAAGAGAGCATTTGAGGAAAAGTAGATTGATACCTTATCATTCCTGTTTGACTTGCTAGAAGATTTTTTTGTGCAATTTCTTTTGGGGTCTTATTATCATTGTTTTTTTGGAAAGGATCAATGTCATAGCTTTTAAGTAGATTAAATACTTCTTTATCTTCTTTTTCATTTCCATAAAGAGCATTGTTTACGAATATATGGCCAATTGTATTGCCGTCCCCATCGGGTTGATTGATATCCATATTAGTTTCTTTCAAAAGCCATTGTATTTCATGATTATCATTAGTTGGTATGAATTTATGAAGAAGAGTTCTGTATCTGTTATCTTTGAGCATGATATTAAAATTGGCTTTATATTTTTTAAACAAAGGCCAAAAATCGAATGGTACAACAGCTAAGGCGGGAATTTTTTTATCTTTATATAATACAAGACTATCCGGAGAATAGCCTTTTTCAAAGCACGTTATTAATAAGTTTTTATCTTTTTTATCAATGGCATAGCCGATAATATCGTAATCGTGTTTAAAAGCTACAATAGTTGAAGGTTGTATGCCAGAGTTGATTGCTTGTGTAAAAAGTTGATGAGCTTCTTCTTCAAAAAGCTTGTCATCTTTACTACGATAAGGATATTTTTTAATTAATTTTGTTTGTTTATCTATAAATTCCTTTTCGCTCATGTTTTCTTTTTCCATCGCAAATATAGTGTTAATTATCATGCATCCGGAAAAAAGGAATAGTATGTTTTTAATTTTCATGAAATACCTTTTGATTAGTTTTTTTACGTATAGTTTATGAATTATTACATAATATAAGAAACAATAAACATTTTATTTTTAATTTTTTTCTGATTTCAAGTACACTGCTCATATTCCCTCCTACGCTAAAGCTTCCTTCGACAGGCTCAGGACGAGCGGGGGGGGCAGGCAATTTATATGATTTGAGCAGGAGTTTTAATGAACGGATATTTAAAAGTTGAACAATCACCAGCATTAATGGGAAAAGTTGAACTTTCTGGTGCAAAAAATGCAGTGTTAGTAACCATTGCATCATTGCTTTTAACAAGTGGAAAATCAATATTACACAATGTTCCTGCATCAGCTGATGTGTTTGAGATGATAGAATTGCTGCGCCATTTAGGTGCGGTGATTTTTTTTGATGAAGCATGCCATCAACTGTTTGTTGATACAACATTAGTGCATTCATGGAACGTAAGTGCGGAAATGATGAAAAAAACACGCACATCAGTTTTGGTGATGGGGCCCTTATTAGCTCGTTTTGGTAAAGTGCGCATTGGTGGTATGCCGGGTGGTGATGCAATTGGCAAACGTCCTATTGATTATCATCTTAAAAATTTTGCAAAAATGGGTGTTACAATTAATTATGAAGATGATTATTTGTGCGCGGAAGTTAATAAATTGATTGGTGCAAAAATTGTGCTGGAATATCCCAGTGTTGGTGCTACTGAAAATATTATTATGGCTGCAACACGTGCTCAAGGAACAACCAAAATTATTAATGCCGCGTGTGAGCCGGAAGTTTTTAATTTGATTGCGTGCCTGACAAAAATGGGTGCAAAAATAATTGTTCATGCTCCTGCAACTATTACCATTGAGGGGGTTGATGCATTAAACAGTGTTGAACACACTATAATGTCTGATCGTCTTGAAGCAGGATCATTATTAATTGCTGCAGCTGCAACGGGTGGGGAAATTTATATACCCAATGCATGCGCGGATGTGCTTGATGTGTTGTTATTAAAACTTGAAGAAATGGGACATTCAATTACTGTTGATCCTACTGGCCAAGGTATTCATTTTAAATCTACCCGGAAACCGCGTGCGGTTTGCCTAAAAACGGGGCCATATCCACAGTTTCCCACCGATTTGCAAGCACCTATGATGGCACTGCAATGCATAGCAGAGGGCACGAGTGTTATTGAAGAAACAGTGTTTGAAAACCGCTTTCATCATGCACATGAATTAATAAAAATGGGTGCAGCAATTGCAATTGAACATAACAAAGTAATCGTAACTGGTGGTCAAAAATTATACGGTACTGAAGTTGTTGCTGCTGATATTAGAGCATCAATGGCATTGGTGATTGCTGGCTTGGTTGCACAAGGCACAACAACCATTGCAGGATTACATCATTGGAAGCGTGGTTATGAAGCAATGGAACAAAAATTGCAGCAGTTGTATGCAAAAGTTACCGTGCATGAACATGATGAAAATATAATTGTTCCTGACATAAAAATTGAACAGAAAGAAAGTTAAGAGCCATTAAACGTTTGATTATTTTATCCGCTCGCCCTGATCCATCGATACGTTTTTGAGGACAAAAACACTCAGGATGAACGGAAGATCGACGTGTACTACGAAGCCTTGGCGAAGTAGTAAGGGTGCAAACATAGAAAAATTTGAGATTATTAGCATTCCGCCTAACCCTTTTGCCCCAATTTTCGTTTCACTCCAAATCGGGGTCCCCGTCGAAAGGAACTGAAGATGGGGATTAAAAACACTCAGGGCGAGCGGAAAAAGACAGTGGTATCAAAAAGTTAATTGGAATTTTTTGATAAAGATCTTAGTTAAAGAAAGAGAACATGTTCTATTATTATTTGCTTGTGCATGTTTATTGTATATTCATCATAACATTTGCTGCTGCAATGAATATAACACCAGAAGAAAGCATTATTACCAAACCAATTGCAGAATTGACTGTTATAGAAAAACCAAGGCAGGCTAAATATTTAACAGATGATATTGCGGTTATAAGTAATCAACAGGGATGTAGTATTGTTGATATAAAAACGAACACAGAAATCAAAAAGATAAGTGATATATATGATAAACATTTTGATAGTCAAGATATTACGATACATAAAAACAGAAAAGAAATAGCTTTTTGTATGTATAAACAGGGTGTCACCGTATATGGTATAGAAGAAGATCCAGATGGCACAAAAAAATATAACCTTAAATGTATTATTGATGATAAAGATATAAGAAATCACATGTTTAGCTCTTCTGCTCATACTATTCTTTTAAAATGCTATGATGATGCTGGGAGAGTTTATTTAAAACAACATAACTATAAAAATAATGATGTACGTGTTTATGATATAGGCTTAAGGCATCATGTACATTCGCTTGCCTGTCATCCCACAGAAAAAATTGTATGCGGAATTAATTTCGACCAAGATAAGTTATATTGCTATTCATTGGAAGATTATCAATCAAATAATTTTTACCAAGAGGTTTTATTACCTGTTTCTCCGGGTTTTTGCAAATATAATTCTGATGGGTCTTTGCTTGCTACTGGTAATGCAAAATGTATTATAATTTTAGATCCAACAAAAAAATGGCAAGAAATAGCCGCTTTTCCAAGTCCAACAAAAGAAAAAGATTTTGGAGAAGAAGATTTTGGTAGAATTATGTTTTATTCTCATAACGTTTTAGCAACGCTACCTCGTCATATGGGCAATAAAATATTTTATTGGGATATAATAAATCAGAAAAAATTAACATCGACTACTTTTTCTCAAGAACATTCTTTGTTGCGCGATTTTTCATTTTCTCCTGATGGAACAAAAGTTATGATTACTTTGGAAAATAAATGTATTATTTTGCCTGTTCCTTTGGAAGTTATGTATGAAGGGGATATGCAAAGCGCATTACCTTTTCTTTTGTATGCATATAATCAGCTTGCAGTGCGACACCACATTCCGGAAGATATTCTGGGATATTGTAAAAATATATTATTAGAACAGTTTAAACGTAAGCGATAGAAGAAAGATTGAAAGAGGAATAAAAACATGAAAAATAAATTATTGTTAATGAAATTGGTACTATCAACAACAACTCTATTATTACAAGGAATGGAACCTGATAGGTCTGTTCAAAAAGTTAAAAAAAATAAATCTTATCAAGCTAAAACTTATAAAAATAATTTGGAATATCCTTATTTAGATGCAAAGATTTTTCAAGAGCGCCATAAAGCAGCGGCAGAGCTTATAAAAGATTGTCCTATTATTGTAGAAGTAGGAGGGGGAAGAAATTCTATGGCTTGCCATGTTGGACCAACACAGAAAGTGATTGTCATTGATCCTACTATAAAAAAAAGAGATGATGAGCGGATTATATGTGTTCCAAAAAAATTTGAAGAGTGGCAGGGCTTACGCGATTTACAAGAACAGCGATATGCAGTGGTAATTTTAGGACTTGCTCTTAAGATGCCTGATCATGGATGGAATAAATTTTTTGAGATGATTAATGGTTCCGAATTGACGATTATTGAGTATTCAACAACATATAGGGATGCAAAACAGCAAATAAAAGCAATTTTAAAAAATGTTAATAAAACAGTTATTTCTGAGCGGATATTTGATTTTTCTCAAGAAGAAGAACTGAAAGGCTATGATAAGGTTAATCCTTACCGTAAAATGATCTGTTTGGGCCATAAATAGATGATATTTTGGGGGCTTTTTTCTACAAAAAGCCCTTTGGTTTTCAATTAAAACAGGATATTTATTGATTTTTTTGATTGTATAAATTTATAATTGAATTATATAATTGTTTAATATTATAAAAAATTATGAGAAGGAATGCGATGAAATTTATTAAGAGCAGTCTGATGGGCATAAGTGTCATTTTTACAGCAATGTGCATGATCAATTCTATGAATGCAATGGAGCCTGAAAGTATATGGGTAGCAACAGAAGATGGCCAAAAAATCACTATACCTATGTGGCAAGTTGATCAGATAAAGGTTCTGAAAAGAGCTCTTTCTAGACAACAAGGGGCAAATAGTTATCATGAGCCTGTTGCAGTAAGAATAGATGAACTTAAATTATCTTTAGTCCAAAAAGGTTTAGATATTCTTAAAAATTCGGGGAATTTTTGTAATTTCTACAAGGATCTTGGTTACAATCAACAAATAAAATTTGATGCAGCAGTGGATGAATTAGAAGTTGATATGCTAGATAAAGCGCTTGAAAAGTGTTCTCTTCCGGGATCTAAGTCAGGGCCTACCTGGAGAATTTCATTCTAAAAGGCAATTTAAAAAGAGGGGGTTATTGTGAAAAATATCGTTAAAATAGCGTTTTTTATGCTGATTACTTCATCAGTCGCTTTTTCTATGGAGCAGCCGCAATATTTTATTCATACAATAGATACCGATCAAGGTATTTGGGTTGATAAGAATGTAGCTGACCAAAATAGTGAAATGATTGCAATGCTATCTCGTCATGGAGGGTCAAATAAGATTGCTCTTCCTTTTCCTGTAGAATCTATACAAGAAGCATTTGAAGTTTTAAGTGGTAAAGCCAACATAACTGATTTATCACTTGATCAATTGATAGCGGTTGTCCCGGTTTTTGAGATGTTGTTAATTCCATCTTTAAAAAAAGAAGCCGCTTTGACGCTCTTGCAACAAAAAGCAGCGTTGCCTCTTATAAAGGCAGCACTACAGCGTGATGGTGATACTATAATTAAAATTCTTGATGCGGTTCCTTTAGAAAAACGCCAATTTTATCTAGAATTTCCTCAATTTAACTTTTGCTTTCATGCCTATAAAGGTAGATACGATGAGTGGTGCAAGATCTATAAAAATTATTTTAATTTTGTAGATGTTGCTAAAAAGATGGGTATGACTAATGATATAGAGCGCATGGCTTTCAATAAAATAGGAGCGTTGCAACACCAACTCGTAATTAATATTGGAGATCCGGGTAAACAACAAGGATTGTATTATCGCCTCAGAGTTAAAGATAGTCAGGGTAAAGAGTTTTTTTATGGAATAGATAATCCTGCAATAGAAGCAAAAGAAAATGAAGGCAATGCTACTAAAGTGATGCCAACATTACTTATGCTCGCTGCTTATGAAAGCAATGTAGATGATATTAAAAAAGAGTTGTTAAAACCACATCACAGCAGAGATGAATTGGTGCATTCATTGTTTATTGCGATAGATCATGATTGTACCCCATGTGTGCAAGCAT
>Ga0070735_10002609_pt1 | contig 16199 bp, 15 predicted proteins | sample Coa_R1_FD_66443 | JGI IMG/M metagenome (GOLD analysis project Ga0070735, IMG submission 66443) | Surface soil microbial communities from Centralia Pennsylvania, which are recovering from an underground coalmine fire - Coalmine... | ecosystem: Environmental > Terrestrial > Soil > Unclassified ... | reverse complement strand
CCAGGAACGGCATCGAGCCGTGGGCGATGCGCCCCTTGGTCTCGATCTCGCCCCACCAGACGCCGCGGTGGCCGATGCAGACGCGATCGACGTTCAGCGGCTCGGGGATGATGACGTGGTCGACGCGCGGCTTGGAGAAGAGGCCCCGCCCGGCCATCCAGGCGACGCCGCCGAGGCCGCCGGACTCTTCGTCGCCGGTGCCGGAGATCTCGAGCGCCCCGGGGAGGGGGGCGCCGGAATCGATCAGCGCCTCCACCGCGACGATCGCCGCCGCCAGGCCGCCCTTCATGTCGCAGGATCCGCGCCCGTAGACGCGGCCCTCCTCGACCTGCGCGTCGAACGGCGGGCGGCTCCAGCCTTCGCCGGGCGCCACCACGTCGATGTGGCCGTTGAAGTGCACGCACGGTCCGGCCGAGCCGCCTTCGCGCCGCGCGATGACGTTCCAGCGCGGATAGCGGTCGCTGTCGCCGGGCACGCCCTCGGCGCGCATGTATTCGACCTGGAAACCGCGCGGCTTCAGGCGCTCGCCGATCAGCTCGGCGCAATCGCGGTAATGCTCGCCCGGCGGATTGACCGACGGAATGCGGATCAGCGCCCGCGCCAGCTCGACGATGTCGCCTTCGCGATCGTCGATGGCGACGAGCAGGGCGTCTTCGTTCGGGTGGCTCACAGGCACCGTCCGCCGTCGACCTCCAGCGCGACGCCGGTGATCATCGAGGCCTCGTCGGAGCAGAGAAAGACCGCGGTCGCGGCGACGTCGGCGGGCGTGGTCAGGCGGCGCAGCGGGATGGTGGTCAGCACCCGCGCCCGCGCTTCGGGCGTGTCCTCGCCGCCCATGAAGGTCGCCAGCATCGGCGTATCGCCGGCGACCGGGTTGATGGCGTTGACGCGCACGCTGTAGCGCGCCAGCTCGATGGCCATGGCGCGGGTGGCGGTGATCATCCAGCCCTTGGTGGCGTTGTACCAGGCCAGGTTCGGCCGCGGGCTGACGCCGCCGGTGGAGGCGATGTTGAGGATGGCGCCGGCCTTCGCCGCCTTCATGAGCGGCACGACGTGGCGGGCGGTCAGGTAGACCGACTTGGCGTTGACGGCGAAGAGGCGGTCGAACTCGGCTTCGGTCACGGCGTCCAACGCCTGCGGCGCCTGGCCGATGCCGGCGTTGTTCACCAGGATGTCGATGCGGCCGCCGAAGGCGACGGCGGCTTGCGCCAGCGCGGCGACGTCGGCGTCGCTCGAGACGTCGGCGCGGACGGCGGCCGCTGCGGCGCCAAGCCGCCCGGCCACCGCGGCCGCGCCGTCGCCGTTGACGTCGGCCACAATCACCTTTGCGCCCTCGGCGACGAAGCGGCTCGCGATCCCCTCGCCAAACCCCGACGCCGCGCCGGTGACGATCGCCACCTTGCCGGCCAGCCTGCCCGCGCTCTCATCCGCCATGCCGCAGCAGAGTGCCGGCGCCGCTGCGGAAGTCCAGGGGGCGCCGACTTCCAATTTGATCGTCATGGCCCGACTTGTTCGGGCCACCCATGATCACCGACTCCGATCAGGTGTTCATGGGTCCCCGCATTACGCCGCTGCGCGGCTCCAGCGGGGGATGACGGGTGGGTGGAATAGCTCAGGCCGGAACCGTTATCGCCCCAATCGCGTCGAGCTCGGCGAGGGCGTCGCCCGGCAAGGTTAGCTCGGCCGCGGCCAGGTTCTCGCGCAGGTGGGCGCGGGAGGAGGTGCCGGGGATCAGGAGGATGTTGGGCGCGCGCCGCAGCAGCCAGGCCAGCGCCGTCTGAAGCGGCGTCGCCCCCAGCCGCGCGGCGACGCCGTTCAGCGCGTCCGACTGCAAGGGGAAGAAGCCGCCCAGCGGGAAGAAGGGAACGTAGGGAATGCCCTTGTCCGCCAGCGCATCGATGATGGCGTCGTCGGCGCGGCGAGCGAGGTTGTACATGTTCTGTACGCAGACCACCGGCGCGAGCTTTTGCGCCTCCGCCAGCTGCGTCAGGCTGACGTTGCTGAGGCCCAGGTGCTGGATCAGCCCCTGCCGTTGCAGCTCGGCCACCGCCGTGAACGACTCCTCGATCGACTCGTCGCTCGGGCCCTGCAGGCCGCCCACGCGCAGGTTCACCACGGGGATGGCGTCCAGGCCCAGATTGCGCAGGTTGTCGTGCGTGCCGGCGATCAGGTCGGCCGGGGCGTGGGCCGGGTTCCACGAGGCGTCCGCCCCGCGCACGGCGCCCAGCTTGGTGACGATGACCAGATCGTCCGGATACGGATGCAACGCCTCGCGGATGATCTCGTTGGTGACGTGCGGGCCGTAGTAGTCGCTGGTGTCGATGTGGTTGACCCCGCTGGCGATCGCCTCGCGCAGCACCGCCACCGCCTCGGCCCGATCTTTCGGCGGCCCGAACACCCCCGGCCCGGCCAGCTGCATGGCCCCGTAACCCATGCGGTTCACGCGGCGGTCGGCCAGCGCATAGGCGCCGGCGGCGGTGATGTCGATCATGGTGGAGTCTCCCAACGGCAGCCCCTCATATGGAGGCAGGGCGGCAGGAGCGCACCCTCTCACCCCGCCCATAGGGCGGGGGAGGGGCCCGCGGGCGAAGCCCAGCGGGAGGGGGCGGGGTTACGGCCCCTCCGACTGGCGACGCTGCGACGCCGCCCAGATGCTTTGCCGGGAGCGCTGTAACCCCTCACCCTCCCGGTCGCTTCGCTCCGGGCCCCTCCCTCTCCCTATGGGAGAGGTGCGGAGAGAAACGCCAGCGTCCGCGCGTTCACGGCGTCCGGCTGGGCCATGGCGGCGATGTGGTCGGCGCCCTCGACCACCGCGCCCTCCAGCGCCGGCATACGGCGCTTGGCGAGCGCCAGGTAGGCGTGCGCGTCGTACAGCGTCTCCTCCGCCCCGATCAGCAGCAGTGTCGGCGCGGTGATGGCGGCCAGCTGGCGGCGGCTGAACACCGTAGGGCTGATCACGCTCACCTCCGCCCGTTCGCTCATGGTCACCGCCATCAGCCGCGCCCAGGTCATGTCGCGCGGCGGGCGACGCACGATGTCGGTCGGCGCCCGCGCGCGGCCGACCAGGCGCCGCGCCAGCCGGGATGCCGGCCCACGCACCCGCATGGCCCAGGTGAGGCGCCAGTACTGCGAGGCGAAGACGCCGACCGGGTCGATCATCACCACCCGCTCCACCCGCTCGGGCGTCGCCACCGCCTGGTTCGCCGCCAGGAAGCCGCCGAACGAGCAGCCGACGAACGACGCCCGCGCCACGCCCAGGCCATCGAGCACCTCGCCCATCCAGCCCGCATAGTCGTGGCGATCGCGCAGGCGCCGCACCGCGCGGCTCTTGCCCGGCTGGCCGATCACGTCGACCGCGTACGTGCGGAACTGGCGGCTCAGGGCCTCGACGTTCAGCCGCCACACCGTCGCCGTGCCCGCAAAGCTCGGCAGCAGCACCAGCGCCGGCGCATCGCCCGGCCCGCTCGCGACCACGTGCGTCGACCCCAGCCGCGTCGGAACGTCGACCTCTTCGTACGCCACCGGCCACTCGGCCAGCACCGCGTCATAAGCCGCCATGTACCGCGCCCGCCCGGCCTCGCTGCGGAACGCGGGCAAACTCGCCGATGCGTTTTCGTTCAAATGAGCCCTCCCCAAAAAGGGCGCGGACCATGACGGAAGCGGGGCGCCGCCGCCATTCTTGAACGAAACGATTTCATCCCCAGATCACGGTAAGGGAGTCCATCACCGCCCAGGACGCACAGCAACGTCCCTTCTCCCTCTTGCGGGAGAAGGCGGCCTCCGAAGGAGGTCGGATGAGGGGTCTCTCAGAACTGCCGGAGTAGCGGCTCGCCGAGTCGGAGAGCGGAGCGCGACCCCTCATCCGTCAGCTTCGCTGACACCTTCTCCCGCAAGAGGGAGAAGGACCCGTCGGTGACGGCCGAGTCGTGGACGTGAGCGCCGCCGCTACGACTTGCACTGCAGCACCTTCGACCAGAGCCAGCGCTCGCCGCCGCCGATCGATTGGGCGTCGTCCAGTTTCCAGCGTCCGCGGATCTTCTGAAAGTCGAACACGATCTTCATCGGCGTCCCGATGTTGGCGAACGAGGCGGTCACCGTCTCGCGGCCCGCACCCGCGGCCACGTCCGGGCCGACGTCGACGTGCGTCACGTCGGAGTCCTGCCCGTTGACCCAGAAGACGAAGTCCAGCCCGCAGGCTGCTTCCCCGTTCGCCGCCTTCCGCGCCGCCGCCACCAGCGCCGTCAGCCTGGGCGAATAGATCGACTCCGGCGGCGTGTACCGCGGCGGCAGGTTGCGCGGATTGACGTAGGCGTTGTCGGCGATCATCCGCCGGTAGATCTCGGCGATGATCGCGTGCGGCGTCATCCCCGCATAAGCGTCGGCGCGGGCGGGCAGGGGAGCGAGCCCGGCCGCCGCCATCATCCCGACCAGCGCGCCGACGGCGGTTAGCCGCCGCTCGATCCCTGTCATCCCTGTCCCCCTGAATGGCGTCCAAGCTAAGCCTGTTCGGGACCCCTCAACAGCGCCCTTCTCCCGCAAGGGGAGAAGGGACTCGCGCTCTCACGGCGCACCTCTCCGCACCCACCACTTGCGAGCCGCGACCACGGCCCAGATCGCCTCGATCACCCCGAACGGCCATGCGCCCTGCAGGAAGCCGTAGGCGCTGCCCAGCGCGCATGATCCCGCGAACGCCAGCGTCCACCACGCCGACCGCGCCTCCATGGCGTAACAGACCAGCATGGCGGCGACGGCGAAAAGCCCGAAGGCAGTCAGAGCGTCCATCGGCCCGCCCACGCGCGCTTGCGCCAAGACCGGCGGCGAAGGCGGGGTACGTCCATCAGGCAACTCCGAGCCGCAGAACCGCCGCTGCCCTAGCGCAGTTCGCCGCGGCGACCCAGAGACCGCCGATCAGCCCTTCTTCAGCACCTTGTCGGCCTTGCGGTCGATCTTGCGCTCCTCGGCCTTGGACATGCGGCCGGCGTTCGCCGCCTGGCTGGCCCGCGCCTTGGCGTTGCGGGCGTGGGCCTTGTCCTCGACCGGGTAGGCGCGCTTCTTGGGTTCGGCGAAGTCCTTCGCGGGGAGCTTGTTGCGGGTCTTGGCTTTGAGTTCGGCCATGGCGATCTCCATTCCTTGCTCTGCCAACGCGCGGACGCGCGAGGCGTTCAGCGACCGCGGCCGCCACGCTCACGCCGGCACGTACGCCCCGCCATTCACGTGGATCACCTGCCCCTGCACGAACGCCGCGGCCGGGCTCAGCAGGAATTCGACCACCGCGGCATAGTCGTCGTCGGCCGTCAGCCGGCCCGAGGGGTTCGCCCGCGCCGCGCGCTCGAACAGGCGCTGCGCCGCCTCCTCGCTCCCCAGCATGGTCGCCACCGAGCTCGTCTCGACCAGCCCCGGCGCGACGGCGTTGATGCGCACGCCGCGCGGCGCCAGCTCGGCCACCAGATAGCGCACCAGGCTCTCGGCCATCGCCTTGCCGACGCCCAGCGCCGCATAGTTGGCCTGCGGCGTGCGCGCCCCGGCCGACGAGATCAGCACCACGCTGCTCCCCGGCGTCAGCATCGAAAGCCCCGCGCGCGCCACGTAGAGCAGGGCGAGGCCATTCACATGGATCGCCTGCGTGAACCGCTCCAGGTCGGCGTCCAGGAGCGTGGTCGGATAGATCATCGCGGCGCTGTGCACGATGTGCGCCGGCCCGCCATCGGCGACCTCCGCCGCCGCGTGCATCAGCCGCGCCGCCCCCGGAATCGTCCCCACATCCGCCCGCACTGCACTCACCCGCGCTCCGGTTGGCGCGAGCGCCGCCATCGCCCTCTCCGCCGCCGCCTCATCGGCGACATAGCCGAGCACGAGCGCTTCGCGGGGGCGGGCGAGGCGGCTCGCGATGGCGAGGCCGATGCCCTTCGTTCCGCCGGTGATGATGGTGGTCATGGAGCGCGTTCCTCGCGGTGACGACGCGCTTGCCATAGCGCCCGGCCTGCGCTGAGCCGAGCGATCTTCGCCTTTGGCGCGTGGCTACCCCGTCAGCATCTTCACGCCCACGATCGCCAGCATCACCCCCAGCGCCGTGCGCAGGGCGGCTTCGGGGGAGAAGCGGGCGGCGATGCTGCCGAGGATGACGCCGGGGATCGAGCCCAGGAGGAGGGTGCCGAGCAGGCCGAAGTTGATGTCGCCCAGCCACCAATGGCCGAGCCCGGCCAACAGCGTCAGCGGCACGGCGTGGGCGACGTCGGTGCCGACGATCTTCAGGGTCGCCAGGCGCGGGTAGAGGAAGGCCAGCGCGACGGCCCCGAGCGCGCCGGCGCCGACGGACGAGAGCGCCACCAGCGCGCCGACGACGAAGCCGGTGAGGATGGTCAGGCCCGCCGAGGTGCGCAGGCCGAAGTCGGGGCTGCGGCGCGTCGCCAGGTCCACCAGCCATTTCTTCAGGAAGAGGAGCGTTGCGCTGATCAAAAGGGCGATGGCCAGCGTGAGCGAGATCAGCTTGGTGGTGGCGTGGCTGGCGGCGCCGAAATGCTGCAGGGCCAGGATGACGATCACGGTGGCGGGCAGGCTGCCGAGGGCCAGCAGGCCGACGATCTTCCACTCGATCGACCGGGCGAAGCCGTGGATCGACGTGCCCACCGTCTTGGTCGCGGCGGCGTAGAGCAGGTCGGTGCCGACCGCGGTCGCGGGATGGATGCCGAAGAGCAGGATGAGCAGCGGCGTCATCAGCGAGCCGCCGCCGACGCCGGTCAGCCCGACCAGGATGCCGACCACCAGGCCGGACAGGATATAGAGCGGGTGCGCGACCAGCCCGTGCAACAGATCCATCGAGACGCCCCCGCGGAATTGACCGAATGGACCTTATTCCTATCAGTTTGATAGGTGATCATCAGAAATCCTGGGATCGCCATCAGCCGCGCGCCGGCATGCGCATCGGCGCGGCGGGCGACAGAGGGCCGCTTGCGCTGGGCGCCCCTGACCGCCGATAACCTGTCCCGCCACGGCCGCACCCACTGGCGGCCAGCCAACCATTCAGACGAGGACCACCCATGGCCGACGAGCCGCAGCAGATTTCCCTTGGCGCGCATCTGACCGAGCTGGCGAAGGAGCGGCCGGACCGGCCGGCGGTCACCGATCAGTATCGGACCGTCACCTGGGCGGCGCTCGATCGGCGCACCAATCGCATCGCCCGCGGGCTGGAGAAGGCCGGCGTGAAGCAGGGGGACCTGGTCACCATCGGCCTGCCCAACGGCGTCGACTTCATCGAGGCCTGCTATGGCCTGTGGAAGGCCGGCGCGACGCCGCAGCCGATCTCCTACCGCCTGCCGGCGCACGAGGCCGAGGCGGTGATGGCGCTGGCCGAGACGCCGCTCCTCCTCGCCAAGGACACCATTGAGAGCGCGCGGCCGCGCTACGACGTCGATGCGCTGCTGGCGCTCTCCGACGACGACAGCCCGGTCGAGGACAAGATCGCGCCGATCTACAAGGCGCCCACGTCTGGCGGGTCGACCGGGCGGCCGAAGCTCATCCTCTCCGGCGGGCCGGGGGTCGTCATGCGCGGTCAGGCGGTGGGCGGCTACCGCACGAGCGGCGACGACGTGATGATCATGCCCGGGCCGCTCTACCACAACGGGCCCTTCACCTCCTCGTTCGGCGGGCTGAACGTCGGCGCGCACCTGGTCGTGCTGCCGCGCTTCGACGCCGAGGCGACGCTGCGCGCAGTCGACGAGCACAAGGGCACCTGGATGTACCTGGTGCCGACCATGATGAGCCGCATCTGGCGCCTGCCCGAGGAGGTGCGCCTGAAGTACGACGTCAGCTCGCTGAAGACGGTCTGGCACCTGGCGGCGCCGTGCCCGCCGTGGCTGAAGGAGGCCTGGATCCACTGGCTGGGGCCGGAGGTGATCATGGAGCTCTACGCCGGCACCGAGGCGCAGGCCGTCACCATCATCACCGGCCAGGAGTGGCTGGAGCACCGCGGCTCGGTGGGCAAGGTGGCGTTCGGCGAGATGGCCGCCTTCGACGCGAACGGCGACCGGCTGCCGCCGGGCGAGATCGGCGAGGTCTACATGCGCCGCCCCGAGGGCATGCCGGCCTCGTACCAGTACCGCGGCGCCTCTGCGCGCACGCTGCCGGGCGGCTGGGAGAGCCTGGGCGACATCGGCTCGTTCGACGAGGACGGCTACCTCTATCTGGCCGACCGGCGCACCGACATGATCCTGGTGGGCGGCTCCAACGTCTATCCGGCCGAGATCGAGGCGGCGCTGGACGAGCACCCGCTGGTGCAGTCGAGCGCGGTGATCGGCCTGCCGGACGAGGAGATGGGCAACGTCATCCACGCCATCGTCCAGCCGCGTGAAGGCCTGACCGAGGAGGCGCTGCGCGAACACCTGCGCGGCATGCTGGTCACCTACAAGCAGCCGAGAACCTACGAGTTCGTCACCGAAAACATCCGCGACGACGCCGGGAAGGTGCGGCGGACGGCGCTGCGGGACGAACGCATCGCGAGGATGAAAGCGGCGGAGGAAGGGTAAGGGGCGCGGCCACCCGCCCCGCACCCCTCGACCGTCATGGCCCGACTTGTTCGGGCCACCCATGATCACCGACTCCGATCTGGTGTTCATGGCTCCCCGGCACTCCGCTTCGCTCCGGCCGAGGATGACGGATGTTGATGGGCGCCCGGGTTCAGAACCACATATCCGCCACGCACTTTCCGTCGCGGGGCAGGTCCTCCATGGTCGTCAGGCCGTCGAAGTGGTCGATGGGGATGTGGGCGATCGCGTCCGGGTCGTCGGCCAGGCGCAGGTTGATGCCCATGCGCCGGCGGCCGTCGGGCTGCAGCTTTTTGGCGCGCCACCAGGTCACGCAGGCGCAGGTGGGGCAGAAGTGGAACTCGTTCCACTCGCCGCGTTCGTAGAACCGCGTCTCGCCCGAGGTGGCGATCACCCCGCCCTCATAGTCGTAGATCCAGAGCGTCCCATACCGCCGGCAGATCGTGCAGTTGCAAGCCGTCGCCCCTTCCGGCTCCGCATCGAACGTCCACCTCACCCCGCCGCAATGGCAACTGCCGCTGATCATGGCTTAAGTCCTTACAGCGTCCTTCTCCCCCTGCGGGAGAAGGTGGCCCCCGAAGGGGGTCGGATGAGGGGTCGCGCCGAGCTGGCTCATAGGCTCGACGGCGGCGCGGATGAGGCGCCGAACGGTCTCGGGCTCATTGGCGATCAACGCGTTCGGAACGCGCAACACACGAAAGCCCTGCGCGCGCAGCCAGGCATCGCGGAGCGCGTCGCGCTCGGCGTGAAGCGCGTGGAAGAACTCCCCATCGGCTTCGACAATCAACCGGTGGCGGAGGCAGAGGAAGTCCACGACATACGGGCCGATGGCGACCTGTCGCCTGAATTTGACATCGCCGACACGCCGGTCGCGCAGCATCGACCAAAGCCTGGCCTCGTTGGAGACGGGCGCTTTGCGCATGCGGCGAGCGGCGTTCTGGGCAGCGGTCGGCATGCCGGAACAATACAGGAACGGCGGTGGCAGCGGAAGCGGTGGTCGTTGAGAGCGGAGCGCGACCCCTCATCCGTCTGCTGCGCAGCCACCTTCTCCCGCAAGGGGAGAAGGGACTCTGGGCCAAGCGCCGCCGGGCGGGGTAGTGTGGGCTTGCGGACACGGAGGACGACGTCATGGCCAGAGTGGTGATCACCGGGGCGAGCAAGGGTATCGGGTACGAGACGGCGCTGGTGCTGGCGCGGGCGGGGCACAGCGTGGTGGCGGCGATGCGCAAGCCGGGGGCGTGCGATCTCGGCAAGGTGGCCGCGGCCGAGAAGCTCGACATCACCCTCGCCGAGCTGGACGTCGACGACGACGCCTCGGTCAAGCGGCTGTTCGACAAGGAGGCGGCCGCGACGGACGTCCTCGTCAACAACGCCGGCATCTACTCGATCAACGCCGTCGAGGACGAAACCCTCGAGCACTTCCAACAGGTGATGAACACCAACTTCTTCGGCACGCTGCGTTGCTGTAAGGCGGTGGCGCCGGCCATGCGGCAGAAGCGGGCCGGGCTGATCATCAACGTCACATCCATCGCCGGCCGCATCGTCGGGCCGGGCGCCGGCGCCTATTCGGCCTCGAAGTTCGCCACCGAAGGGATGAGCGAGGCGCTGGCGCAGGAGCTGTCGGCGTTCAACGTGCGCGTCGCCGTCGTCCAGCCGGGCATCATCGCCACCCCGATGACCATCGAGAATCTGCCGGTGCCGAAGCCCGGCAGCGTCTATCCGCATGGCGGCCGCATGCGCGCCTTCTACGGGGCGACGCCGGCGAGCGGCCCGGCGCCGACCGTGGTCGCCGACGCCATCCGCGACATCATCGACGGCAAGATCACCGACTTCCGCACGCCCGTTGGCCCCGACGCGCTCCCATTCCTCGGGCTGCGTTTCGGCATGACCGACGAGGCCTGGATCGCCATGAGCGACAGCCTGGACGACGACGTCTACTTCGACCGCTTCCTGGCGGTGTCGGGCATGGATTTGCGGCCCCAGTAAGCGCGGGCGCGCGTTCTAGGCCCGTGCCTCCAGAACCATGTTGAACGGGCCCTCTGTCGCCCGGCGCACGCGGGTGAAGCCGCCGGAGCGGATGACCTCGGCCAGCTTGGCCTCGCCGGCTTGCGCGCCGAGGCCTTCGCCGACCTCCTGGTCCAGCGAGGTCGGGACGCACAGCATGGTCGAGGCGTTGTAGTAGAGCCGGCCCACAGGGTTCATGTTGTCCGCCGGGCGATCGCCGGCGATGGGTTCGACGACCATCCAGGATCCGTCTTCCTTGAGGATGCGCCGCATGTGCGTGGAGCAGCCCCGGGGGTCGCCCATGTCGTGCAGGCAGTCGAAGCAGGTGACGAAGTCGAAGTCGGTTTCGGCGATCTCCTTGGCCGTCGCCGCCTCGAAGCGCACCCGGTCGCCGACGCCGTGCGCCCGGGCGTGCTGGCGCGCCTCCTGGATCGACGGCTCGTGGAAATCGAAGCCGACGAAGCGGCTCTTGGGAAACGCGTCGGCCATCAGCAGGGTGGAGAAGCCCACGCCGCAACCGACGTCGGCGACCTTGGCGCCGGCGTTCAGCTTGTCGACCACGCCATCCAGGGCCGGCAGCCAGGTCTGCACGATGTTGTTCACGTAGCCCGGCCTGAAGAAGGCGCCCGTCGCGCAGAAGAGGCAGCCGGCCGTGTCGCCCCAGCGCACGCCGTTCCCGGTGCGGAACGAGGCCTCGACCTTCGGCTCGCCCTCGATCATGGCCGCCACGAGGTCGAACGCGCCGGCGAGGTAGACCGGGCTGTCCTTCATCGCGAACACCATCGCCTGGTGCGGCGCGAGCGAGAACTGTCCGGAGGCCGGGTCGTAGTCGACATAGCCGTTCGCCGCCTGGGCCAGCGCCCACTCGCGCACGTACCGCTCGGTCAGGCCGCCGGCGCGTTTCGCCAGCTCGTCCGACGTCGCCGGCCCGCCGTCGTGCAAGGCGTCGAAGAGGCCGAGGCGAAGCCCGATGCGCACCGTCGGCACGCTGAACGCGCCGCCGAGATCGCCGAGCATCTTGCCGATGAATTCGTTGAGCTTGCTTTCGTCGAGCTGGGCCATGTCAGCTCTCCCCCAGTTTGACCGCGCGCGATCATACTACGGGCGCGCCGGCGCCCGGCCTCACATCGGCGTGCACCCCGACCGGCCCGGAGGTTCGCGAGACGTTACCCTCGCCCCCGCCAAGAGCGGGGGCGAGGGTTGGCGGCTAGTGGCGGAAGATCGCCGCGTTCGAGGGGTCGCTCGGCATTTCCCGGTACTGGCGCAGCTCGTTGCGGCCGACGACCATGTGGTGGACCTCGTCCGGGCCGTCGGCGATGCGCAGCGTGCGCGTCGAGGTGTACATCTGGGCCAGCGGCGTCTTTTGGCTGACGCCGAGCGCGCCGTGCATCTGGATCGCCTGGTCGATGATCTCGCAGACGCGCACCGGCACCATGGCCTTGACCATGTGGATCCAGATGCGGGCTTCCTGATTGCCGAGGACGTCCATCGCCTTGGCCGCCTTCAGCACCATCAGGCGCATGGCCTCGATGTCGATGCGGGCCTTGGAGACGATCTCCATGTTGCCGCCGAGCTGGATGATCGGCTTGCCGAACGCTTCACGCGTCAGCCCGCGCGTCACCATCAGGTCCAGCGCCTTCTCCGCCTGGCCGATCGCCCGCATGCAGTGGTGGATACGGCCCGGGCCAAGCCGCAGCTGGCTGATCTCGAAACCGCGGCCCTCGCCCAACAGCATGTTCGACGCCGGCACGCGGGCGTTGTCGAATATGATGTGCATGTGGCCGTGCGGCGCGTCCGGATTGCCGAACACGCTCATCGCCTCGACGATCTTCACGCCGGGCGTGTCGGTCGGCACCAGGATCTGCGACTGGCGAAGGTTCGGCGGCCCCTCGGGGCTCGTCTGCACCATGGTGATCATGATCTTGCAGCGCGGGTCGCCGGCGCCGGAGATGTAGTGCTTCTCGCCGTTGATCACGTACTCGTCGCCTACTAGGGTGGCGCGGGTGTTGACGTTCTTGGCGTCGGACGAGGCGGCGTTCACCTCGGTCATCGCGAAGGCCGAGCGGATCTTGCCGGCCAGCAGCGGCTCCAGCCACTGTTTCTTCTGTTCCGGCGTCCCGACGCGCTCCAGCACCTCCATGTTGCCGGTGTCCGGCGCGGCGCAGTTCATGCACTCCGAGGCCATGGGGTTCTTGCCCAGCTCGACGGCGATGTAGGCGTAGTCGAGGTTGGAAAGGCCCTCGCCGGTCTCGGCGTTCGGCAGGAAGAAGTTCCACAGGCCCTCGGCCTTGGCCTTGTCCTTGGCTGTTTCCAGCACCTCCAGCTGGCCGGGGGCGTAGGACCAGATGTCGGTCTTGCCTTCGCCCAGCCGGCGGAACTCCGCGCTCATCGGGTTCACCGTCTCGCGGATGAAGCGCCTCACGTGCTCCAGCAGCGGCAGCGCCTTGGCCGACATGCGCAGGTCGTTCAGCTCGTCCTGCGGATTGAGATTGAAGGACGACTGCGCCCGTTCCTGGACTTCGCTCACTGGTCACTCTCCTGCTGTTGGCCCGCGATCATCTTTGGCGCCTCGGGCGCAGAAATCAAACAACTGTTTGAGGGGGCGCGGAGCGCGGTGGCGTTGGAAGCGCCAAGGTCGCCACCACTTTCCCTTGCTCCGAGCTCAGGCCGCTAGCTAGCTAGGGGGCGTGATCGGGGGCGCGTGCGCATGGAGATGAAAGGCAAGGGCGGGCTCTTTCCGTTCCAGCTGCTGTGGGTGATCCCGACCGCGGCCATCTTGACGCTCAGCCTCGGCGTCTGGGGATGGCTCAGCCATCAGACGCGGCTCGATGATGCGCTCTATCGCTCGCTGGCGCTCTTCGAGATCAACAACGAAAGCTACATTCACGGCGTCGGCGCCACCGACTGGCGCTTCCTCATCGCGCGCTGGACCGGCGCCGCCGCGGTGATCACCAGCCTGCTGGCGCTGGCGGCGTTGCTGCACGAACAGCTGGCGACGGCCCTGGCGCGCTGGACCAAGCAGGCGGTGGTGGTGATCGGCGCCGCCGAACGCGCGTCCGGCGCGTTCGAGGTCGCGCGGCGACAGAAGCGCTCGGCCCTTTGGCTGGGGGCCCCCGCATTCGGCACAGCAGGATTCTCGGCCATCGCGCTCGAGTGGCCGGCCGGCGAGCGGATGCGCACGGTCGCCGCCCACGTCTGGAGCGCCGACCACGTGCTGGTGGCGGAGGCCAACGACGCCGACGCGCTGGCGCTGGCGAAGGCCGTCCGCAAGGCGGCGGCCAAAGCCCGGATCACCCTTTTGATGAACGACACGCACCTGGCCGAGGAGGTGGCCGTCACCTTGAACGACGCGCGCACCCGCGTGCTCTCGGCGGGCCAGGTGGCCGCTCGCGCGCTGCACACCGCGCATCCGCCCTTCGTGACCGCGCAGCGCGAAGGCCAGCCGCGCATCCATGCGCTGATCGTCGGTTTCGGCACGGTCGGCCAGGCGATCCTGCAGGACCTGGTCATGAACTGCCGCACCACATACCTGGAGCTGCCCCGCATCGTCGTGATCGACCCGGCGGCCAAGGCGATCGAGGGCGTGCTCAAGGTCGAGGCGCCGGAGCTCGACCGGTGCGCGGAGTGCGTCTTCATCGACGGCGAGATCGGCCGCGAGGCGGTGAGGCCCGACCCCGCCGACATCGCCGCGGCGCTCGCGGCCGGGGGGCCGCTGACCACCGCCTACGTCAGCCTTGGCGACGACGCCGCGGCCCTGTCGACGGCGGCGATCCTGCAATCGCTGCTGCGCGGCGCCGGGGTCGCCCGCCCGCCGATCTTCGTGCGGCTCCGCGAAGCGGGCGTGCTTTCGCTTTCACCCGACGACCGCGGCGACAGCCTCAGGGCCTTGACGCCCTTCGGCGACATTCAGGCGGTGCTGGCGGGGAGCGAGTTCCTGGCCGCCGAGCCGGACGATGCGGCGCGCGCGCTGCATGACGCCTACCGCGCATCGCTGCCGCCGGAGCGCCTGAACGATCCGGCCTCGCGCGCCTGGGAGAGCCTGGACGAGACCTACCGTCAGGCGAACCGCCGGGCCGCCGCGCATATTCCGGCTTTGCTGGCCAGCGCCGGGATCGCGCTCGACCCGAAAGCCGCCGGCCTGCCGCGAGCCGACAGGCCGCTCTTCGCCGACGCGGCGGAGCTCGAAAGGCTGGCCGAGCTCGAGCATGAGCGGTGGTGCGCGGAGCGGCGGATGGACGGCTGGCGCGCCTGCGCTCTGGGCGAGAAGCAGGACAAGCTGCGCCGCCTGCATCCGGACCTCCGCTCCTACGGCGAGCTGTCGGACGCGACCAAAGAGTACGACCGCGTGATCGTGCGCCAAACCCAGGCGATCTGCACCGGCGTCGCCAATCCGCGGGCGCGAGGGTCTTGAGGTGGCGCTCTTGAGCCCCCTGGGCTAGGGCGGGCGCTTCGCTGAGCGGAGCTGAAGCGCCATGACGGGCGGACCTCTCGCCGACATCCGGGTGATCGAACTCGGCACGCTGATCGCCGGGCCGTTCTGCGGCCAGATCCTGGCCGACTTCGGCGCCGAGGTGATCAAGCTCGAGGACCCCGCCGGCGGCGATCCGATGCGCGCCTGGGGCCGCAGCCTGCCAAAAGGCCACTCGCCATGGTGGCCGGTGATCGGGCGCAACAAGAAGTCGGTGACGCTGAACCTGCGCTCGCCGGAAGGGCAGGGGATCGCCCGCAGCCTGATCGCCGGCGCCGACGTCGTGATCGAGAACTTCCGGCCCGGGACGATGGAGAAGTGGGGCCTCGCCTACGAGAGCCTGGCGGCCCAGAACCCGGGCCTCGTCATGGCGCGCGTCTCTGGCTTCGGCCAGACGGGACCCTACGCCACACGCGCCGGCTACGGCCTGATCGGCGAGGCGATGGGCGGGCTGCGCCACATCACCGGCGAACCCGACCGGCCGCCCGCGCGCGCCGGCCTCTCGATCGGCGACAGCCTGGCGGCCGCCCACGCGGCGATGGGCGTTCTGATGGCGTTGCACGTGCGCGCTTCGACCGGCCGCGGGCAGGTGGTGGACGCGGCCATCTATGAAAGCGTGCTGGCGATGACCGAGAACCTGGTCACCGAGTACGACCTCACCGGCTACGTGCGCGAGCGCTCCGGCTCGATCCTGCCCGGCATCGCCCCGTCCAACGTCTATCCGGCGGCCAACGGCGAGATGATCCTGATCGGCGGCAACGGCGATACGGTCTTCGCGCGCCTGTGCGAGGCCATGGGCCAGCCGGCGCTGAAGGACGATCCGCGCTATGTCGATCACGCCAGCCGCGGCGTGAACCAGGCGGAGCTCGATGCGCTGATCGGGGCCTGGACGGTGGAGCGGACTCTGGACGACCTCCTCGTGCTTCTCGAAGCCCACGGCGTGCCCTCGGGGCGCATCTACCGCGCCCCCGACATGCTGACCGATCCGCAGTACGCGGCGCGCGAGGCGATCGTCGAGACGGCGCACCCCGTGTTCGGCAAGGTGAAGATGCAGAACGTCTTCCCCAAACTCAGCGAAACCCCCGGCGCGGTGCAGTGGCCCGGCCCCGCCCTCGGCGAACACACCGACGTGGTGCTCTCCGGCATCCTCGGCCTGACGCCCGACAAGCTCGCCAGCCTGAGGGCCG
>Ga0070735_10002606_pt1 | contig 16202 bp, 14 predicted proteins | sample Coa_R1_FD_66443 | JGI IMG/M metagenome (GOLD analysis project Ga0070735, IMG submission 66443) | Surface soil microbial communities from Centralia Pennsylvania, which are recovering from an underground coalmine fire - Coalmine... | ecosystem: Environmental > Terrestrial > Soil > Unclassified ... | reverse complement strand
ACGTAGCCGTTCTTGTTTACGAATTCGCGAATGAGACGAACGCTTACTGCATCGGCGTGTTTGTCGCCCTGGCCAGAAACATTCTCACCGCTTAAGGATTGGTACGGAAAACACCTTGACTGCCTCAATGCTCAATGGGCAGCCACCAGCCTCCGATCGTTCAAATCTCCTGACCCAATTCACGGCAAGGTAGAAATCAGAGCGGAGTCTGAATCGGTCGCCGCAAGCATCACGTTCTGGAATTCGGGAAACGTGACTGTGCTTTCTCTCGAGCTGCCTGCTCACCGTAACTCCGTCATTGATGACCGACAGCTCTCAATCGCCGAGGACATTGGTCTTCTGCTCGACTCCTATTTTCGGCAGCTTTCTTGCTGAGCCTCGTCACAGGGCACCCGCATCGTCCGAATCCTGCCAACTCGCCGCGCCCGTTCACATCCAAATGCCATGGAGAAAACTACGAAGAGAGCAGTCGACCGCGTTAACCAGACTCGCGAAGACGGCGAAGAGTCGATCAAGCGGACGGGCGAGGTGATCCCGATCGATTCCGGCAAAGAAAGAGCCAGCGTCCAGATCAGGCGGGAAGGGAAGTCTCAGAAAAAGAATAAATCTGGACGCCGCAACCGATCGTAAAGTCAATGAGCTATGGGCAACGGCTCTGGCCGATCAAGTCCAGGTCGCCACTATTGCTAATTGGTCATCGCTCACAGTCGCTTCGCCTTCGCTGGGCAGCCGAGGCGGCCGTTCCCACATGAGCCGCCGCAAAGACATGTCCCTGTTCCGGTTACGGCGCGGTGACGAAATGGACTGTCGAAATGGCCTAAACGGAGTTACAATTTTATGACAGCAGAGGAATCGCCAGACGTAGTACCCTTCTTGGGGATACGGCAACGGCCTCTTGACGGATTTGGGTCGGAATCGAAGCAACTTGCCGGGGGGCGTCGCTCATCTGTGTAAGGAGCACGGTTCAGGCAGTTTAGGTACGCTCTTCTAGACAGGCAGCAAACACATCCAGACGGGAATCATGGGATCCGAACAAATCAATCCGAATGGTCCCGGCGTTGAGCCGGAACTGCACCTGCTAATCACTGATAGGGAGCTGGAAGAGCCTCTCTATAAGTCTCTGTTCCGGGGGCTGGATGAGTTCTTCTTCCCGAAGAAGCTGCCGCCTCTCAAGCTGGAATCGAAGCCTGAGCCGGTCAAGGACATCTGGGGCTTTTACAACTACAAGCGCAATGGCGTGCTCGGATCGACGGGCATTCACGTCTTGATCATCGGGATCATCGCGCTCGGCTACGTGATCGTGAGGAAGACCGTCACGCCCGCTCAAGCCCAGAAAGTTACTGTCACTCTGGTGGACCCCTCGGATCTGCCCCCGCTGAAGCCGTCCAGAACACAGGTTGGCGGCGGCGGTGGCGGCGGCGACCGCGACGTTCTGCAGGCGACCAAGGGAAAGCTGCCCAAATTCTCGATGCAGCAGATCACGCCTCCTGTGGTGGTGATCCGCAATGAGCATCCCAAGCTGGCGGTTGAGCCGACGGTGGTGATCCCGCCGCAGGTCCATCTGGCCATGAACAATATGCCGAACCTCGGCGACCCGATGTCTCATGCGGCCCTGCCTTCCAACGGTACGGGATCCGGAGGCGGCATCGGTTCCGGTAGCGGAGGCGGTGTTGGATCAGGCACCGGCCCCGGATTCGGCCCGGGCGAAGGCGGAGGTACCGGCGGGGGTATCTTCCACGTGGGCGGCGGAGTTTCTGCGCCCCGCGCCATCTATCAGCCTGAGCCGGAGTTCTCCGAAGAAGCTCGCAAGGCGAAGTACCAGGGGGTCTGCACACTGGGATTGATCGTTGGCACCGACGGCCGTCCGACGAATATTCGCGTACTGGGCAGCCTGGGTATGGGTCTCGACGAAAAGGCCATTGAAGCAGTCAAGAACTGGCGCTTCGAACCGGCCATGAAAGATGGACACCCTGTCCGCGTCGAGATCGCCGTCGAAGTCGACTTCCACCTCTACTGAGATTGAGTGATTGGGCGATTTTGCGATTGGGTGATTGAAAACTCCATTCCCGCATCGTCTTTCAAATCAAGCAATCGCTCAATCACTCAATTCTTGTTCATTCTTTCAGGTCGACGTGCTGGACTCCTTCGATGGGGTGTCCGAGGAAGCGTTCGCCCAGGCGCTGAAACTTCTCCGTTGAATCTGTCGCAAAAAACTTGAGACGCGGAGTGGAGCGCCGTTCTTCGCCGTCGCGAACCGGAGCCGGCACCAGTTCTGCCAGGCGCGCCGCCACAGCCTGCGCGGTTGATTCTGCCGAATCGACAATCGTTACATGTTGCGGCGTCACGCGCTTCAGCAGCGGCTTGAGCAACGGATAGTGCGTGCACCCCAGCACGAGAGTGTCGGCTTCGTGGAAGCCGTCGGAAAAGGCTTCTGCGAGATAGATTCGGGCGACCTGCTCGGTCACCGGATGCTCGACCCATCCTTCTTCGACGAGCGGAACCAGCAGCGGGCAAGCCTTCTCCCGGGCCTCGAGCCGGCGCGCCTCAAGCGCCTTCTTGTAGGCATGGCTGCTGACCGTGGCATCGGTGCCAATGACGACAACTTTCAGATTCCGCGTGGAAGCTGCCGCAGTTTCGGCGCCGGGCTCAACCACGCCGATGACGGGAACGCGCGCCGCGGCCGTGATGCGATCCAATGCGAGCGCGGTCGCGGTGTTGCAGGCGATGACCAGCAGCTGTGCTCCCTGCGATTCGAGGAAATGCGCGGCTTCGACTGCATATTTGGCGACAGTCTCCACCGATTTTGATCCGTAGGGAAGGCGGGCGGTGTCGCCGAAGTAGGCGTATTCGGCATCGGGAACTACTTCAAGTAAAGCTTTAAGTACGGTCAGTCCGCCAAAGCCGGAATCAAACACACCGATGCTGGGACGGCGAGGAGACTGAGACGGAGTGGTCAAATCGATGTCCCTCCCGTTGGAGTTGTCGTGTACACGAAAACAGTGTACCTATTCGATATGAAAAAGATCACCCTGGAACAGAACCGGCTCATGCGGGAGGAGAAATGAATGAAAGATAGGTTTTCGCGCGGGGCCTCGATTTTGTTTCTGTTTGTTATTGTGCTAGCGGGCTGCAACCGGAGTCGGAAAACCGCTTCCGCCACCAACGCGGAAATGAGCGCCTCCGAATACGAAGTGCTGTCGGCATGGCTTGACGATAAGATCGCCCAGAAGACGCGAGACACTCATCTCGATCAGTTCGTCGTTTACAGCGAGACGGACCTCCGCAAGGATCGGCTCCTGAGAGACGACAATGGCCAACCGATCCCGTGGGAAAAAGCTGCTCAATCCTTACGGGAGAAAGTTCCTGCCCTACAGCAAGAAACGCTGGATTCATTCCGAAAGGCCAACGCGGTCCAAGCGACGATACGCCCATCGTTCCACCCAGCAATTCATTGTCAAATCGTCACTCCAATGCAGGTGGAGCCGATCTTCAAGAGAGGCGGCAGCAGTTGGCTTGGCTACTACAAGCAATTTCCGGGATCTCAGGGAATCCTGACATTCTCACGAGTCGGATTCAGTTCGGATGGGACCCAAGCATTGTTCTTCTTTGACAACATATGCGGTGGACTGTGTGGCGGAGCCAGCTACGTGGTGATGCATAGACACAACGGCGGCTGGAAAACGGATAGGGAAATCAGTATGTGGGTTTACTAGACCTTCGCTGATACTATCTGGTCCAAGTTCCGGCTTTCAGACCCAAGCGTACCCCAACGGAGGGGTGAGACAGGACAAACTCCGGCCTACTCCCGTACCCTCACAGCATTCACGCTGATGCTCGAAGGTTCAGCATCCCTGCCGCAGCACGGGCCGGGAGGGATCGGCGCGCCGTGCGGGCAGGTTTTCGGGTGGCCGAGGAACGTGCAGATCTTGTCCGTCGCTTCGGGTGACAGGATGTGTTCGAACTTGCAGGCTTGCTGCTCGATTTCGGTCTCGCTGTCCATGGCGAGGCTGTCGGTGAAAAGCCGCTCCGCCAGCCGATGCCGGCGGATGATGCTGCCGGCGCGTTCGCGTCCGCGGGGCGTCAGTTCCACGATCATCGTCCCGTCGCCTACTGAGGCCAAAACTGGCTTCAGTGCGTCGTGGCAGGGATTCACGAACGGCTTGTGATCGTGCGCCTGCGGGGGATGGGGCGCCGACACGACCAATCCCATCTCGATCATCTTTTCGACCGCCAGACTCACGGGCAGCGCGCCATGCACTTCCATGCGCTCGACTTCGGCGATCTCTCCGTGCTCGGCCAGCACCCAGAGTTCTTCGAGCACTTCGTCGAGCTGCTCTTCGTCGGCCATCGAGAAAACTTCCTGCGATGCGATCTTCCCGTGATGCAGCTCGATTCGGCGGTCGGCCAGCCGCGCTACAACCGGATCGTGCGTCACCATAACGATCGTGCGTCCCTGCTGATGGAACTCGCGCAGCAGGCGCAGCACGATCTCTTCATTCTGCGCGTCGAGGTTACCTGTCGGCTCGTCGGCGAGAATGATTCGCGGATCGTTGATCAGAGCACGCGCGATGCAAACCCGCTGCTGCTCCCCGCCTGAAAGCTGCGAAGGCAGGTGATGTGCCCGGTCGCCAAGGCCGACGCGTCCCAGGGCTTCGATCGCCTCCTTCTCATCGGTCATGCTGTGAAAATACTGCGCGAGCATCACATTCTCGACCGCGGTGAGGAAGGGGATCAGGTGAAACTGCTGGAAGATGAATCCAATCTTTTCTGCGCGGACACGGTTCAGTTCGGCGGCGGAAATTCCGGCGACATTCTGCCCGTCAAGCCAGATCTCACCAGACGATGGACGATCGAGGCATCCGATCAGGTTGACGAGCGTTGATTTACCCGATCCCGAAGGCCCCATGATCGACAGCCACTCGCCCGGCGTGACGTGCAGAGAAATATGGTCGAGCGCGTGTATCGCGCCATTCTCTTTGCCCGCGCCGTTTCCCGCCTCTTTTGCGGGATAGAGCTTGGTCACATCTTTTATCTGAATCATTTCACTCTCCCCGCAGAATCACCGCCGGCTCGACGCGTCGCAGCAACGAAATTGGCAGGATCGCCGAAAGCAGTGTCACGCCGATGCTGCCCGCCAGCACGACCGGAAGCACGCTCCACCGCGGTACCACCGTAGCATGAAAATTCACGCGGCCAATCCATGCGGCGATGCCAAGCCCGAGCAGGAATCCTACGACTGCGCCGATCGCGCCCATGGCGGCCGCTTCCGCTGCAAAGAAACTGCTTAACAGCCGGCCCGAAGCACCCAGCGCTTTCATGATCGCAAAGTCGCGGCGCCGGTCGAACACCCATCCCATTAATGTAGAGAGCACGCAAAGCGCGGCGGTCAGAATAATTAAGGCGGCCGCAGCCAGCAGAGTGGCCCGCGTTTTGCCCAGCACGCGCGCTTCGCCTTCGACAATCTGCCGCACGGGACGAACCTCTGCCGCGGGAATCGATTGCGAAAGCTGCCTCATGATGCCGTCGATGTCGGCCGTCGATCCGGTCGCCGCAACTTCGATGGTCGACGGCTGCACGCCGGTCCACTGGACGAAATCAGCGAGCGATAGATAAATGCGGCTGTCTTCGGCAGCGCCGGTCTCGACTGTCCCGGCGGGAATGACATGAATGGTCTTTCCTTGAAAGCTGAGGTCGAATGGCTGATTTTTCGGCGAGACCACGGCGATCGCGCGAACGCCAACTAATCCTTGCGTCAAAGAAGGGTGCCCCACTTCTGACTGATTTTGGGAGGGGTGGGGATTCTGGGTTTCTGTCGGCCACTTGCTGACCGACCACCATTTATCCAGCTGGCGCACGCGATCGAAATCGGTTCCGGCGACCACAATCGACTGGCCGTCGGAAGCACGGGCAACGACCATCGCAAACGGTGCAGCAAGGCCGCGACCGCCGAGCGTTGCATCGACATGAGATAGCGCGTCGGCGGGAAGGGAAGTGTTGTTCTTGCCGACAAGAATAACGTTCGCGCCATAATTGCGGAATTCGCGCCGCAGCTTCGCCTGCACATCGACGTAGAGATTCAGCATGGCCGTCGCGACTGCGGCGGCGACTACCATCGCGAACAGGGCGGAGAAGGCGCGTCCGCGGCGCAACACGGCGGCGCGCCACAGCATGCGCAGGAACATCGAGGTATGCGGAGCGTGGGCGCGGCTTGCCGCGAGATCCCGCCCCCGATGCGACATCGGCGCGCTCACAATTCACCTCGCAACGCGAATACCGGATCCATGCTGACTGCGCGACGAATTGCCGCCGCACTTCCGGCGAAAGTCACAATCACAGCTATCGCCAGGATCACGGGCAGCAGCACTGGCGGAATCGAAATCTCGGAATTAAAGATGGAGTGCCCTATCTGATGTGCTAGTTCAACGCCGATGGCGAACCCCGCCGCGCCGCCGATCAGAGCGAGCAGGGCCGCTTCGGCGAAGAAGACCGAAGCGACTGCGACCTTCCCGGCGCCCAGAGCTTTCATCAATCCAACTTCGGCGCGGCGCTCGAAGATCGCTGTCGCCATCGCCGCCGAAACGGCCAGCGCCGAGGCGAATAGCGCGGCGAGGGTGATCAGGAAGATCAGGCCTTCGATCCGTGTCAGAACAGCGCCTTCGTTCTGCGCCACCTGCCGGATCTGCTCGGCATGTGAGTGTGGGATTGCTTCGGTAAGTTGCAGCGCGATAGCCTGCGGGTACGGAGTGCAGTACCAGCGATCATAGACCGCGCCCGACATGCTTTTCGGATCACGCTTCGCGAAGGCGTCCTCCGGTTTAGTCAACGCGCTGACAAAAATCCGCCGCACCGCACCGGGCTTGCCCAGAATTTCCTGCGCCAAAGCAATCGGCCCTACGATTTGATTGTCTTCCGCTCCACCGGTCGAAAGAATTCCGCTGACGTGCAGATCGCGTCCCGCAACTGCAACTGTGTCTCCGGCTTTTTCGCCCAACCGCAACGCCAGCGCCTCGCCCATCAGGACGTCGCGCGAGTCATCCTTCGGCCATGCGCCGCTCACTTTCCACCACGGATGCGTGCTCCTCACCCCGGTCGTGAACTCGTCTGTCCCGTACTTCAAAGTCTTCGCGAAGTAAGTTCCCAGAAAGGTGACATCGTGCCGCTGTCCCTCGCGATCGACCGTCACCGGAACCGGCAGCATGGGCGCGAATCCGGTGATGTTGTTGTGCCAGAAAATCCCTTTGATGTTGGGCAGGTCGGCTTCGTTCAGGTAAGCGCCGTCGCTGGGAGGCTTGAGGTTCACGCCTCCGATTTCAACGTCGAGCGAGTCTTCCTGCGGAGTGACAACCAGATTGGCGCCGATGGTGCGCAGTTCGCGGTTGATTTTGTCGCCGATGTCGGTGGCAACTCCGATCATCGCTGTGGCGACGGTTACGCCGAGAGTGATCGCCGCCCCGGCCAGAAGCTTGCGCCGCTTTTGCCGCCGGAACGATTCATAGACGAGCCTCACGAACATGGGCTACTTTTGCGCGAACACGCGGCTGCCCGCCGCAATGTCGGCCTCCTGAATGACGATCGAGTCAGCCGTCTGCACGGCCTTCAGGGGAATCGGATTGCATCCGCCCGCTGCTCCGATGGACTGCATATTGATGGGAGCCGCGCAATTCTTGCAGACGACGCCCGTTCCGTTCTTGTAGAAGCCCACCGCCCCGCAAATCTCGCATGCGTCAAAAACAGTCGCGATCTTTCCGTCGGGCCGCTTCATCAGCCAGAAGCGCACCTGGACGCCGTTTTCTTTCGCTTCGTAGCGGTGCAGTTCGCCATCGGAAACCTGCGACAGGGGAATGCTTACCTGCCCGTTGGTGAATGTCACCTGGGTTGCCGGAGAAAGCGCGCTGGCATTCTTCGCATAGATGGATTCCGCCGTGACCATGACGATAAACACGAAGGAGAACGTGTAAACCGAGGCCATCCACATGCGCTCGCGCCGCTGCGTCCACATTGCCTTGCGGCGTTCGGCGGAAGATCCTGACTCGGGCAGGGGAGCGCGCCGCCTTGCGTCGAACAGCACCATCAGCGCAGCCAGCGCGAAAATCGTGACGAAAATGAACCAGTCATTGCTGACGATCGGGCCGACCAGCGCCATCTCGCGCTTGGAGGAGGGAATCACTCCGCTCTCGGAAAGCTCGTGGAGCCCGGAGACGACCAGCTGCGCGGCCACGAGAAACATGATTGCGGTCGTGACGCGGAAGAACTTCTGCAGGTTGATGCGCACACTGCCCTTGACGAACATCACGCCGAAGGCGATCGCCGCCAGCACTCCGAGCAGTGTCCCGAGGAAACTCATCAGTTCGGTGGAATTCAACGTGACGGCCGAGAGAATCAGCACGGTCTCCGCGCCTTCGCGCAGCACCATCAGAAAGATGAAAACGAAAAGACCGAACCATGCGTCATTCCCCGCCAGCAGGCCGACTTTGCCCTCGATCTCGCCCTTGAGTTTGCGTCCTGTCCTCATCATGAAGAGGACCATGGTGACGACGAAAAAGGCGGCGACCAGCATGATCCAGCCCTCGAAAACGTCTTCGTTCAGATGAGTGCGGGAGATGACAATTGCGACGCCGATGCTTCCCAGAAAGGCCGCAACCAGCGCGGCATACACGGTCTTGCGCAGTTGGGGGCGTCCGATCTTGGTCAGGTACGCCAGGGTGATGCCGACGATCAGCGCGGCCTCGACCCCTTCGCGCAGCGTGATAATAAAAGCGTCAATCATGAAGCCAGCCTCGATGCTCCGTACCGCAAAATATGAAAAAAGTGGTTTCTAACGTGAGAAGGAGCGTGCCATCTTGAAAATGAATTTCAATTTCAACTTCAAGGATATTCTCCCCCGGCGGAGGCCGTCAATCCGTGACCTCACAAGCTGGTGTGATTAGGATCACATGGTAGAAATCCGGCGCTGAACGGCGCTGCGAGCAGGTTGGATGCCGCTTCCATGCCGCAGGAAACGAAGGAATTGCTGCTGCAAAAGGGACCAGAGGCCAGGGGGCTATCAAGGCTTACAAACGCTTGAGGAACGCGTTTGCCTCGGTGACGCGCGGGAACAGCTTTTCTTCGGCCTGAAACTCGGCAGAGTGTACACACCGGCGGCTGCCGCGCAGCTTTACCGGATGCTTCAGATGGAGCATTTCGTGATAAACGATGTAGTCGAGCACGTAGCGGGGAACACCGGGATGATCGAAGATCCGGCTGATGATGATGGCGTTGTGCGCGGGATCGTAGTGGCCGAGAATGCGGCGCGTTTTTGTCTGACTCCAACTCATCCTCGGGCGCGCCATCAGACCGTGGAAGAATCGAGTGTTGAGCTCCTCGAAGACGGCATCGAGATCGTAATAATGTCCGCGCGGAGGGCGCAGCATTTTGCGGCCGCGCATCTGCCGGACGAGGTGCGCCTTGCGGACGATCTCGTGGCCGCCGACATATTTCCGGTAGCGCGCCGCCTGTCCGCGGTCAATGGGACGCCGGTACATTTTCGCCAGCAGGATGTGCGCAATCGCGCGCAAAACGGTTTCCGGCGCGCCTTCGAGCAGGTCCGAGAGCCGCACCAGCAGCTTGCCTTCCCGGAGCCGGATCGTGTTGTTGACATTGGCGAAGGCGAAGAACTCGATCTTCAACTCGGGCAAGGGAGTGCCTGGCCGCAGTTCACGATAAGTTTCCTGGAAAATTTCGAGCAGACCTTCACGCACGGTGAAAGTAGCGTAGCAGGGGCCGGGGATCAGAGGCTAGGGACAAGTGGGCTAGTAATTATTAGTGGATGGGCAGGTGCCGACAAGACCAAACTGCAACACAGGCCGATCTTGTCCTGACTGTTGCGATCGAACGCCTGGCCCCTAGCCTCCGGCTTTTTGGTTCATTCTGGCGCTACTCCGGTTCCCTCCGACGGATGCTTGTTCAGCCGCTTGTGCTTCGCCTGTTCTTCCTGATCGGCAAGCAGTTTGCGGTGATCGTCGGTTGCACTGTCGACGGCATCAATCGCGTTGGTCAGCACAAACTCATAGGTCGCAGCTTCTTGGGGAGAAACGTTCGCGGCATCCTTCAGCGCCCGCAGCTTCGACTGAAACTCCGTATCGGCGTCGAGCACGGTCTTCAAAGGCTTGCGAATGTCGTCGCGGCGATCGACGTAGGTGTCAATGTTGTCATTCAGCTCGTCATAGAGCGCCTGAAACTCGTCGAGCAGATCGTGGGTCTGCTGGCCGCGGTTCTTCGTCTTCGGATCGCTGCGCATCTGTTCCATCTTTACCAGGCGCGCCCGGGCGAACTCGACATAGAGAGGCAGCCTGCGGCCGGGCTCCCAGCTGGTGTCGCGAATCTGGTTAATCTCGGCCTCGGTCAGCGGATCATGATGCCTCTGCGCCACGGCGGGAATCGCAAACAGGGCGACAAGAATGATGCTGGTCCAGCGCGCCGTGGAATTAGTCATGTCGCACCTTCCTGAACATTGAAGAGAGCAGATCGTCGCGCGCATGTTGCAGCTTACCCAACGCGGCTTTCACCGGTTCCTGATCGGCCTGCCCGAGCGAGTGCAGGATCGTGTTCAGCCGCCGCGTCATTTCGCGCATCGCGATCTCCGCCTGCTTCTGATAGTGATGGCCCTGGATGGCATAGTCGCGCGCCAGTTCCGAATACGCCACCACGTCGGTCAGCGAGGTCTGAGCGTTCTGAAAATCGGAACCCGCATAGAACTTGTCGGTGGCCTCGAGCTGTTTCTGGGCAATCTCAACGCAGAGATGAGGCCGGTCCTTGATGCTGGTGGAAGAAATCCGGGCCTTCAAGTCACCGACTGTGGGTTGAGCCTTGGCGAAGGCGCTCGTTGCCGCCGCTCCGAGCAGCGCCACTAAGACCGCCACCCTTTCCCAGCCGAATCCACCCCAACCAGGCATTTTCAATTTCGTATGATGCACGTTCCCTCGAGAACGTGACCAGCCTTGCTGCCACAAGGCCGGGCCGCGCCTTGCCATGTACAGCGACATCGTCCACCCCAAACCTTACGTCTCTATTACTTCTTCGGTTCGAGCGCAATCAGGCGATGCTTCGCCTGCCACTCCTGTTCAGGATACTTCCCATTCGCCCCTTCGAGAAACTTATGATAATTCTCGACCGCCAGCTTGACGTTCTGCAGATGGTCGTAGGCCGACGCCCGCAAAAAGTAGGTGATTGGAATTTCCGGCATCAGCTTCGCGCGTACGTCGAGAGCCTTGATCGCCAGCGGATAATTTTTATTCTCGCTTGCCGCGAATGCGAGATCGCCGTAGGCAGCACCCATATCCGGCTTCAGCTTTATGCAGGTCAGCAGCTCCTGTTGTGCGTCGGCGTATTTCTTCTGGCGGATCAGGCTCTGGGCAAGGCCGTGATGAAGCTCGGCGTCATTCGGATTTTTCGCGATCAGCGCCCGGTACTCGGCTTCTGCATCAGCGTTCTTTCCGGCTGAGGAGTACAGGTCGGCGAGATCGCGCTGCAAAGAAACGTCGCCAGGAGCGTTGTTCTGCGCGGATACCAGCTCTGCAATCGCCTCATCATTCTTGCCTTCGGCGGCCAGGACGCGACCCAGCTGGATGTGCGCCGCCGTCAATTCCGGATGCGCCGCTACGATCTTGCGCAACTCGGCTTCGGCCTCGGGGAAGCGGCGTCCGCGCATATAAATGTTGGCCAGCCCGGTGATCGCGTCTGACGATCGTGGATCGGCGGCGAGCGCCGCTTTGTATTCCTGCTCGGCGTCGGCGAACTTGTTTTCGCTCTCGAAGAGCTGTCCCGCCGCGAGATGCGGCTCGGGATCCTTCGGCTGCAATGCGGACGCATGCTGATACGCGGCGATCGCATCGTCGATGCTTGGGCGCTTCTCCGTGCTGGAAGCGGCATCCGGGGCAGTCGCTTTTTGTTCGAGCACGTGGCCGAGCGAAAGCCAGGCCCGCTCCTGTCCTTCGGCGACGTGGCTGGTCGGCTTCAGTTTTGTTGCCGCCCGCAGATATTGTTCCGCGTCCGGCTGGCCGGATTTCGCCAGCTGCAATCCGAGATTCAGATTTGATTCGAACACATCGGGTTTGGCCGCGACTGATTTCCGATACGCCGCGATGGACTCGTCCACTTTGCCGAGGGCGTTCTCGACGAATCCAAGGTCGAACCAGGCCACATAATTTGACGGATCTTTTTCGACGACTTTGTGTAGCAGAGGCTCGGCATCGACAAGATTTTGTTTCTGGATGAACGCCTCGGCCTGCGTCAGGTTGGGATCAGGGCCTTCTTCTTCCTCGACCCTGACATGGTGCACGGATTTGTGAGAACTGCTGCTGGACTCCTGGCTGGAAGTTTGCTGGGCGGCGGCAGGCGTGCTCGCCCACACCACGGCGGTCGAGATTGCGACAATGCCGAGAACTCTACCCACGCCCATTGCCACGCGACGCTCCATTGCCATTTAAAACGCGCGCCAAGAATTTTCCCGTGTACGAGCCCGCCAGCTTCGCAATCACCTCCGGAGGACCAACGCCCACGATCTTGCCTCCGCGATTGCCGCCTTCCGGGCCGAGATCGATCACCCAATCCGCGGTCTTGATGACCTCGAGATTATGCTCGATGACGACGATCGAGCCCCCTGCTTCAATCAGACGGCGAAAGGCGGCCAGGAGTTTGCTGACATCGTCAAAATGCAGCCCGGTTGTCGGCTCGTCGAAGATGTAGAGCACGCGCCGCTTGCCCTTCTCGCCCGGCCTGGCCGCGTCTCGCTGCGCCGGCAGCAGATGCGCGGCGAGCTTCATGCGCTGCGCCTCGCCGCCGGAAAGCGTCGTGGCCGACTGCCCGAGCCGCAGGTATCCGAGGCCGACCTCTTCGAGTGACCTGAGCTTATCGGTTACCTTTGGAGCCTCGGCGAAAAACTTCAGCGCCTCTTTTACGGTGAGGTTCAGGACTTCATGAATGTTTTTCCCGCGGTATCGCACTTCGAGTACCTGCGGTTTGTAGCGGGTGCCCTTGCACTCTTCGCAGATCAGCTCGACGTCGGCGAGGAATTGCATTTCGACGGTGACGGTTCCATCGCCCTGGCAGACCTCGCAGCGGCCGCCGGGGATGTTGAAGGAAAAGTGTCCTGCGCTGAACCCGCGCTTTTTCGCCTCGGGCAGGGAAGCGAAGAGATCGCGGATCGAATCAAACGCCTTAATGTAGGTGACGGGATTCGAACGCGGGGTGCGGCCAATCGGCGACTGATCGACAAGTACGACTTCTTCGATGTACTGATCGCCTTCGAGAACTTCCCAGGTGGCGGCCGTCGTCGCGCCCGGCCCGTTCGCCCCGTTGCCCGGCTGCTGTTTCGCCTGCGCGAGCGCACGATAGAGAACTTGATGCAGCAGCGTCGACTTGCCCGACCCGGAAACGCCCGTAATAGCGACCAGCATTCCAAGAGGAATATTGACGTCGACGTTTTTCAGATTATTCGCGCGGATGCCTTTCATTTTGATCTGCTGCGACCCCGGCTTGCGCCGCGTCGGCGGAGCCTGGATTCGCAGCTCGTCGGAGAGATATCTTCCAGTCAGCGAACTCGGATTGTGCAGGATCTCGTCGTACGTGCCTTCGGCAATCAGTTTGCCGCCGTTTTCTCCCGCGCCCGGGCCGAGATCGAGAATGCAGTCCGCGGCGCGCATGATGTCGGGATCGTGCTCGACGACAAGAATCGTGTTTCCCAGATTCCGCAGATCGTGCAGGATCTTCACCAGGCGGTGCGTATCGCGCGGGTGCAGGCCGATCGAGGGCTCATCGAGAACGTAGAGTGTCCCCACCAACCGCGATCCGAGCGAAGTAGCCAGCTGAATCCTTTGCGCCTCGCCCCCGGAAAGTGTCGACGACAGGCGATCGAGCGTAAGGTAATCGAGTCCGACGTCATTGAGAAATAGCAGGCGCTCGCGAATTTCTTCCAGCAGCTTTTCGGCGATGGCCGCCTGCTCCGCAGTGAGTTCGAGCTTGCCGACAAACTTCAGCGCATCTTCGACGGTTAGAGAGCAGACTTCGCAAAGATTCTTGCCGTCGATCTTCACCTGCCGTGCTTCCATCCGCAGCCGCGAACCGTTGCAATCCGGACAGACCGAGTACCCGCGATAGCGGCTGAGAAACACGCGCACGTGCAGCTTGTATTTTTTGCGCTCGAGGTGGGCGAAGAATCCGCGCACGCCCATGAATTTTCCGTCGCCGTTGAGCACCAGATTGCGATGCTCTTCCGCCATATCGACCCAGGCCATATCGAGCGGAATGCCGGCGGCCTTCGCATAACGCTTTAGATCGGTGAACAGTGGACGATATTTCGGCTTGGTCCACGGCTCGATTGCGCCTTCGGCAAGCGTTTTCAACTTGTCGGGAATGACGAGATCGAGTTCGAAGTCGATGGTGTTGCCGAATCCCTGGCACTTGGGACAAGCGCCATACGGATTGTTGAACGAAAACAGGCGCGGCTCAGGCTCTTCGTAACGCAGATTACAGTTCTTGCATTCGAATCGCTGGGCAAAGCGGAGCGTCTTGGCTGGCCGGGTTGTTCCGGAGGCGTCAGGCTCGGATGAAGCTGGGATTTCAAACAGAACCTCGCCCGATTCGCGGTATGCGGTTTCAATCGCGTCGACAATGCGCGAACGTGCATCGGGACTGACGACAAGGCGGTCCACCAGCATGAACACCGGCTGACTAAAGTCAATATCGAGCAGCGACTCGGGGGTTGAGAATTCGAAAATCTGCCCGTTCTGATGGAGCCGGTTGAAGCCTGCCTTGCGCAGATCGAAGAGCCGCGTTTTCAGAGCGTCGGAGAGCGCGTCAGTTGCAAGCTTCTTCTTCGACCGTAGCGCCGGCGTCCCGCCGGCTGTCGTGCGGGCGTCTCGCCCGCGCCCCCGTCCAGCTTTCGAATCTGTCTCGGTCTGAACTGTTCCAGCCCGTTGCAGCGGAAACAGCACCTGCAGTCGCGTATCCGGTTCCAGCTCGAGAATCGCCTCCGCAACCTCGTCGACCGTATCCTTCTTCACTTCGCGACCACAGTTCACGCAATACGTTCGCCCAACACGCGCGAACAGCAGGCGCAAATAATCATAGATCTCGGTCGCCGTGGCGACGGTCGAGCGCGGATTCCGCGTCGTATTCTTCTGCCGGATCGCCACCGCCGGAGCTATGCCGTCGATCGAATCGGCATCCGGCTTCTCGATGCGTTCCAGAAACTGCCGCGCATAGGCCGAGAGCGATTCGACATAGCGCCGCTGCCCCTCGGCATAAATTGTGTCGAAAGCGAGCGAACTCTTGCCCGATCCTGACACGCCGGTCACCACCGTCAGCGTATTGTGCGGGACCTCAAAATCAATGTTCTTGAGGTTGTGGACGCGGGCGCCGCGAACAACAATGCTTTCTGTCTGGGTCGAAGTAGAAGACATCGAAAGGGCCGAAATTCCACATGGACCGCCCAGAGCACCCACAGAGCCGTCCAAATGCGTTACAGAATCTTTCTATTATAAGGGATTTCCGAGACGAGGATTTTTTGCTCGTGCAGACGCAGTTATGGCGCCGCTACCCGCAGCGGCAGCGCGTTACCTTCGGACAGCTCAGAGCATCAAATAAATGGGAACAGTCCAAGAACTGAGGTACACTCACTGTCCGAGAAAACCATGGCGACCCGTTCACTCGCATATTCTGAGCGCAGATCACCGAAGCGATTGGCAGCAGACCGTATTGCCGGACTTATCGAAGATTCGATGACTGAGATGGGTCTTTCCGAAGACGAAAAAAATAAAAGGGTGAAGAGGTTTGCTACTCGGGTGAACCGTGGTGTTCGTTCCAAACGGAAATGATTTCCCGATAGTTAGGACTTGCGGGTGTAATTCCCAAATCCTTACTCTAATCCAGCAATAAACTTTCTTTCATCTCGCGTTTCCATAAGATTGATAAGCAGTTTGCTGATTTCTCTTTCGCGCCTCCTCGCCTCGGACGAACCGGTCCGCGGTTTAGCATCATCGAAAATCGTCATGGACGGTGCATTATAGCCACTTCGTACCACCGCACTCGCGATTTTTCGGATCGTCTCCTTCGGGCATTCCCGAAAGGGAACTGGCCGCTGGAGGCGCAACACGGTTATATCGGTTCAAACCGGCAACGCGCCGCAGGGCCGCGCCCGCTTTCTCTCCTGCCCTTCCTTCCTGTAT
>Ga0070735_10002605_pt1 | contig 16204 bp, 11 predicted proteins | sample Coa_R1_FD_66443 | JGI IMG/M metagenome (GOLD analysis project Ga0070735, IMG submission 66443) | Surface soil microbial communities from Centralia Pennsylvania, which are recovering from an underground coalmine fire - Coalmine... | ecosystem: Environmental > Terrestrial > Soil > Unclassified ... | reverse complement strand
CTCGGCTATAGCGTGACCTCCACTTCCATCCCCCAAACCCGCTTATGGGAAATGGCCACGTACGATCTCAAGCCCAGACTCAATCGGCTTCCCGGCGTCTCCCAGATCGTCGTCCAGGGAGGAGCGGAACCGGAGTTTCTGATTCAGCCCGATCCGGCGAAGCTGATCAAAACTCAAGTTACCGTTCCCTCCATTCTCGACGCGATATCGAAAAGCAATTTGATCGATTCGCCCGGTCTTATTGAAGAGCGCCACCAACTCGCTCTCAGCCTGGTCAGCGGCCAAGCTACCACGCCCGCTCAGATCGCCAATATCGTGCTAAAACTCACGCCCGCCGGTTTGCCTGTTCGCGTAGGCGACATCGGCACTGTGGCTAATTCCGTGCGTCCCGTTTATACGATTGTTACCGCGAATGGTCGCCCGGCTGTACTCCTCAATGTTTACCGGCAGCCAAGCAGCAACACAGTCGCGGTAGCGGATGCCATTCACGCCGAAATGGCCGCCATTCAGGCGGGGCTGCCCAAGGGCGTTCACATAGAGCCCTTCTACGATCAGTCCGATGTTGTGCGGGACTCGATACGAAGCGTCCGCGATGCCATTCTCATTGGCCTGATCCTCGCCGCGATCATCCTTGTGTTATTCCTGCGCGATTGGGGCAGTTCTCTTGTTGCCGGCCTGGTAATTCCCGCCACCATTGCCATCACCTGCATCGTGCTCCGTTTTTCCGGCGCGGGCTTCAATCTAATGACGCTCGGCGGATTAGCCGCGGCTGTTGGGCTGGTCATCGACGATGCCATTGTCGTCGTCGAAAACATTGTGCTCCATCGGCAGGCAGGGCAGGCTCGCGGCGATGCCATTCGCGCCGCATTGCAGGAGATTCGTATCCCGCTCATTGGATCGACGGTCACTCCGATTGTGGTCTTCCTGCCGCTGATTAGCATCACCGGCGTTACCGGCACCTTCTTCCGCGCCTTGGCCTTGACCGTCGGCATCGCGCTCCTCACTTCCCTTGCCCTCGCCCTGACTTGGACTCCCACACTCAGCCATTACTTCCTGAAGCGCAATCCTGACGAAGGATCGAGACCGGTTTCCGAAACAGAGATTCTCGAGCATAACGTAGCTTCTACGGGCGTAATGGCGCGCGTGATGCGAGCCTACGAATGGACTCTCAACCTGGTCCTGAGCCGGGCTTGGGTTTTGGCGATTTTTGGTGTCGTCCTGATTGCCATATCTTTCCTTTGTTATCGGGCGCTCGGAACGGATCTTCTTCCAGCTATGGATGAGGGTGGCTTCGTTCTAGATTATTTAATGCCGGCGGGCTCTTCGCTCGCGGATACGAATCGCGTCATTTCCGGCGTGGAATCGATTCTCAAAACTGTTCCTGAAGTTGAGAGCACCTCCCGCCGCACCGGCCTCCAGCTTGGCTTGGCCGCTGTTACGGAAGCGAATACCGGCGACATATCCGTTAAACTCAAGCGCAATCGCAGCCGAGGCGTGGAAGAAGTCATTGCAGACCTGCGTTCGCAGGTCAACACGAAATACCCGATGCTCGATACCGAATTCATTCAGGTGCTGCAGGATATGATCGGCGATCTCACCAGCTCCCCGGACCCCATCGAAGTGAAACTGTTCTCCCCTAATAGCGACCTGCTAAGGCTCTGGGCGCCTCGCGTCGGCGATGCGATTAAAAAACTGGAAGGCATCGTCGACGTGAAAAATGGCATCGAGAACACCATCAGCGGTCCGGCGATTGTCTTCACCGTGAATCCCGTGGTTGCAGCACGGTCGGGCTTTACCCCGCAGGAAGCTGAGCTCGATGCCAGCGCCATTCTGCAAGGCGAGCCCGCACTCACCCCGATTGTGGTCAATGACCGCGCCTACACGCTGCGCGTCCGCTTCCCCGAGAACACGCGCCAGACGCTGGACGCCGTCAACAGCACGCTGCTGGTCAGTTCCACTGGCCGCACCGCTACGCTCGGAACACTCGCCCGCATACAGGATGTCGCGGGCCAGACCGAGATTCGGCGCGAAAATCTGCAGCGCTATGTAGCGGCCACCGGCCGGCTCGAAGGTCTCAGCCTGGGAACTGGCGTTAAGGCCGTTCAGGATGCTGTTGCCGCCCTGCACATTCCCCCCGCAATTCGAGTTGTCTACGGCGGCACCTACGCGGAACAGCAGCGCTCCTTCCATGATCTTGTCGTCGTCCTCGCCCTCGCGGTTGTGCTGGTCTTTGTCGTCCTGCTGCTGGAATTCAGGACCTTTGCGGCGCCCATCGCGATCCTCGCGTCCGCGCTGCTCTCGACCTCCGGCGTCTTCGTCGCCCTTCTGATTACCAGCACCACCTTCAACATCTCCTCGTTTATGGGATTAATTATGGTGGTTGGGATCGTCGCCAAGAATGGAATTCTGCTGCTCGACGCCGATCAGAAATTCCGATTCGCTGGAATAGATCCACGCACCGCCATGATCCACGCCGGCGAGCGCCGCCTTCGCCCCATTCTCATGACCGCCATGGCCACCGTCGCTGGCATGATCCCACTCAGCCTCGCAATCGGCGCAGGCTCCCAGATGCTGCAGCCCCTGGCGATTGCCGTAATCGGAGGCGTCCTCGCTTCCATGGTCCTATCGCTCGTCATAACGCCCGCCGTCCATTATTTCCTCTCGGACAAGCAAGCCGCCTGAGCCTGACGACGTAGGGTTTTCGCCCGTCCTCGCAATACCTGCAGCGCATCTCCGCCTGTGTATGATCCCCTGTCCGGCGCGGGTTGGATTGCGAAGCGGAAAATGATACGAAGGAGAACTTTGGGATGAAGGGGCACTGCGTCGGCATATCTCAGCGTCCACATGGGCGTTGCTGTGGACTCTGCCGGGAACATTTACATTGCTGATTTTACAAATAGTCGTGCGCGCAAGGTAGCCTCCGATGGCACGATCACAACTGTAGCCAGCGGCAGCCAAGTTGCTATCGGCGACAATGGCCCACCACGAGTGCGTTCGTTAACGCCCCATCTGGCGTCGCCGCCGATTCGGCCGGCAATTTGTACATCGCCGACATAGGTAACAAGCGGATTCGGAAGGTATCGAATGGAATCATCACAACAGCGGCTTTGTCGAGTGCTTCGGGGAGACTCTGCACTCAAAAAAAGACTGGGAGCGAGCCTCCGTTCTCGCTCCCAGTTTGAAGGGGGACCCGAACTCCATCAGCTTCGATCCCAGGGAGACCGCTATCTATCGGGCATCTATTGATCGCAGCCTCGAGCGGATCTCTCGTCACTTTGAGCCCTATCGCCAGCTTGCGCGCAGATCGCGCAAACTCTGTAGATCGCCCAAAAGAACATCTCTATCTCGTGGACCCAGCGTGTTGTTCTTGCAAACGTTGTTGATATCGTCGATTGTCTGGTCCAGCTTGCCTTTGTCGAATTTTCCGTTCGCCAATCCCTGGTCGAATTCAGAAAGATGCCGTAGCGCATTATCGTAGCGCTCCCGCTCCTTCGGGGAGATTGTCTCGCGCCGCGAGACTCTCCGCAAATCGCCATGTGTCTGTGCAACGATGCCGCGAGCGCGTCCATAATCGTGTCCGTAATCGCGCTGCGCAACCGCCAACGGAGCTATAGAGGCTAGTAGTAACCCTACTGCCGCCAATCCCGCCATTTTAGAGTGTTTCATCCGCAAAATCCCCATCAAGTCGTTGACATTCTTCAGCGCGGGATTGTTTCATCTGCTTGTGCGGAAAAAAGAGACGCTGGACCGAAACAATTCTGTTCCGGCATTGGGTCAGTGCGTCAGATCGTAGACAAAGTAATTCACTGCGATCCGATAGGCAAGTGAAGCCCATTTTTCCGGATACCGGGGATCGTCGGACCACTCCCACGCATCGCCGAGATCCATGTTATGGCAGATTGCCACCATGACCCGGCCTTTGTCGTCGTAGATCGCGCGCCAGCGGGGTTCGTAACCATCGTGCTCGTATGTGCGCCCGGTATCGAACCATTGTGCACCGGGCACTTGGAATCGTTGCTCCAGATCGTATACCGTGTGGAAAATCGGGTCGTCGTTCCGGATATCCACGATCGGCCGGTCTGGAAAGACCTTGTGCATGCTATTCAGGAAGATCTCCCATTCTTCAGTGCCGTGGAAATCGTCGCACATGAAAAATCCGCCGCGAAGGAGAAATTCGCGCAACTGCTTGGCCTCGTCGTCGGTTAACAACCAGTGCCCGACCTCAACGCCATACACGATCGGCCAGTTGTAAATATCGTCTGTGCCATCCAGATCGACGACCTGCTCCACGGAACGCACGTCGATTCGTGTCAGGCGGCGTATGCCAGCCAATAAGTGCCGGTCAGAACGGGGATAATCCATCGTCCAGTAGCCCGGAAAGCTGCGTCCGTCCCGCAGTTCCAGCAGACGATTCGGATAACCGGTGATATCGGGATAACGCAGCCGCGCTCGCGTCCACTCGGTCTTCTGGTTCGCGTTCGGCGGTATTGGAAAGTTCTCGTACTCGATTGCGGGATACTCTTTGAAAGGCCGTTGCGCCAGCAGCACGCCCCACGCAGCCAGTCCCAGAAAGATCACGCCAAGCGCGATGCGAAAGCGCATAGACAACAACATCGGACGTCGGTTTCAGAATAGCACGGGTCTTAGGAATGAACGCTGTTGCGGAGAATGAACGCGTGAGGCCGGCCTTCTGGCTCCTCTCGGCTTCCATTAATCTTCCATGTAAGAACATTGAGGCTGTGATCCGTGTTTCTATAGGGGGAGTGTGCGCATGTATTTTTCAGCACAGCGGAGACTTGGTGCGATAACGGCAGGGTTATGTGCAGGGCTATGTGCGGCAGGGTTGTGTGCAGCAGGGTTATGTGCAGCATGGCTATGTGCCGACCGGATGGTGGTGCAAGCCCAGGAGCCGGTGCGGAGCCCGGGTCAGAATCAACCGGAGCCCCCTCTTGTTCTGAAAGCTACGACGCGCCTGGTGGACGCCAGCGTGGTCGTACAACGAAAAGGCCAGCCTGTGACCGGCCTCAAGAAGGACGATTTCACGGTCACCGATAACGGCAAGCCGCAGAAGGTCGCGGTGTTTTCGATGCAGACGAACACGCCGCTGCCGCGCACAGAACAGAAACTTCCGCCCAATACCTTCACCAATCGCTTACCGGAGCATGCCGGCGCGCCTTCCAGTGTCACCATCGTTCTGCTGGACACCGTGAACACTAAATACGCCGATCAGATCTACGCGAAGCAGCAGTTCGTTAAATTTCTCAGGACCATCCAGCCTGACGATCACATCGGCGTTTACGTGCTTTCCGGCGGGCTCCGTATTTTGCACGACTACACCGCCGACGCCAGCGATCTGGTGGCGAAGATCGCCTCGTTTAAGGGCAGTAATCTTCCCGATATGGGAGGCCAGAAAAATGGAATGGATGGCGACACGCTGATGCTCGACACAATGCTGCGCGGCGCGGGCATGGGACCGGTAGAGCGCGGGTTTTGGACGGAGAACCGCGTGCAAGGCACGCTTTTCGCCATCGAATTCATTGCGAATCATCTAGCTCAATTGCCGGGGCGAAAAAACCTCATCTGGATTTCGGGCGGATTTCCGCTGGATATAGGATTTGACAGCATGGCGGCGTGGCGCAATCCGGCGATTCCACAGGAGACGTTCTGGGACGAGGTCGACAAGTGTGTTCGGGCGGTGAACGACGCGAACCTGGCCATTTATCCGGTGGACGCGCGAGGGCTGATAGTGGGTTCCGGTTATAGCGCGGAGCGAGCCAGAGCGCCACGAGCACAACGCGCTCCGCTGCGGCCGCCAGTAGGACAGAAGAATCAGGACACCATGCGGGAACTGGCGGAACGCACGGGCGGCCGAGCCTATTACAACCGGAACGACCTGGATAAAGCGATTCACGAAGCGGTGGAAGACTCGCGCGTCACCTACACCCTTGGCTACTATCCCGCCGACGAAAACTTCGACGGCAAATTTCATAAAATCAACGTCAAAGTCGATCGCGGCGGCGTGAATGTCCGTTTCCGCAAGGGCTACTTCGACATGCCGCAGCAGCCACAAGACGAGAAAGCCCGCCGAATCGCTCTGCGCGAAGCCGTCTACAGTCCGCTCGACGCCAGCGAGCTCGGCCTGACTCTGCTGGTTGAGCCAGGCAATCTCCTGACCCACCCTAATGCATTCCAAGTCGCGGCGCGCGTGGATCCCAGTGGCGTTGGTCTGCAACAGCAGGACGGCCGCTGGAACGGAAAACTGGATATTCTCTTCGTGCAAAAAGACGATCGTGGCAATGAGTATAACGGCAAGGACGACACGCTGGAGTTAAGGCTTCAGCCCGCCACCTACGAACGCGTCATGCGGGATGGGTTGACTTTCCGCCAGAACGTGGAACGCGCGCCGAAAGCGACGCAACTCCGGGTGCTGGTGCGAGATGCTTCCTCCGGCTCCATAGGTTCTGTCACGGTCCGGTTCGACCAACTCGTTCGCCAATAATCGATTTGCGTCTAGCGCCTTGCAAGCAGCAAAAGGTTGTTTCCCAGCAAATGTTCTTGGGCCGGCTGAAGGATAAAAGGATCTCCACCCCAATGGATACCGCCCATCAACAGCTTCCATGCGGAATGCAGCACTATCTTCATCGGCGTGTTCGTTCCAGAGCGGGCCGACCAGGACTGATCGAAGTTCGACTGTATTGGCTTCTGCGCTCGACGCATTCGCCGGAAAACTGCGAGAGGTGATTCGTGCAACTTCTCATATAGCATCGCCGCATACGGTCTCAGGCGCAAGGCAAACACGCTCCATTCCGAGAATCCGGCTGACGCCATCATCGCATCCAGTTCGGAGCGGAAACGGATCGAATTCGGCCCGGTGCTGCGCTCCGGCGAATAGTTGGGCCACTGCAATAGCAGTTGACCGCCTGGCCGCAAGGATTCCCGCAGGTTGGCCAGCGCGCTCGCAGAGTCGGGAACGTACTGAAACATTTCGAGGCCGAAAGCAGCATCGAAGTGACTGGATGCCGGTTTCTCACAGATATTCCCCTCCACAAAACGGAGGTTATCCCGGGCGTGGAGGCTGCTTTCGAGCTTCGCTATTGTCGCGGTTGCGATATCCAGCAATGTGACGGTGCGGACGTACCGGCTCAGTACGAATGCCGCGTACCCGCTTCCAGGCCCGATCTCCAGGATATCCATCGAGGAATCAAGTTGCAGATGTCGATAGATCAGTTCGTGCCCAAGCGGCAAGTCATTCAAGGGGGCGGCCCAGATCTCCTCCCAGCCTTTGAACCAGCGCCGCCACGGCGAAGGAACTGGCACATGAGACCGGTCAGGCCTTGTAGTGGGAAGAACAGACGCCATTGTTCAGGTGTACCCGCCAAGCCCGTTCGTGTCAAATGCGTAAGTACCAGGACTGTCTAAAAACTTGGCCCACAAAGTCTTGACCCTGGATTCACCGCGGCCACAGTATCATGGGAAGTTCAAGCGATGAGAGCACAATCGAAAATCCTGACCACCACTGTCGGCTCATATCCCATTCCGGATTGGCTGGTCGCATTGCCCAGTGAGCAGGCGCGGCTCGATGCCACACGCGTGGTCTTTAATATTCAGCGTCAGGCAGGCATCGATCTTCCGGCGGATGGTGAACTGTACCGCTTCGATATCAATCATCCGGATACAAACGGGATGATCGACTACTTCGTACGGCCGATGCGAGGTGTTCGCGCCTCGCTTGGACGCAGCGACTGGGAAGCCTTTGCGCGTTTGGAGCCGATGGGCTTTCGGCGCAAGCCGGCCGCAGTCGTGGTGGGCGAAGTGGGCGAGGGCGGGTTAAACCTGCTGGCCGATTGCCAGGCGGCCGCGGCCGTCGCAGGCGGCGATTTCAAATTCACCGTCACCAGCCCGTATATGTTATCGCGCAGTTTGCTCGATAATCACTACCACGATTTTGCGGCCTTGACGATGGCAATCGCGGAAGTGATCGGCGATCAGGTAGCGGGCCTTCCCTGCGAGTGCCTGCAGGTGGATGAGGCGAATATCCCGGGCAACCCGAATGACGCGCCCCTGGCCGCGCAGGCGATCAATGCGGTTCTCGATCGCTTTGAGGGCGAACGCGCCGTACATCTCTGCTTCGGTAATTACGGGGGGCAGACGATCCAGAAGGGCCACTGGCGCGCGCTAACCGACTTCCTCAATTCTCTGCACGCCAATCACCTGGTTCTGGAGTTGGCCCATCGGCCAGCGGAAGATCTAGCCGCACTGAAGGATGTGGACGCGCGTATTCGTCTAGGCGTTGGCGTGGTAGACGTCAAGGTGAACCACGTGGAGACGCCGGACGAGGTTGCTGGGCGGATTGAATGTGCGCAAAAAGCCGTAGGGGCGGATCGTGTCGGCTGGGTGCATCCCGATTGCGGCTTCTGGATGCTGAAGCGTTCGATTGCCGATCGTAAAATGGAGTCGCTGGTGAAGGGCCGCGATTTATTTCTGAGCCGTTGAATCAGGCTCAGCATGGTATATTTATTCATTAGAGTGAATAAACAAACATGAGCACGCGCGTTGGCATTGCCGGATTTCGAGGCTATAGCGGAGCGGAGCTGATTCGCCTGTTGGAGCATCATCCCCAAGCCCAACCGGTGCTTCTGGAACATCGCTCCGATAACGGGGACCGGCCACAGCCACTGAACGCGAAAACTCCGCCGGCAATTCCGTGTACGCCGGAGGCGGTCGAAGGTGAAGGGCTCGCGGCTGTGTTCCTGGCCACGCCAGCGGATGTCTCGATGGGCCTCGCGCCCGCTCTACTCGCGACCGGTGCAAAAGTGATCGATCTCTCAGGCGCATTTCGGTTGAAGACGGTCGAGAATTACAGCCGCTGGTATAAAGAGGTCCACAAGGAGCCGGCCCTATTGGCCGAAGCGGCATACGGATTGCCGGAATTCTGCCGGGCGAGGATTCCATCGGCACGCCTCGTCGCCAATCCTGGCTGCTATCCGACGGCGGCTAATCTCGCTATCCGGCCCTTGATCGATGCCGGTGTAATCAATCGCGAGTATGGCATCATCTGCGATGCCAAGAGCGGCGTGAGCGGAGCGGGTCGCAAGCCCACTCTTAAGACTAGCTTCTGCGAGGTCACGGAAAACTTTTCCGCCTACTCGATTCTCGATCATCGGCACGTGCCGGAAGTCTTGATGAACTCTGGTCTCGATGAAGCGGAATTCAGCTTTACGGCGCAATTACTGCCGCTCCACCGCGGTATCCTCGAAACGATTTATTTCCGCGCCGCCCAGCCGCTCGATGCCGGCGAATTGCTCGAAATCTATCGGCGCCGCTATCGAAATGAGCCGTTCGTGCGGCTTTATCCGTTGGGGGAAGTTCCCGATCTGAGGGCTGTTGCGTACACGAATTTCTGCGATATCGGCGTGAAATTCGATGCGCGCACAGGACGCGGCGTGGTCGTTTCCGCTCTGGATAATCTGCTAAAAGGCGCGGCCGGGCAAGCGATTCAAAACATGAATCTGGTGCTGGGATTTGAGGAAACCGACGGGCTCCTCTAATGCCGGCCAGGGTTCTGATTAAGCTTGGTGGCACGCTGCTCGACACGGCGGAGTCGCGGCGCACGCTCTCCCGCGAAATTGCGGCTGCCTCCATGGGCGATTTGCGCACCGTTGTCGTTCATGGGGGTGGAAAGCAGATGACCCGGTTTCTCGCCGAGCGTGGTATCGAGAGCCGCTTCGTCAATGGCCTGCGCGTAACCACACCGGAGGTTCTGGATGCTGTTCTGAAAGTATTGGCGGGCAGTGTCAATCAGGAACTCGTGTCTGCGCTGGCAGCCGCCGGAGCTCAGCCAGTCGGCCTCACTGGTGTCGATGCGTTGTTGACCGAAGCGGAACCGCTCTCAGCGGAGTTGGGCGCAGTCGGCCGTCCTGTCCGTTCCAATGCGCGTCTATTGGAGCTGCTTACTGCGAACGGCTACTTGCCCGTGGTAGCGTGCGTGGCCGGCGATCGGGACGGACGTATCTACAACGTCAATGCCGATCAAATGGCCGTGGCCTGCGCTTCGGCCTTCGGTGCCGGCCGCTTGTTCTTCCTCACGGACGTAGATGGTGTCCGCGGCGCGCAGGGCCAAATCCTTTCCGATCTCTCGATCTCTGGGATGGAAAGCCTCGTTCGGGATGGTATCGCCACCGGCGGAATGCGGGCTAAGCTCGAAGCAGCGCGCAAGGCGCTCGAAGATGGCGTGGGCGAAGTTGTTATTGCGCCCGGCGCGCTGCCGGGAATTGTCGGGAAACTTCTTACTGGCGAACTGACGGGCACACGTCTGCATAGGTGATCCGTCTCTTCGATACGCGCGTCTGTCGTGTCTACAATACAGGTGGATGCGGGATAAAGTGCAAAACCATCTGTCCTTATTGCGGCAGAAGCGCGGTCTGGGCGCCGCGGAACTGGCTCGCCGGATTGGCGTGACGCGGCAGACCGTCTATGCCATGGAAGCCGGCAATTACGTGCCGAACACGCTAGTGGCGTTGAAATTGGCCCAGGTGCTGGAGGTCAAAGTGGAAGACCTGTTCCGGCTGGAGGAGGAAACGCCATCTCCGTCTCGCACCGGTGAGATTGAGCTGCTGCCGGGAGGGGAAGCGCCGCAACCGGGCCAGCACGTGCGATTGTGCCAAGTGGGCCGGCACACGATTGGAACGCTTTCCGAGCCGGTCGCCTGGTATCTGCCCCTGGCGGATGGTGTTCTGGTTGAACCACGGGGCGTTAAGAAATCGCGGCGCGTGCGTTTGTTCGAGGGAGCCCCGGAGGCCGGCAAACGGCTGCTTGTAGCGGGTTGCGATCCGGGTATTTCGATTCTTGCGCGGCATCTCCGCAAAGCCGATATTGAACTGGTGATGGCGCAGCGCAACAGCTCGCAAGCGCTGGATCTTCTGCGGCGGGGGCTGATTCACGTGGCGGGCTCCCACCTGCGGGACGACGCGTCCGGCGAATCGAATCTGCCTACCGTGCGGAAATTGTTTCCGAAGGGCTCGGCCGCGGTGGTCTCCTTCGCGGTGTGGGAAGAGGGGCTGGTTGTCGCGCGGGGGAATCCGAAGGGGATTCGCGGCGTGGAGGATCTGACGGAATCGAGAGCCGTGCTGATCAATCGTGAAACTGGCTCCGGCAGCCGGATGCTGCTCGATTCCACGCTGCAGCGCCTGTCGATTCCGGCCAGCGCGATCTCAGGCTATGAACGCATCGCGCCGGGGCATCTCCAGGCGGCCTGGCAGGTTTCGATTGGAACCGCCGATTGTTGCATCTCGACACGGGCTGCTGCGCGGGTTTTCGGTCTGGATTTTCTCCCCTTGACTACGGAGCGATACGATCTGGTGCTACAGCGCTCGCACTTGGAGCTGCCCGCCGTTCAGATTTTGCTCGACACACTGAGCCGTGCTTCTTTGCGGCGGGAACTGGAAGAGCTGGCGGGGTATGATGTGCGGAACGCCGGCGACCGGCTAGCTTGACGGAGGTACGCTGGCGACCGGCTAGCTTGACGGAGGTACGCTGGCCGCTCTCTTCTGTGCGGCGAACAGCGATAACGTAACAGCGCAGGGTGGAGACGTGATGACGCGCGTGCCTGCGGGAAACTGCAACGGTTCCGCAAATACATAGGTGCGGTTGTAAGCTGCGCGAAAATTGTCGATCCACAGCAGCGGTTCAATGCTGCCGTCCGGGCGCTGTGCGACAATTTTCACAGAAACTCCTTCTGCCATTTTGTCGGGCCGAATCGCTTCCAAAGTAGTCGGATGTTGCAGCGTTACCGTGCCGTCGAGCGATATTTCGACCGACCCCGCCGGGCGCGAGTCATTCTTGAGCGGTTCGAACGCGGGGACGTGCGGAAGAAGACGCGCATCGCCTTCCGGTGCGCCGCCTTCAACCCAGTCGGCGATAATTTCAAGATCTTCCTGCGTCAAACCATGGTCGTCGCGAAACTCGCCGAAACCCTTTACCGCTCCCCAGGGAGGCATGCGGCGAGCGAGCACTTCTTCTTTGATGGCCTTTGCCCAGGGGCGGGCCTCCTCATAGGTGACCAGCGAGAACGCCGTGCCGCCGTCATGGTGGCAGGAGACGCAACGCTTGTAGAAAATGCGCGAGACTTCGCGCGAAAAAGTGATCTTGGTGGTGATAATGTCGTGGGCAGTCAGACTCACGCCGGCTATTGAGAGCAGCAGGGCAACGCGCTTCATTCCCTCTTCATGATAGCTTGCAACTGGGCCGACTCGCGTCCGGTTGCAGCCGAAGCCCAGTTGCTGCTGTAAGGCGGTGAAGATCGGAGGGGCCGGCAAGTCGGCGGAGGGCCCGGAGTGTTCCTGGATCACCAGGCAGTGCTGGTCCGGCGAATGTCGTCAGATGATCTCTATCAGCCTCGGCATCGGAATCCGAAACGGGAAGTTCCTTTGTTTCGCGGTGGGGTGTGAGTTTAAATGGCTCCGCCAGTAGTGATTGGAGCATGGGATGCATTTTGCGCTCCCGGCCTGTTCACGCACCGCAGCCCCCGCTTGCAATTCGACGCGCCAGACGACCGTACGCATCGTGTGGAAACAGGCTCGAGAAATGTGTCTCGCAACTCTCGAGCGGAGATCCTCGCAGGCAAACGGCGGCGCGCAAAAGAAACCCAACCGAGCAGTCCAGCGTTGCCGGCTGCTTGGGGGCGGGGTCACGGGAAGATAAGCCCAGCGCCCCTCGCCGCTACCATTCCAGCCGCACGATGACCTGCACCTGTCTGGGCTGGCCGCCATCTCGATTCGGAGAAGCGGAGGTGATGGCGCCGGCCGTGCCTGCGTCGGTGACCGTAACATCCGGCGGGCTCAGATAGCCGACGTGGTTCAGCGTATTGACGGCCACAAACTCCAGCCGCAATTGGGCGCGCTCGCGAATGCTGAAATACTTCTTCATCGTGGAACTCAGCATGTTGAGCGGCGGACCCACAATCTCGCCGATGGAGGCGGTTCCAAATGTGCCCGGCAAAGGCGCAGTGAATGCAGCGGGGTTGTACCACTCCTGTACGGTCGGATTCGAGAGGTTCGGGTTGGACAAAATATTGGGCCGGATTGTAACCACTGGCGGAGTGCTGCTGGTGGTGTAGCGGGTGTTGGTTGGGTCGGGTCCGGTCCACAGCGGAGTCAGAAAGAATCCACCCTCCCGGACAAAGATATTGGCGATCTGCCAGCCGCCTAAGATCGCATTCAGAAAGCGGCCGGAATTGGGAAGGAATTTGTGGCCTTTTCCTACCGGCAAATCGTAAATCATATTAGCGTAAAAGCGGTTCGTCGGCGGGTTCGTCCAGACTCCCTTATCGCGCAGCCGGTTGAAGGCATTCTCCACCGTCCCGCCGGTGTCGATATCGCCGATGTCGCGGGCCAGCACGTAATAGGCCTGGAACCACAGCCCATTCGTGAAGGAGTGTCTCACCTGGATAGTTCCCGCCCTATACTCATGTCCTGCGCCGTTGGTGAAGTAATTGACGTTCGGCAGATTCGGAAACGGTCGCGGCGCGTTGATATACGGCGTCGTGCTAGGCGCCGGCTGGTTCAGGTCGTATCCATACGTTATCTCGCGGCTGCCTGTGGTAACGAATGACAAGCTGACGGCGGTATTGCCAATCTGGTGCTCAATGGACGCATTGTATTGAAGGCTGTAGGGGACGCGGAGATTGGGGTTATACGCAGCCGGAGGAGACACTGACGTCAGCCCAGTCCCGCTTGTCGGGAATACTGTTGGTAGCACTAGCGTGGGATTAGGGCTCGGGTTGGTGAAGGCCGGTTCGGCGAGAGAGAAGGGTACACCCGCCGTAGTGGGGTGATCGATGTAGTTATCGTAGTAAATTCCGAAGCCGGCGCGAAACACGGTGTTGTTATCCAAGGGCCGCCACGCCGCGCCAAAACGCGGCGCGAACCCTTTTTTGTATCCATCGATCAGGTTGGCCGGATAGCCTGCCTGGCTGGCCGATATCACGCCAATATAGCTCGCCGGCAACAGCGGGCTTACTTTGTTGAGGGCGGCATCCGGCACAACAATTTTGCCCGATTTAGGATCGAACGCCGATAGCAAATTGTTTGCTTCCGTCCAAGGCGCTTTATATTCCCAGCGCAGGCCGTAGTTGAGCGTCAGCTTCGGCGTGATGCGATATTCGTCCTGCAGGAATAGCGAATAGCTATACTCCATGAGGCTCTGTTTCACTGGAGGGAAGGCGCGCGCTGCGGTCGTTGGAATGCCCAGCAGAAAGTCACTGTAGGGAAATCCGGTAAACCGGTTGGAGAACGTGTCGTTGCCGAACAGATTGGATGACGGCGAGTAGTACTCATAATCGTTCCGGCGTATTTGGAAACCGCCTTTCACCGAGTGGCGGCCGTGGAACCAGCTCAACGACTCCTGGCCGTTGTGGGCCGGATCCAAATTGCACGGACTGCACGTGAAACCCAATCCGCCGATGGGAGTCAGCCCTAGCCCGGACCAGCTTGCCGTGTACATCCCGGTAAGATTGGATGGAATGTTCGGCGCCAATCCAGTCAGCCCGAGTTGTTGCGCCTCCTGCGAACCATTGATCGGGCCGGTCAAGGGCAAATTGTCCGAGCTGAATCCATAACGGCTTTCGCTCACCAGGTTCGGGCTCACCATATAGGTGAACGCCAGACCATAAACATTGTCGTACCGATAGCGGTGTTGGAATCCGTATGTGGGCAGATTTCCCGGCGGACCGGAGATATCCCAGTACACTTTCGTGATTCGCCCGTAAACCCAGGCTTTGTCTGAAAATCTATGGTCAATCCGCAGCGTGCCCGTCGGATTTGTCGTCAGAGGATAATACGACAGAGTCCGGTAATTCCCAGCTTGCAGCACACTCGTGTTGCCGAAATTCGGCATCGGGTAGTACTGGTTCTGCAATGTCAACGCAACAGGATTCAGCCGGGACATTGGGATGATGTTGCCCGGAAACGGAGTGCTGTTATTGAAGGGGTCTTTCACGGCGGTTCCAGGCAGCAGCCCGGAGAAGTCGCCAGTCCGCCACGGCGCGAGCGGCACCGTCGGGTTCCACACGGTGGCGGAAGCGCCTCCGAATCGCTCGAACTCAATCGTGGCGTAAAAAAACGTCTTGTTACGCCCGTCGTAAACCTTGGGGATGTAAACGGGACCGCCCAACGAGCCACCCGGCTGATGCTGGAGGTTGGCGGTATTGCTCGAAGCGAAGGGATTCCGCGCGCTCCAACCCGGTGTAATGTAAACGTCGAAGGCCGACCCGTGAATCTGATTGGTTCCGGCGCGGCTGACCATCGAAAGCTGGCCGACCGTGTTGAACTCGGCGTTGTTGCCCGCCGCTTCGACGCGCACTTCCTGAATCGCCTCCGTGCGGTCTACCGTCACGCCGTTGACAGTGCCTCCGGTGGCGGATGCGCCGCTGATGCCGTCGTAGGTCATTTCCGATTCATGGTTCCGGCTGCCGCCCACGCGATAACCATAGTTGTTATAGGTGGACATGGGCGCCATGGCGATGATGTCCGCGGTCCGGTGCAGGAAGAGTGGAGCCGTCCAAATCAGATTGTGTTCTTTGACGTCGGAGACGCGAGCCGTCTCAGTTTCAATCAACTGGGGATTGGCATTGACCTCCACCTTGGTCTGTACCGTACCTACAACCAATGGAATATCCAGGCGCCGCACCTCGCGTTCCACCAGCACGACATTGTCAGCGATGTATTCGGCGAATCCCGGTGCGGTCGCATGCACCGAGTACGTACCATTGAGGAGGCCCGTTACAGTGTATTGGCCGGTGTCGTTGGAAGTCGCTAGATACGTATAATTGGTGGCGACATTGGTGGCCTCGATTTTGACTTGCGGCACCACTGCGCCGTTCGCATCCATCACCGATCCGGTGATCGTCGCGAGAGTGCTCTGCGCCATCAGAGCCCCACCGAATGCCACTGCCAAAACCGAAAGCGGCACAAGCCGTGAAATGCTCATCGCTGATTCCCCTTTCAAACAGCGCACAGCACGGGTGCAGGCCCGTGAAAAACGGCTTCCCCTGTTTTTAATGCTTAATACTGTATACGCTTAAAGATTCTATAGGTCAAGCAAAATGTTGCGTGCATTGCGTGCAGGCATCCGAATATTGCCGCGATTAGTCGGTGGCTGTTTTCTTCGGTGCTCGCAGCACGTCAGCGGGGCTCACATCTACGGGAAT
>Ga0070735_10002603_pt1 | contig 16209 bp, 12 predicted proteins | sample Coa_R1_FD_66443 | JGI IMG/M metagenome (GOLD analysis project Ga0070735, IMG submission 66443) | Surface soil microbial communities from Centralia Pennsylvania, which are recovering from an underground coalmine fire - Coalmine... | ecosystem: Environmental > Terrestrial > Soil > Unclassified ... | reverse complement strand
CTTCGCCTGCCACAACGAGACCATGGCCGCATTCGCCGGGCAATTGGCCGGAATGCCCCTCGCTCAAATCGGAACCAATCCGGTGCAGGATAAGACCGGCCTTGAAGGAAAGTGGGAGTTCACTTTCAAGTACACGCTTCCGGGAAGCGGCGGTCCCGGCGATGGGACCACCCTGCCGGAAGCCCTGGACAAACAACTCGGACTGAAGCTGGAGCAGGCAACCCTCACGCTGCCCGTCATCGTCGTGGAAAAGGCCAACCTGCCGTCGCCGAACGAGCCGGACGTCGCGAAGAAGATCCCTCCTTCCCCCACCGAGTTTGAAGTCGCGACCATAAAGCCGTTCGCGACCGCGAGTAGCAACGGTCCGGCTTTGATGGGGATGCGGATACAGCCGGGCGGGCGCGTCGAGTTCTCCGGCCTGCCGCTTAAAATGGTGGTGCAACAGGCTTGGAGCGTCCAACCCGATTCCATTATCAACGCACCCAAATGGATGGAAACAGATCGCTACAGTATCGTCGCGAAGATGCCATCCACTGGGGCCGCGCCCGCTCCAAACACCCCTGTCGACACCGATAGTGTCTTCCTAATGATACGGGCGCTGCTCGCGGATCGTTTTAAGCTCGCCGCGCACTTCGAGGATCGCCCCATGACGGCCTACACGCTAACGGCTTCTAAACCTAAGCTCAAAAAGGCGGACCCGGCCACCCGGACAAAATGGAGCGATGCGAACGGGCCAAGTCCTATTATTCTAAACGCCGGTTCGGTCCCGTCCAGGACTATCAAGTTTCAAAACATGAGCATGGCGCAGTTGGCGGAGAAGCTTCAATACATCGCCGGCACATATATTCACGCTCCCGTCTTGGACGCAACCGGGCTCGAGGGCGGCTACGACTTCACGTTGACGTTCTCGCTGATTCCGCCCGCGCAGCTTGCTACGATGCTGGCGAATCGCCCACCTGACGCTGCCGGTGCCGCCAACGGCGCAGCCGATCCCATTGGCGGCGTGACGCTTTTCGATGCGGTCGAAAAACAACTCGGATTAAAGTTGGTCGAGCAGAAGCGGCCGGTCTCCGTCCTCGTGATCGACCATATCGAACAGCAGCCCACCGACAACTGATATCGAAGCAGTCAGTTATCTGTTGGGGTTGCGTTTACGTGATCGACGATCAAAACCGGCGCCATAACCTTGCGGGTTTCCACCTTCAGGCCGAGCTGGCCTTTCAGAGCATCGAAGAGCGAAATCGCACCGGTGGGGTCTGACACCTCGCCTGTCGGGACGGGAACTGCTCGCGCCAGACCAGCGGGGCTGAAGTTAATGGTCATGTCGAACCTCCCTGAGATACCGGTGGCATCGGTGATGGGAGGAGACCCAGGGAAAAAGCCGTTCAAGTGCTCCGCAAACTGCGTGAGCGTCATGTTGCGGCAGGTGATCAGTCTCGTCGCGAATGGATTGGTTAGCCGCGGGTCCTTACCGTCATCTCCTGGTCCTTCTTTGCAACTCGGACGATTCGCCGGGTTCGCCTTCTTGAGCTTGGGATGCGCCGCCGCCAACTCGTAGCCGTCAATCGGACGATCCTCCAGATGCGCGGCGAGCTTGAAGCGGTCCACTAAGAACGACCTTAGGCTCATCCGCATCGTGTCCAGGTCGACACCATTCCAGATAGCCCCGTTCCAGCCGGCCGGATTCGCGGTGCCCAAAACATTTTGCTCTACGGGTGCTTTCGCGAGAATCTGCCAGCACGGAGCATCCATACCTTTCGGTCCGCCGATGAAACGGCTGAAGTCGAAGGGAGCTCCCCAAGCCTCCCAGATCAGATCGCGCAGGGTCATACGGATGCGCACGCGTCCGCCCGGCTGAATACTGACTTCGCCGCAGGAAGACGGAGGACCATTAGGATCTTCGGGCCGGATTTCGGCGACCTCGAATTCCATGGGAGGCTTCGGCGCATCGGTTACGCGCGGCGGAGTTGCTTTCTCGATGACCCAAACGGGAGTCGCCATCTTGGTTAGCGCCACCTTGAGACCGAGTTGCTTCTCGAATGCGTCGAATAGAGTCACGACCTCGGTTGACGCGGGTGACCAATTGTAAGCTTGGCGCGGCGACCACGTAATGCTAAAGTTCCAAGCGCCCGCGAGTCCGGTGCGATCTATCAGCGGATAGTCGAACAGGTAACCAGAAGCCTCGGGCGCGCCGGAAAGGATTTTGGCGAACGCCGGAATGGTAACGTTCCTGCACACTAGCGTCATTTGCGGTCGAGGAGTGCCGCGAGGCACTGTTTCAACTGGTTGAAACCTGCACCCACTGGCCTCGGTCCCGTCCGACGGCTTGAGTTGAGATTTCTTTTCGACCGTGATCGCATAGGCGGGCTTGTCTTTGTTGCTGTTATGCATCGAAAGCTGAAAGCGGTCTTTTAAAACGCTCTGCAGCATTGTCTTGAGCATCTCCGGCGTGGCTGTAGCCGGCGCCATTCCGATCAGGTCGTACCGGTTGAGATCCAGCCAATCCGGCCCACCCGATATGCCGTCCGCATCCACTCCCCAGGCCGTTCGGATTAAATCGACTGCGGTTGCGTTGCGTAACTCGTAGCGTCCGTTCCCGAACCGGACTCTCATCTGAGGCATCGTGTTCGGTGCGCTGGCGCGAATTTCAAGGCTGCTGAAGACCGGTGCTTGCGCGAACGAAGAATATAACCCTAACGACGACCCAAGCAACACAACCGGGACCAGATTCCCGACCGATCGAGCGAGGCGGCTGGTAATCAAATGAATGCCTCTAAGAATACTATCTTCCTTCAAGGGGGTGGGTCCGCACGATCGCCGCGAGCAGAGTGGACCAGCGGGCCTCCTGCGTGCTGCGCAGGATCTGTCGCGCCTGGATCAGGGTTTCGGGAGTCGCATTGAAGGGTGCGGCCGATCCGCCGCCCGACCCATGTGACGAGTAAGCCAGTAGTTTTTCGGTAATCGTCGTCCGAAACGCGTCCGGGCGTTCGAGCAGCCCTTGACGCAGTTCGACCACTCCGTTGAACGGAGTCCCGTCCACCAACGCGCCCGAAGCATCCACCGAACCCGCCTGGTCGTGAGTGCGCCACCGCCCTAGCGGATCGAAATTCTCCAGCGCATAGCCCAGGGGAAAGAAGTTCTTATGGCAGGTTACGCAGGGGTCGGCGGGCAGAAGCCGCGTTTGCGGGGTGATCGGCAACTCGGGCTTTACCGGCTTTGCATTGGGACCCGGCATCGGTGGCGGCGATCCCAGGAAGTGGATGCGAACCCACTTCCCTCGTGTCGCGGGCGTGGTGTAGGCGGCGTCGACGCCATGCTGATGCCTCGACGTCACCATCAGGATGCTCCCTTGGCCGAGCAGTCCGGATCGCTCTGGCGTAGACGGCACGCGGCGGAACTGCGAGCCGCTCACGCCAGAGATGTCGTAATGTTTGGCAAGTTGCTCGTTGACGAACGTGTAGTTCGCGTTCCACAGTTCGATCGGATCGCGGTCGTCGCGCAGTTGACTGAGCAGGAACAACTCGGTTTCCTTGGCCAGGGAATCCCGCAAGGAGACGTCGTAATCCGGGAAATACTTCTTGTCCGGATCGGCCTTGCCCAGCTTGTCGAGTTCCAGCCACGGGAAAAAGAAGCGCGAGACGAAGGCCTGGGCGCGATCGTCGGCCAGCATTCGGCGGATTTGGCGGTCGAGCGTGGCGGGATCGCTCAGGCGGTTGCGCTGCGCATCCTGAAGGAGTGCGGCATCGGGGGCGCTATTCCATAACAGGGTTGCAAGGCGCTGGGCAATCTCCTGACTATCGGCGGCCGCCGGTGGTTTCGCATCCACGCTCAAGCTCTGCTCAATGGAGGTAAGTACCGAATCGTACGTCGCTCGATCAGGCCGGGGCGCACCGGCGGGCGGCATCGTCCCCGCCTGGATCTGGCGGTAGGCTCGCGACCAGAGGTCCGGGCTCGCGGCGATTTGCGCCGGATCGAGGAGCTCAAGCACCGCTCCGGACGGCGATCGCATCCGCCCGTTGTGGCAGCCGGAGCAGTACGTCTCGATCACCTTCGAAGTGCTGACGCTGCTCTGCCCCGACAGGCTGGGAAGAAAAGACAGGTTGGTCATACAGAGCAGCGGGACGAGGTATCGGCTGGTCATGGAGTAATCCTCAAATATGGAATTTCGAGCAGCACTTACCGCCCTAGGACGACGGAGCCCAGGAGTTTCTTCCATAAACTCCGAGCGAAATCCTGCAGTATACTGCCTCGTATGCATCGGATACCGTCGATCGGGTTGCTAATCGTTGCCACCGTGGCTATTGGTCTGGGTCAAGGCGCGGGCCGTGGCGCACCCCAAAGCGCTCCTCCAGCAGGCGCGGCACGCGGACCGGCCTCGGTACAGCCCCCCTTGGGAAGCACCCCGAAACCGGCGATTCCGAACGCCAAGCCCGTGCGCACTTGCGAGAGCCTGGCCATGGTGGCCTTGCCGAATACAACCATCGAATCCGCGAAGGTCGATGCAAACAATGCCGACGTGTGCCGCGTGACCGCAATCACCACGCATCCGCCCGCCGGCGACAAAATTCGTATCTGGGTGGCGATTCCCCTATCCAATTGGAACGGCCGTTTCATGGGAACCGGCGGTGGCGGGTTTGTAGGGGGAAGCGAGGCGGGTGTGAATCAACCTCTGGCGCTCGGCTACGCGGGCGGTGCGACGGATACCGGACACGCTGGCGGCAGCGGCAGCTTCGCGATGGATGCGAACGGGCGCCTGGACTGGCAGCTCGTGCGGGATAACGCACACATTGGAATTCATGAGATGACCGTTACGGGAAAGGCGCTGACGCAAGCACTATACAACGCGGCTCCGAAATATTCCTACTTCAATGGCTGTTCGACCGGCGGACGTCAAGGGTTGATGGAAGCCCAGCGGTACCCGGAGGACTACAACGGCATCGTATCGGCGGCGCCGGCGATCAATTGGCCGAAGTTGATGATGCAGTCCGTTTGGAGCACGGCGGTGATGAACGCGGCCAAGAACCCTGTTCCCGCTTGCAAGCTGCAAGCCGCCACGGCAGCAGCGATCGAAGCGTGTGATGCCATCGACGGCGTGAAAGACGGCGTGATTGAAAACCCCGTGATTTGCAACTTTGATCCCAAAACTCTTATCGGCAAGCCGGCGGGCACCTGCGGCACGTTCACGGAAGCCGACGTCGATGTCATCAAGAAGCTATTGGAAGGCCCGCGCCGCGCGGATGGATCCTTAATCTGGCACGGTCAACCCTGGGGCGCCGATATGACGGCTCTGGCGGCGACCCGCGGGAATCCTCTTCAGCCACAAGCGTTCACGTTTGCCACCGACTGGATCCGGTACTGGCTGCTGCAGAATCCACAGTTCGACGCGAATTCCCTCACGCCCGAGCTTTTCGAACATTTCTGGGATCAATCGCTCGAAGAGTACGGAATCGTGATCGGCACCGATAATCCGGATCTGACGGCGTTCCGCGAGCACGGTGGCAAGCTCGTGTTGTGGCACGGCTGGGCGGATCAGTTAATTACTACGCAAGGGACGATCGACTACTACAAGCGGGTGCTGCAGCAGATGGGCGGTGCCGAGAAGACCGCGCAATTCCTTCGCCTCTTCCTGGCGCCAGGGATCGGACACTGCGGGGGCGGTCCTGGAGCGATGCCTTCGGGACAGTTGGACGCCCTGGTGTCGTGGGTTGAAGACGGCAAAGCTCCGGCAACGATTCCCGCATCACGTCAAGCACCTGCGGGGCAGACGCCGTCAGGACCTCGCACGCGCATTCTTTGCCAGTATCCCCTTGTCGCGAAATACAAGGGCAAGGGCAGCACGGACGACGCGGCGAATTTTGCTTGCAGCGCTAGCTTTTAGGAACTCTCGTTTGTCGTTCGGCCGGTGCAGACTCTTTAGTTTTAGGAGTTTTAGGGGTAGACACGCTACATCCCGTGGGTGTAGACTGTCTACGTGCCTCGCGAACCATATAAAAACCGCGTCGAGCTGATCCAGGGCACGCTGGACATGCTCGTCCTCCAAACTCTCCGAGGGGACCCTCAACATGGCTACGGTATCGCCCAAGCGATCCGCGCTGGGTCCTCTGACGTGCTTCAGGTTGAAACCGGATCGCTTTATCCCGCGTTACATCGGCTGGAGAAACAGGGCTGGCTTAAAGCGGAATGGAGGCAGACCGATAACAACCAACGCGCCAAGTTCTATAGCTTGACGGCGGCAGGCCGGAAACATCTCATGGCCGAGCAGGATCGCTGGAACCAAATCAGTTCCGCGATTGCAAACCTGATGAAACCGCAGGAGGCATAGCTATGCGTCTCTGGTTCCGTCGCGACGCCGAACTGAACGAAGAAATACGGTCGCACCTCGAGATGGCCGCCCGCGACCGCATAGCGCGCGGAGAATCTGTGCAGGATGCTCGTCTGCACGCCCGCCGTGAGCTTGGGAATGAGCTGCTCATCAAAGAGACAACGCGTGATGTGTGGGGTTGGGCCGCCGTGGAACGGTCTTTCCAGGATCTGAAGTACGCGTTTCGTCAGATGCGAAGGAGTCCTGGGTTCACCTTAATCGCGGTTCTCACCCTAGCTCTGGGCTTGGGCGCAACCACCGCGATGTTCTCCATCGTAAACGGCGTGCTGCTAACGCCATTGAAGCTGCCAGAACCCGACCGCCTGTACATGGCGCAAACGATCGTGGCGCCCCGGTTCAAAGCCAATACTCCCTGGCCGGTGAACGCACGCCATTTTCACGAGTGGAGAACTCATGGTCAATCCTGGGATCAGATCGCGCTGATTGACGGACTGGCCGTCACCCTTACCGGTTCCGGCGAACCTCAACCGATTCATGGGTTGGCCGTGTCCCACAATTTTCTGAAAACCCTCGGGATTCAACCTTCCATAGGCCGGGATTTCCGGCCCGAAGAAGAGTTGCCGGCCAATTCCAACGTGGTGATTCTGTCTGACTCTTTTTGGCGGAGCCGGTTTGCCGCGGCCCCCTCCATCGTCGGCCAAAGCATCCTCCTGGACGGCGTACCGAATCTGGTTATTGGAATCATGCCGGAGCTAAGGCTGCCTAACATGCGCAATACGATGATCCTCCGGCCTCTCGGATTTGACGTCTCGCAAGCCAGAGCCTACGGGCAGTACAACTACAGGTCGGTCGTACGACTCAAGCCGGGTGTCCAGCCGCAGACTGCGATAGCGGAGATGAACGCTCTGATCGCCGATCTTGTCCGCCAGTTCAAGATCGAAAGCAAGCCTGGCATGACCCCGGTGCTCGATCAGGCGACTGCCGGGGTGCGGCCCGCTCTGTGGCTTTTGCTTGGCACTGTGGGAGCAGTTCTGTTGATCGTTTGCGTCAACGTCGGCAATCTCATGTTGCTGCGAACGGGCGGCCGTCTGCGCGAAGCCGGCGTCCGGATGGCGCTGGGGGCCAGCAGGCAGCGATTATTTGGCCTGGCCTTGACGGAAGCGGTGGTACTGGTTGCAATCGGCGGAATCCTCGGCCTGTTCCTGGCCGATGCTGGGATTCGCGCGTTCGCCGCCTCGGCGCCCGTCTCGTTGCCGCGCCTCGATGAAGTGCGCATCGATTGGCGGGTACTATTATTCGCTTCCGCCGCCATGGCCCTGTCGACCGTGATTTGCGGCTTTGTTCCGGCTTGGCGGCTATCGAAAACTATGCCCCTGGACGCGCTCAAAGCCGGTTCGGCGAATGCCACCGAGTTGGGCCGCCGGCTCCGTCTTCGCGAGGCGATCGTAGGCTTGGAAGTTGCATTGAGCACACTCCTTCTAGTTGTAGGCGGACTTCTCACGGTTAGTTTCGTCCGAGTGATCACAGCCGATAAAGGATTCGACGTGGCCCGCGTCATTACACAGTACTTTGCCCTGACAAACTCGAACTATTCGAAACTGGAAAGCACCAAATTCATTCGTAACGCATTACCTCAATTGGCAAACCTTCCCGGGGTTGAGGCTGCATCCTTTACCAATCAAGCGCCCTTGCGCGGGCAGAATACGACGTGCGGATTGCGCGATCCGGATCATCTGGCGGATCCCGCGCATCCCGACGCGGCCTCCAATTTTGCGGGCATCGCGAATTATCAATTCGTCGCACCCGGCTTCTGGAAGACCATGGGCATCCCGGTCCTCAATGGACGCGGTATTGAGGATCAAGATCGGGATCGGAGAGTGGCGGTCATCAGCGAACGAGTTGCAAGCACTCTCTGGCCCGATCAGAGTCCGATCGGAAGGCACGTGATGACTTGTGGGTCCAATGAGTCAGCCATCCTCGAAGTGGTCGGCGTGGTTGGTGAAACCCGGCCGACGGCTGAACAGGAGCCGCCGCTCACCATCTATCAACCCTATTGGGATGTCGGCATGGGTGGAGGGTCGTTTGTGCTCCGTACAGAAGCGGACCCATCGACCGTCACGGGTGCTTTGCGCAAACTTCTCCGCTCTCTCGACCCGGATCTTCCCATTGCACCGGCGGAAACCATGGAGCAGGTCTTGAACGAGTGGGAGGCGCCCAGGCGGTTCGAGATGTATCTTGCGATGGCGTTTGCAGCGGCTGCGCTGGTCCTGGCGTCTTTTGGTATCTATGGCGTCGTTTCGTTCACAATAGCCAGACGGACGCCCGAAATTGGCATCCGCCTGGCGCTCGGCGCGGAACCCCGTCAACTGGTCGCGATGGTGCTTCGGCAAGGCCTATCGCCGGTCGTGGGTGGGCTTGCAGTGGGTCTGATTGGCGCCCTTGGGATTGGACGATTCCTGGCGAGTCAACTGTTCGGCGTGAGCCCGCGTGATCCTCTCACGATCTCTATCGTTACGATGCTTTTGCTGGTCGTGGCTGTAGGCGCATGTCTTATTCCGGCGCGGCGCGCGATCCGTGTTGACCCAGTCCGGGCGCTGCGGTTTGAGTAGCGTATGCGGATCTAGCACGTCGCGTCCGCGGCCCCACGCCGTGACATCGTGTCGCCCAGATTCAGAGCGGCTGACAATTCCAAGCTCAACATAATTCTCTTCCCGATCCTTTCCACCACTTGCGCCCCTAACCACCTCTGCCTCCACCCGTCACGATCCTAAACTTTGAACTGAAAGCCCCGCGACCAAAAGGGCTTCGGCCATAGAAAGGAGACATTTTAATCTCGTGGAAAACCTGGCCAAAAATCGCTCCTTAGTGTTTTCAACACCTTACTGGGTTCGTTTTGTCGCCACGCGTTTCGACCTGCCAAGACATAAGGCCCCCGAGGTTGACGGATGCTGTCATGATTCTGTTAAACTTGACCGAGATATTGGTATGGGCGCCCATCAAGACCGCCGTGTGCCGTCCGCAGCTTGCCTGGCAGCGATGACCGCGGTAGCGATGGTGCTCACAGGCTGCGCCACCACCCAGACCGCCCAGCCGCAGCGGTACAGGCAGTTCTTCTTGCCGCCGCAGCAGGCTAAGCCGCCGGAACCGGTTCAGGAAGCATTCGCCGATCCGCCCCGCCTTAGCCTTTACGCGAATGAATATCCCTCCCTTCCCTCCAAGCCTTCCACCATTCCCCGCCCCACCGATGCCGAATTCCTCATCCAGCGCGCCAACGCTAGCTTTGCCGCTGGAAAACACGCCCTTCAGCAGGGCCAGGCGGACCTAGCTCGCCAGGAATTCGATCGTGCGGTGGACGTGCTGTTCAACGCTCCCGAAAACCTGCCCGACCGCGCCGCCCTCGAACGCCGCCTGGAAGAGCTGGTGGATGCGATCTATCGTATCGACCAAGATCAGCTCGGCTCCAGCGCCCCCGAGGAGCAGGTGTCCTATGAAAAGGCGCCGCTCGACGGAATCCTGGATATGACCTTCCCCATCGACCCCAGCCTGCGTGGCAAGGTCAGTGAACAGGTCCGCATGACGGTGTCCCAGCTTCCTTTGGAAGAGCGCGACCCGGTTATCAGCTTCATTAATTTCTTTTCAAGTACCAAGGGCCGGCGCATTCTGCTCGGCGGTATGCAGCGTTCCGGTCGCTACAAGGCCATGATCGAGCGGGTTTTGGCCGAGGAAGGCCTGCCCGAAGAACTGATCTTTCTGGCCCAGGCCGAATCGGGCTTCCTGCCCCGTGCCGTATCTAATAAGTTGTGCGTCGGCATCTGGCAGTTCGCCAAGTTCCGCGGCAATGAGTATGGTCTGAACCAGACTCCCGCCACCGATGACCGCATGGATCCGGAAAAGGCCACCCGCGCCGCCGCCCGCCATTTGCATGACCTCTATGAGCATTTCGGCGACTGGTATCTGGCCATGGCCGCCTACAACTGCGGACCCGGCTGTGTCGATGCCGCGGTCATGCGGACCGGCTATGCCGATTTCTGGGAGCTTCGCCGCAGGAATGCCCTCCCGCTCCAGACCGCCAATTATGTCCCGGCGATTCTGGCCATGATCATCATGTCCAAGAACGCACCCGAGTACGGGATCGGCGACATTGACTTCGAGCCGGCCGTCGCCTACGACAGCCTGGAATTGCAAACGCCGACGCATATCGGCCTGGTGGCCGCCGCCCTGGACCGGTCCGTCAGCGAGCTCAAGGAGCTGAATCCTTCGCTCATCAAGTCGGTGATGCCGGCTGGGTTCACCCTGCGCGTCCCCAAAGGACAGATGTCCCAGCTCGAAGCCGCCCTGCGCGTGATTCCGCCCGACCGGCGCGATTCCTGGCGCGTGCATCGGATTGAGCCGGGAGATACCTTTGCCGCGGTCGCCAAGCGTTACGGGACCACTGCGGACACGTTAAGCTCGGCGAATCACGACCAGCTTCCCGAAACCGGCATGTTCGCGGCCGTACCGGTAGCCTATCCGGGCGATCGGCCCGCCACGCTCGCTAAAGGGGTAGCTAAAGGAAAAGGAAGAGCCGCCGCCAGGAAAACCGTGGCTGCGGCCCACAAGAAGGCTCCCGCGAAGAAGACCGCCAGTACTCGGACCACGGCCAAACGCGCGTCCGGCGCATAGCGCATTTCCCCTTGCCTTCTGAATAAAACGCGATATTCTAAATCTTGTCAATGTGTGGCCCAACTCAAAACAGGAGGCAGCCTGAATGTTAGAGTACCGGTTCTCGATGGAAGACGACGACGACGAGTTTGAACAGGAATCCAACATCGCCATGGATGATGACATCGGCGACTACGACGAGGACGATGACGAAACCATCGTAGTGACCGAGACCGTGGTCTCCTCCGTCTTTCCGCCTTCTTCGATGCCGGTGATCGACATCCCCGCTCCCGAACCACCGCCCGTAAAGAAGCCCGCCAAGAAAGCCGCCGCTGCCCCCAAACCCGCTGCGAAGAAGGCGGCCCCCGCGAAGAAAGCTGCTCCGCCGAAGGCCGCGGCCAAGAAAGCAACGCCGAAAAAGGCCTCGAAGAAAGTAGCGGCTAAGAAAGCCGCGCCGAAAAAGGCCGCGAAGAAAGTCGCTCCCAAGAAGGCTGGCAAGAAGGCCAAGAAAGCCGACAAGAAGGCCAAGAAAGCCGAAAAGAAAGCCAAGAAGGCCGCCAAAAAGAAGAAATAGGAGCTAGGGCCTACTTCTCCACGACTCCCTTGCAGCGCTCATAGAGCGCCAGCAGAGCATCTACCTGCTCTTCCGGACCCTTGGGTGCTTTCCCGCCAAATCCGGCGCCAGTCGACGTCTTGCCGACACCAGTAGTGTTGGCGATAAACTTCATCAGCTCCAGCGCTACTTCTTCCTTACTCGATCCGGGGCGAGGTGTTTCCTTTTCATCGGGCATATAATCAAGGTACCGTAGTGGACCTCCTCCAACCAAGCTCTTAATGCCGGTTACCGCTCGCCGCCTCATCCGCAAGATGCGCGGGGGAGCGCAGGCCCACCTGATGGAGGCTTCCGACGGTCATTCCTACGTCGTCAAGTTTCACAACAATCCGCAGCACCGCCGTGTCCTGGTCAACGAATGGATCGCAGCCACCTTTCTGCACTACCTGGGTATTTCCGCCCCGGAAGCTGTCATGATTCAGGTCACCGAATCGTACCTCGCGGGCGACGCCGATACCTATATCCAGCTCGGGCGCGAGCGCCGCGCCGTGACTCCGGGCTGGCACTTCGGCTCGCGCTTCCCGGGCGATCCCGCGCGCACCGTGGTCTACGATTTCCTTCCCGATACGCTCCTCGACACAGTCGAGAATCTGTCCGACTTTCGGGCCGTCCTGGCCTTCGACAAGTGGATGGGTAATGCCGACTCGCGGCAGGCCATCTTTTTCCGCGCACAGGTACTGGAACCCCTGGTCCCGGAAACCCGCCGTTTGGGTTTCGTGGCCCAAATGGTGGACAATGGTTACGTATTTGACGGACCTCACTGGCGTCTGGGGGAGTCGGCGATTCAGGGTTTGTATTTTCGCCCGCTGGTCTACCGGGCGGTGCGCGGCCTCGCCGAATTCGAGCCTTGGCTCGGACGCATCCGGAATTTTCCGGAAGAAGTTGTGGATCAGGCTGTCAAACGCATTCCTCCGGCCTGGCTGGAGGGCGACGAAGACGAGCTGGAACGCCTGCTGGAACGCTTGATGAGGCGACGCGAGAGAGTACCGGACCTGATCGAGCAAAGTGGTTCGGGGCCGTCCAATCCGTTCCCGAACTGGCGTTCATGATTTTTACCCGAAGAAGACGCTTTGCATAAACGAACATGCCAGTGACCGTGACACCGACCCGGGCCGCCGAGTTCCGGGAGGCCCTCGCTCAGCGCGTCTGGGTAGCGGACGGCGCCATGGGCACCATGCTGTATTCCAAGGGCGCTTTCATCAATCGTAGTTGCGATGAACTGAATCTCTCGCTCCCGGCCCTGGTGCGCGACGTTCACCAGGAGTACGTCCGCGCCGGTGCCGACCTCATTGAGACCAACACCTTCGGCGCGAACCGCAAACGTTTGGCGCCCTTCGGTTTCGCGGACAAGGTCCGGGCTATCAATCGGGCCGGTGTGAGAATCGCGCGCGAGGCTGCCGGCTTAGCTCGTCAGGAAAGGGCTCAAGCCTTTGTGGGTGCCGCGGTCGGACCGCTGGGGGTTCGCCTGGAGCCGCTCGGTTCCACTACCATCGACGAAGCCCGCTCCGTCTTCCGCGAGCAGATCGAAGCGCTGGTCGAAGCTGGCGTCGATTGCCTGATGCTCGAGACATTTCGGGACCTGAACGAAATCCGCGCCGCCGTGGAGGCCGCGCGCGAAGCCGCCGGACCCGAAATGATTGTAATGGCGCACCTGAGCATCGAAGACGACGGCCTGCTTCAAGACGGAACGTCGATTGAAGATTTCACCCGTGCCCTGGACGCCATGCCGGCGGATGTGATCGGCCTCAACTGCTCCTCGGGCCCCAGGGTCATGCTGGAGACGCTGGAACGCATGAGCGCTTACACCAACAAGCCGCTCAGTGCCCTGCCCAACGCCGGACTCGGCAAGAATCTGTTTTCGCCGGCATACATGGCTTCCTGCGCTGCGCGCTTTGTGCAGGCTGGCGTAAGTGTCGTGGGCGGCTGCTGCGGAACCACTCCGGAACACATCAAGGAAATCCGCGAAGCCGTGCAAGTTGCCCAACCCGTGCACCGATCCGCGATCATCGTAGAACCGCACCCCAGATTAAAGCCGATGGAAAAACTGCCGGCTGCTTCCAAGAGCGAACTAGGGGCCAAGCTGGCGGCCGGGACCTTCGTCTCCTTGGTCGAAATCCTTCCGCCGCGCGGTCTGGATGCTTCCCCGGAAGTCACCGCGGCCAAACTCTTCAAGGACGCCGGCTTCGATTGCGTTGTCGTTTCCGACAATCCTCGCTCCGGCGCCCGTCTGAGCGCACAGGTCGCGTGCCAGACCATTCAACGGGAGGCGGGAATCGAAGCTGCGCTCCAGGTTCACCGGCGCGAGCGCAATTTCCTGCGCGTGCAAAGCAAACTTCTGAGCGCGTACAAAGTAGGCATTCGAAATCTGATCTGCGCGGCCGGCGATGGCGTTGCCGCTGTTGCCGACCATCTAAATCGAGGTTTGGATCTAGGCGGCAATGGAATGGGATCGCAAACCGGTTTGCTCCTGGGTGTAGAAGTGAATCCCAGCGCTTATGATCTGGACGATGAATTACGCCGCTTCGAAGCCGGAGTCAAAACCGGCGCCGAATTCGCCTTCGCCCAGCCAATATTCAATCTCGACTCACTGCAGATTTTCCTCAACTTTGGGATTCCCGTGATCGCCGGTGTTAGGCCGCTCACTAGCTTCCGCGATGCCGAATACGTAGTCAACGAGCTGCGCGTTCCTGTCCCCGAGTCGTACATGGAACGTATGCGCTCTGCCGATAGCGCCGAAACTGCTCGCGCCGAAGGCATGGTGATCGTCAGCGAAATACTCCAGCAGGTCCGTCCGCGGGTCGCCGGCGTTCAGTTGCGCGCGCCCTACGGTCAGTACCAGACAGTCATCAACGTTGCAGAATCCATCGAGCGATAAAATGCCCACTGACCTGATTGAGATCGACGCGGAGCGGCCGTCCGAACGCGCGATCGAGCGCGCGGCCGCAGCAGTCCGGCGGGGCCAGGTGGTCGCGATTCCCACCGACGCGCTCTACTCCCTGGTCTGCGATCCGCTCAATCTGCACGCCGTGGGACGAATCTTCGCTGCCAAGGGCCGCGAGCAGGACCGCGCGTTGCCTATGCTCGTCAGTGACGTGGTGATGGCCGAAGAGCTGACCAAGGAGATCTCGGCCAGGTTTTATCTTCTCGCCCGGCACTTCTGGCCAGGTGAGCTGACCATCATCGTCCACGCATCATCCCGCGTGCCCCTGAAAGTCACCGGAAACACCGGCCGCTTGGCGATGCGGCAGTCCAAATCGAAAGTCGCCAATGCTTTGCTCGAGCGGCTGGCACAGCCGCTGATCGCCACCAGCGCGAACCTTTCCGGCCAGCCCACCTGCGCCAGCGGCATCGAAGTCTTTGGCGCGATGGACGGCCGCGTCGACCTGGTGCTCGACGCCGGGCCCGCTACCGGCTTGGGAGCCACTACAGTCGACATCACCGAGCCGTATTGGCGCGTGATCAAGGAAGGCGTCATTCCGGAGAGCTCGATCGCGGAGGTCCTAAAGGGATCTTAAGATGGCGACCAAGACCACGGCAGCGCCCGAGTCCGGCGCCGCGAGTCAGGATCAGCTCACACCGTTGTTCCATGTGGTGCTCCTGGACGACGACGAACACACTTACGATTACGTCATCGAGATGCTGATGAAGATTTTCTGCCACTCGCCCGAAACCGCCTTCCGGCATGCGGTGGAAGTGGATACCGACGGACGCACGGTCGTGCTCACCTGCGAGCGCGAGCAGGCTGAATTCGGCCGCGACCAGATCCACGCGTATGGCGCCGATCCGCGGATGCCGATTTCCAAGGGCTCGATGAGCGCGGTGATCGAACCTGCTGGACAGGCCGGCTAATCGCCCGGTCCGTCGAGTGAACATAGTGCCGGATTATCGCAAGCGGCTTTGCGATTGCACCACACTGCGCGACAAGGCGAGGGTTAGCGTTATACTCGGTTTCGTGCGGCGGATGACAATCGTATTCGTTCTTGTCGCCTTGCCCATCGTTTCCGCTTCTGCCGCTGACGCTGCAACGCAAAAGATTGACGAAGCTTTCGCCCCTTTCGACAAACCGAACTCCCCCGGCTGCTCCGTAGGTGTAATTCGCGACGGCGATTTTATCTTCCGCAAGTCCTACGGGCAAGGGAGCCTGGAACTGCATGCCCCATTGAGTTCTGACTCTGTCTTTTACATGGCATCTGTTTCGAAACAGTTCACGGCTGCGAGCATTGTGCTGGCTGCGGAACAGGGCTTTCTATCGTTGGACGATGATGTCCGCAAATACATCCCGGAGCTTCCCTCCTACGGGCACACCATCACGCTGCGGCAGATGTTGCACCAGACCAGTGGGTTTCGCGACTTCTTGGCCTTGACTTATCTTGCAGGCCGGGACATTTCGGTGCTTTCCTCAGCAGACGCCCTGAAACTGATTGTCCGTCAAAAGGCGTTAAACAATTTGCCTGGAGAAGAATTCATCTACAGCAATACGAACTACTTCTTGCTTGGCATTGTCGTGAAGCGGGCGACCCAGAAATCTCTTGCCGAATTTGCAGTCGCGAACATCTTCCGGCCGCTTGGCATGACCAAAACACTCTTTTACGACGATACCGGCGTCGTCATACCGAATAGAGTTGCGGCTTAC
>Ga0070735_10002602_pt1 | contig 16212 bp, 17 predicted proteins | sample Coa_R1_FD_66443 | JGI IMG/M metagenome (GOLD analysis project Ga0070735, IMG submission 66443) | Surface soil microbial communities from Centralia Pennsylvania, which are recovering from an underground coalmine fire - Coalmine... | ecosystem: Environmental > Terrestrial > Soil > Unclassified ... | reverse complement strand
GACGCGAAAGGCGCAGCGAAGGACTCCGGCATGAAGAACAACAATACCGAGCACGGTCACTTGAAGGTCACCGACGTCCGCATGGTCAGCGAATCCTGTCAACAGTAGAGCTTCGACGCTTTGCGCGTGCGCAACGGGCGGCACGCTGTAATACCGTCCGTTGCCATCAGCCCTACGAACCGACCACTTCGGCGCACGAACCCGATTCACTTCTACCGCCTCGAATCAACGGCGCACTCTGCGCGCCGAAATATATGCCTGATCGGGTTATGAATAAGGCGGTTGCCGGAAGAAATTAAGTTACGTGCGGCGGAAACGTTGCTGCCGCCTTCGACCTCATCGTCCGATAAGGTGCTTAGCAGAATCGCGACTCTGCTCTTCATATTGGTGGCGGGCTTGCTGACGGTGTTCGGCTACTACGCAAACCCTTTTCGCGGCGGCCCATGAACCGTCACGGAGTGGCCAAAATTGAACAGCTTGGAAGGAGCTAGTTCTGTCACACTCCGGCTATGACAACGAAGACGATTCCGGAATACCTTGAGGACGAGCGCAAAAAAGATAGAGACGCTCAGCTGCGTACAGAAGAACAGGCCGCTCGCATCCAGCCTCTGAATCATGGCCACCATCGTACTTCGAAACAGCCCAAGCTGGAATTGTTATCTTCGGCTAAAGCGGCACCGACAGCGAGAAAAACTGCGGCAGCAGCTCGGAAAAAGCCACGCACCGGGCGAAAGACGGCGACGAAAACGCACAAGGCGGCTTGACTCAAGCGCCGAAGGCTGTGCAGGGTGACGCGGTTGAATGCTGATGCGAAGCTCCAATAAAAGTGGCGGAGCGCAAACCCAGCACTCCGCCAGAAATCTAAAGATGGATGGACTCAGGCTGCCGTCTTGCGAGCCTTCCGCTTTGCTGTGGCCTTCGTCTTTTTATCTCGTTTCGCAGCAAGCTCCTCTGCAACGGCTTTCTGAAGTTTTTCAGTATCCACTCGATAGCGTTTGGCGGCGTCCATGAGAACGCCGCCGGGGCTGGCTAAGCCGAGTTTCAACACGGTCTGCTCTTGTTTGTCGCACGAGGCTTCTTTCCATTCTAATCTCCAGCGACACTTTGTGAGTGCGGGGCAATCCTGGGATTCGGTTGGCTCTGAGAGTCAGATACGTGTGCGAGCTGGACCTGCTTGGCGAGGCCGAACACGTTGAGCATCCAGATCCCGTACCAGTTCATGTCTACCTCATACCAGCGTAGACCGTGTCGAGCGGAAGTGGGATGCGCATGATGGTTGTTATGCCAACCTTCGCCAAATGTCAGCAGGGCGACAAACCAGTTATTCGTGGAATCATCTCGCGTGGCAAAACGGCGAGAGCCCCAGAGGTGCGTAGCTGAGTTCACTAACCAGGTGGCGTGCAATCCAGCAACCGTGCGCAAGAAAACTCCCCAGAACAGAAAGGGCAATCCGCCACTGATCAGCAGTAGCAAGCCAAGGGCTGTGATCGGCAGGTAGTGATACTTGGTGATCCATACATGAAATCTGTCATGGGCGAGATCAGGCACGTAGTGGGCCAGCGTGGTTGTGTCGTGGTGTATGGATCTTCCGGTGAGAATCCAGCCCATATGCGACCACCATTTCCCATCACGCGGTGAGTGCGGATCGCCTGCTTGGTCCGTGAACTGATGATGAATACGGTGCGTAGCGACCCAGAAGATGGGTCCGCCTTCGAGAGTCAGGGTGCTGCAGAACGTCAAAAAGTACTCGACCCACTTGGGAGTTCTGTAGCTGCGATGCGTGAGTAGCCGATGATAGCCCATCCCTATACCTAGGCTTCCGGATATCCACCAGAGGCCAATTGCGATGAAGAGAGCTTTCCAGGTAAAGAAAAACAGAGCGGCAATGGCGCCGATATGAAAGGCGACCATAAAAACAGTTGTTACCCAGTTGATGCCACTGTTGGCGGCTAACTCTGTCGGTGGACCCTGGTTTGGCATAAATGGAGTTCCTCCTTCCCAGATTCAGCGCGCCGGATCACTGTCGCGCTATCGAGACCACCGTCGCGTCAAGAATCCTGCAGAAGGTGACCGGCTGCTATGCCCGTGCCAACCGTTAGTGTCGAACTCTCGGGCTACGAAAAACTGTTCAGAATTGATCGTTTTGCAAAGGATTGTGAAGAAGTACTCTCATAGAGTCAGCGATTGAGGAAAGTTGACTGTGAAGAAAACTGGGCCGAGGAGTCTAACAATTCTCGTCGTCGATGTGGGCAGTACGCACGTGAATCTGCTGGTCACAAGCCGGAAGGAAATCCATCACGATCCCGTCCGGTCCCACTATGACTTGCAAAGCGTATGATCCCCAACTTTCTGGCGGCACTGTTCAATCACCGCCACAGCTCCGGCAGGATTCATTTGTAACAACTGAATCAGTTGTCGAAACGAAGCTACCAGGTGTGCCGTAAGTGTGTCGTACGCTTCGGTATCGTGTGCGCTAAAGTGTGCCGTTTCGATATCACAGCAAAACGCTTCCGTGTGGGCTTGGTTATGGGTAAGCCATTGATTTCCATGAGAAAAAGGGAACCCATGTTGCAGGATCGACCTACTCTTTAATCAGTCGGTAATCGCAGTTTCGCCAGGAATATCGCTGGTCCGGTGTACCACCTGTCGGCTAGGTTTTGAGCTCATTTGGCCGGCGAGCGAGCCTGTTGCACCATTTCCACAAGCACTTTCCGAGTTTCAGCCGGATTGCTTACCTCCCTCAAGAAGGCGATACGGGCGCCACGCATGCCCTCAGCGGTTTTCAAGCGGACATGAAAGCCGAGGCGATCGACCGAGGTCATCGTTGCTTCCGTGGAGTCAATGTGCGCAAACCTCCGGGCAAGCATGACCAGCGCTTCGTTGTGGTCGGCGTTCATGTGCTGAATGATTCCGGCCATGGAGTCCGCAAGAGGATCGGGTTGGCTGCGGCCATAATCGGATGCGGATACCCATCCCATCACTCCGAAGCCTCCCACGTAATAAACATTGACGACGTCCATGCGGTAAAAAGAAAAGTCTTCAAAATCTACCCAATATTTGCTGTTGGCATGACGCTCGAGGTAGAGCTTGCGAGCCCCGGCCAACTCGGGCTTCGGTACCGGCAGAACATTCCCTAGCAGTGTTGCCCTCGATGCTCCAAGTGGTTCGCCCTCAGTGTCCTGCTGAGTGACAAGCAGACTAGCATGGGGATCAGCCTGCAGGTTCTGCGTGTGCATGGCCATGGTGCTGATCAGGAAGATGGGACGGCCATGATCGTCGAGCCCATACGGCATCACCGAACCGAAAGGGAATCCTGGACGTTTTCGCGACAAGGTGGAGAGGCTGCCCACACGACCCAAGTACTCCAATGTGTGGGCACACTCGGCGAAGGTGGGCTCGGGAACCGGCGGCACTTCAGTCGCTGGCCCGGGCCCCGCATGTTTTCTGGCTGATGAGCTGGTCATTCGTGGTCTTCTCTCTCCTACGTTTCGTCATCGGGCGGACCCGCCGCGCCAGCGAGGTCCTGAGGCCTAATCTTCTCGACATTGAACTTCGCCACGCGTTCGCGCATTGTTTTCAGAACATCTTCGAGCGGCGGAGGTTCGCCCTTGATCCATCGCAACGGGTTGATGCGCGCCACCACAAACGATCGCAAATACGGACTCACCAGTCCGCGCTCTTTCAACTTCTTGACTACGGCGGCGACCTTTTCCTCGATCGAGCACCATCGTGGCCCGCTTCTCGTGCTGCTTAAGCGCAGAGCGCAATGACTCGTCGCTAAAGTCCTCAAGGCGGCGAAGGATGGGATAGTAAGCGCCACCACCGAAGCGGGTGACCCGTTCGTAGCAGACTCCCAAAGTGACGAGTGCAGCCTGGTCAAGATAGAAGGCAAATCCTGATTCGGGCCGCGAGCCATCCTCGTCGACGTTTGGGGTCCAGAATCCACCACCGGGCGCGAGGACTGCGATGAGCGGGTCGAGAAAATATCCTGTCTTGCTAATAACGTCCGCTAGACGTTTGTGGTGAGTGTCGGAGAGATCGCGTTGAAACGGCGTGGGCTCGACCTTGTCGAAGGGAAGAATGGAAAGTAGCGTGGGATGACCGCCAAGGGGCTCCTTGTACTGACCCACCACACAGCCCCCAGCCTTCTCGACCGCTTCTGCGGCTTCCGCGGCAGATCCTTCTGCCTGCTCTAACCTGCACTGTGCTGGATCGAGGCCCTTGGTACCGGGTTTGGCTTTGCGAAAACGTCGGGCAGGTGCGCGCTTTGCCATCTAGAAACTCTACCGTATTCTGCCTCGGGTTTCCGGGGCTAGGGCCGCTTTTTGATAACTCGGGCATTGTCCTTGGCGAAACGCGCCTGTCCTTATTATGTCGTGGCAAAAGATAGGACCTGTATCTGGTCGTGGCGGTCTCTCGCCGTTGCGTGTACTGTGGAGCAAGCTGTGGAGAAGCGGGAACAATTCATCCGTCTCTTCAGGAGGGCCTGGCCGAGGTTTAGGAAATTGGGATTCATTCACTATAACAGTGGGCTGCAAGTCCACAGCTCACTTCTCAAAATCGTTCTGCACGATTAACCGTCACTTCATTCGACCAATTGTTGCTGTTGTGGCCGCAAGCAAAACGTGGCCAAAGCCGGGCCTGTACGCTGCCGTTGACTTCCGCAGTGCGTTCATGTAGCTGTCCATTGCTGAGGCGTATTCTTTAAAACCGGTCAGAATTGAACCGTCATTGAGATTGTTAACAAGTATTTTATCCGGTAGCTGAGTGAACGCTGTCGTCTGTTAGTAGCGGAGAGACAGCCTCACTTTACTGTTGTGTCGATGGAGGTCGAACCGGCAAGGGTTCGGCCTTTTTTGCGGCCTAGCTACCTCTAGCTGTCGAAATCGGCGATAGCGCTCAAAACCCCGAGCCTGCCATCCCAGGGCGTGGATCCGGCGGTATGGCTATACCTGTCTTACGCGCCCCAGATATGCGCCGGGCTCATTGCGCTTTCGGTACCTTCGCTCACCCTGCGCACCCCGTATGGGGTGTCGTCCAGGCGCTTGCATTTGTGCGCGACGAACTGTTTTTGGATGAAGGCGTGGGCATCCTGAGGTCGGTCTATAGTCACAGGATCCGCCATGAACTCGCGGTTGCAACATTCACACACTCCAAGCACAGGAATATTGTGCTCTCGTTTCACGATTCTAAACTTGCGCTTCGCCATACCTAAAGTTCTCCACAGAGTTGGACCTATTGCGTTCTATTTTCCGCACGGTGATTCGAGAAGGCGGCGATGAAGCCGCCTCCTCGTGCCGAGTGGCTCAGAGTGTCCGCTACGCTAGTACGGCGTGCATTTCGAAGGTCGAGCTAACGACGTCATAGGTGTGAACCTGGGGCGTTCCCTCGATGAATCTTGCAAGGGTCTTCAACACGGTCGGGTAAGTATTGGTGTTGTAGGTATCAGCATCCTTCTTGTTTTCCCACAGACTGATTGTGGTCACATCAACCCCGCCGGGGCCAGCGAGAGTGATTTCATCCTTGAACCCATTCTGTTTACGAAGCAAGGGGAGGACGTCTTTGTCAAATACGCGCGTGTAATCGGAGAGCATATTGGATTTCAGATGGATAGAGATATTGCGTGCAAACATTATCAACCTCCTAAGGTTGTAGTCGCTAAGAGGAGAGAACTTCAGATGGCTGACTTAGTTTCAGGGAACCTGAAAGAGGAGAAGATGCTCACTCGGTTTAACAGGTGCACTTGAGTGGCCCTCGGCGTCGACACGCAACCTGTTGAATCGATTGAGCAGGAAGCAGAGCCGGGGGTTCCATCGAGTACTTTTGGCGGCAAGCAGGCACAAACGGAGCCACCGGCAGTCATTCGTTTTGGATTGTCGGCGAGAAATCCCTGTTACGCGATTTGGCGCATCGCCGGCAGCGCAAGTTGCCGCCAGCGATCGGTTCAAAAATCTGTTAGTCCGCACTCAGGCTAGGCAGCTTTACGGCCTCCGGTCGTGTCGCTCTTGCCCGGGTCGGATTTCGCTTCTTTCGTAAACGAGAGATTTTGGCCTTTCGTCTCCTCCAAGAGTTTTTGTCTCTTCCAGCGGTTGTAAAGAGGAACCCCTCCGCCTATGAGGAGCACAACCACGATAATAGCAACCAACATCCCTGTAGACCGGCCGGTGGAGGCCTTTGTAACAGGTGCTGCCGGGGTACTGGCAGTCTCCGGAGGCGGGCCGGAAGGCGCGGTGGGTACAGCCGCGTCCGCGACGGGTGTGCTGCTAGGCTCCGCGGGTGCAGCCGCGGCAGCGGGCGTTTCCGCAGGCGTTTCTGCGGATTTCTCAGGTCGAGCAGACGGCCGCGCTCGGCGAACGGCGGCAGTCTTTGCCGGAGTGCTCACAGTCGCATCGGGAGCGGCAGCAGCAGCCGGAGGTGTGCTGGCAGTCGCGTCCGGAGCAGCGGCCGGTGCGGCAGTGGCAGAAGGTGCGCTCACAGTCTCGGAAGGTGCGCTGGCACTTCCAGCTGGTGCAGCGGCGGCAGGTGCGACAGCCGTGGCGGCCGCAGGTGTACTGACAGTCTCCGCAGGGACGCTGACCGACGCAGCGGGTGCAGCCGCGGCCGCAGTGCAATGTTCGGAGATCATGTTTAGTTCGGTGACCGCAAGGCTGTTCTCAGCAGCGCCCGCCTTTTGCCCAGTGACGTTTACGTCTTGGCCCACATACGCCTTGAGATCCGAACTGCTGGTAGTGATCTTGAAAATCTTGCCCGTGTTGTCTTCCGCAACGGTGTAGTTACCGTCAGAGCCGCCCAAGCAACCTTTAATGTTGATCTGGTCTGTGTTGCCGCTCGCCGCGGGAGTCTGTGCAAACGCCAGCGCGACCAGCAGGGCCGGTACAACGATCAGCAGGAATACTTTCTTCATGGAATCCTCCGAGAAGTCTCGCCTTGCGGCGGTCTGAATTCCGCTTGGGTTTGATTGTGCTTCCGATTTCTCTGTCGAATTCTTGCGGGAGCGGGGCCCCGGCCGGAGAACTTGGAGCATCCAAGTGAGACTACACACAACCGTACTGCGTAAAGATCTGGCTGTCTGATCCAAACCGCTCACATTCCGACTCTAGCCGTTGTAGACGATGTCGCCCATGAAGCAAATAGACGGAGCATCCCCAACCACAAAAGCTAGGCTGGCCTATCCATACCAACTCACGCGCATTGCGGCGACTATACGGCTCTTTGCTGTAGCGACAAGCCTCTTTCCCAAGGGGTGAGCAATAGGGGACAGATAAACCATTCCACCTCTGGTCTACTAAGTAAATTGTGTACCCGAACATCAATAGACCGTGGGTGGAAGCGTACCTCCGCGCTGCGCTGGAAGTGGATGGTCAGAAAATGCCAGAGCGAATCGTCGCTGCACGTGAGGCTGTCGCCGGGAGATTCAGGGATTTGGAAGGCAACAGCGATCATCATGCGGAGCGGCACGAGATGCAATCGGCACTGGCCGCTCTAACGAGCCTTCAAGATGAAACGCGTATCTGGCCAACGGCGGCGATTACGCACTCAATGACGACTCTGCTGCCCAAGTTGAGACACAAGAATGCAGCAAAGGGCGCTGCCATGACCTATTCAGGAAAGAAAGTATGAGGATATGACCCCGATCGCCAAACATTCCTTACGTGCACTGCGCAAAGCTCCGGCGTAGCCGCCTCTTTCACACCCAGGGGCAACGCCCGAGGTAGACCGGCCCCAAAAGGCCAGCGCTCGTCAAGCCGTCCGCCACCGGTGAGGAACTGAATCGCGGGGATCGCGTGGAGGGTTTGGGCAACTTCGGAAACCCGACGGGGGAGATCGGCACAGTTGAGCGAACGAACGAAAACGATGCAGGGTCAAGTGGGATGATGACGGTCGCGTGAGAATCGGACAACCTTGGCTCAAGCAAGGTTTAGCGTCTGCGATTAGCTACCAATTGGAAGAAGTGGGAAAATGGCTACTCAACTATGCGCGAAATGCAAACAAGCACACCCCGGGGCTGTTTGCGATTACGATGAAAAAGGTGAATGCGCCGACACGATAAGTGAAGAGTTGGAATATGCGGTGTCCGCTGGCAGTTCTCCACCACCTCCTCATCGCATCGGTATCCTGATGTCTCCCGTGGGCCGTTTCCTGCAGTGCAGAGATTGCCAACTAAGCTATACGTTCCCGGACGGAGCAAAATTCGGCGCGATCGCGAAGCAGTTTGAACCTCATTTGTGCCTTTCCCGAATCCGCATTCCGGGCTGGCACACTGATCGCCGCTTCATAATCGTCCGTTACGAGGGCAAAGTTCCGGCGCTGGCGTCTTGCGCGAAGTGTCAGCGGAAGTTCTTCACTCCAACCACACTCGCGCGGGACGCTGTTGGAGCGGAGGAGTACCTTGGGAACAAGTTCGATGCACATAATTGTCAAGCAGAAATCGAAGAAAGACACAAGTAGGCTGTTCTAGAATTCAGCAATCTTCGTCCCAAACGCTCGCTCGACCTGGCGTGCGCATTTTCGCGTTCTGCCTAGCAAAACCCCGATTTCACCGATAACCGATCATCCCCGCCAAAATATCATTATGCGTTAGGCGAAAATCTCGTTGACCTTCTGCCTCGTTTGCTGACTGCGCGATCTCTCGTTATACCCGTTTCAGGAATGCGGCGGTAATGACCTGATTTTCCTCGGTCGGATCCATCCAGATAAAGGTGTTCATCTGGCGATCGAGGTGGCCCGTCTCAGCGGAATGCGTTTGATCATCGCCGGCATCATCCAGGACAAAGGTTATTTCCGGGAACAGATCCAACCGCATCTCGACGATCAAAACATCCTTTATATCGGACCGGTGGATGTGAAGGGCAAGAACGAAGTGTTTGCTCGGGCCCGAGCGTTATTGCACCTGAACACCATCCCGGAAAGATTCGGACTTGTGCTCGTCGAAGCCAATGCAGCTGGCGTGCCTGTGATCGCTATGGACCGCGGCTCTTGCCGTGAGGTGATCAAGGACGGGCAGACCGGTTTTCTCGTTGACAGCGTTACTGAAGCAATTCGGGCCGTGGGACGAATTTCTGAGATCGACCGATCGGCTTGCCGCAGCCGAGTTCGACGATATTTTTCGATCGAGAAGCTGGTGGACGGATATGAGCGAGTGTACTCGACGATTCTTGACCTAGAGGCCAAGAGACGCACATGAAAACCGACATTGTCAGGCGATACAGCCACAACCCCATCCTCAGCAAGACCGAGATTCCTTATCCCGTAGAGACTGTTCACAACGCGGCGGTCGTGAAGTACGGGAACGAATACATCATGCTGTTCCGCTCAGATCTCCGCACCGGACGGTCCATCATTGGCTTGGCACGCAGTCCTGATGGGTTCCGCTTCACCGCCGATCCACAGCCCTTTCTGACTCCCGAACGGGTCGGCCCTTTTGCCGCCTATGAAGAGTTCGGAGTGGAGGACCCGCGAGTTACCCTGGTGGAGGGAGAGTTCATCATCACCTACAGTGCATATTCGCGAAACGGAGTGCGGATCGCTCTAGCCAAGACAAAGGATTTCAGGCGGGTGGAAAGAGTTTCCTTGATTACGGAGGCAGACTATCGGAATGTAGTGATCTTTCCCGAGAAGTTTAATGGGCTATATGCCCGGCTTGACCGTCCTCATTCTGAAATCGCCCCTTGGTCAATCTGGATTTCCTATTCTCCGGATCTCTGCTATTGGGGCCAATCACAGCTCATCATGAGGCCTGTGCAAATATCATTGGGACGAAATGAAGATCGGTCCCGCCGCGCCGCCGATAAAAACACCCCAGGGATGGCTTTCCATTTATCACGGAGTTTTCAAGACAATGGATGGATCTGTCTATCGTCTGGGAGTTGCTCTTCACGACCTCAGCGATCCTGCAAAGATCATTGGTGTGGGGGACTCGTGGATTTTGCAACCAGAGGATCCTTGGGAGATAACTGGGTATGTTCACAACGTCGTCTTCACCTGTGGCGCCGTTCCGGAGCCTGATGGAACCGTAAAAATCTACTGGGGAGGCGCTGACACCGTCATGTGCATGGGCGAAGCGCATGTCTCCGAACTGGTTGGTGCCGATAGTTCTTGGCGGGCTTCGTCTTCACAGGCTTGGGAGTTCTGGTCCCTGACGCCATTTAACACTCCATGTATAGAAAGGGTTACGGGCGCGATTCTACCATCTGGAGACACGCGGCTCCATGATCGTTGACCCTCCGCATCCGGCCAAGGAAAGTGTTCGACTATTCTTTCGATTTCGATTAGATTGGTAAGGTTATACATCCCGAGCTCGGCTGCGGGCGAAACGGAGCGACGCACGACGCTTTGCATCCTCACACAAAACGCCTGACCCCGAGTCGTCCCAAAATTGTCGACCTTTTTTGCGGTGCGGGAGGCTTTTCCCTCGGGGCACACATCGCCGGTTTTGATACTGCACTCGGCATCGATATCGACAAAAATTTAACCAGCTCCTTCAGCGAAAATTTCCAAGAAACAAAACTCGCGCTGACGGATCTAAGGCAGATTAGTGCCTCAGACATTCTGGCAATTGCCACCGCGAAACGCAGAGAAATAGTCGGCGTAATCGGCGGTCCACCTTGCCAAGGGTTCAGCTTGATTGGGAAGCGCGAACGCAATGACCCCAGAAATGCCTTGATTTCCCATTTTTTCAGAATCGTTCAAGAGCTTAAACCACGTTTTTTCCTGATGGAAAATGTGCCGGGTCTGGTACGGGGCACAGCGAAGTCCACTCTGCAAGAAGCCATTGGGAACTTGTCCGGGTTCGAGATGGTTGGCCCACTCGTGATTGACGCCTGGGACTTCGGTGCAGCAACCCGACGCGAGCGAGTTGTTGTACTCGGTTACAACAGAGAATACGTAGATGCAATCTCAGACAAGAATATTGAGTCGGCTCAGGTGCAGACGAAAGCGTTGGTTCGAGACGCCATCACTGATTTGCCGGAACCAAATGGCTCCGATTGGCTGCCATACCGAAAGAAGGAAGAAACAGACTTGTCGAGTTATGCGCGCCGCGCTCGGATGCAACCGGCGCCGGGACTCGGAAGCGAAACGGCTCGAGCGAAACTTGCGGACAAACAAGTCTCAGGAGTCAGAGCAACGAATCACACGAAGGATGTCGTTGAAAGATTCAGCGAAGTTGGACAGGGCACGACGGACAGGGTTAGCCGGTGCCCTCGCTTAGCTTGGAACGAGCCAGCTCCGACCTTACGGGCAGGTACTGGCCCTGACAAAGGAAGCTATCAGTCGATAAGACCAATACACCCTCGCGATGATCGCGTCATCACCGTACGCGAGGCTGCTCGCTTGCAAGGATTTCCAGACTGGTTTCAGTTCCATGAGACGAAGTGGCACAGCTTTCGTATGATCGGGAACAGCGTGTCCCCGCTGTTGTCCGCTGCGCTCCTGAAATTGATATTGGGCCGGCTCGAATACTAAACAAGGACTCTGTGATAACTTGGATAGTAACGATAGAACTTTACGTAATTTTCGATCATTCTGATCGAATCGTCTGGGTCTTCATCTAATCTGAATTCTATAGCTGCTTCGATTTCGGAGGCGGTCTTGCCAAAAATTGTTCTGTCGAGCAGAAGCTTTTCCCGTAGGCTTAGGTCTGGTACATCAATGCGCTGAAGTTTCCAGTCGAGTCCGGCTAGCTCAAACGATCTGAGTCCAGTCCGTTCCATAAAATTGTCGAGTTGGTTTGCTTCCAGCATGATTCCGGTTACCGTTAACATCTGAGTCGTATCTGTGTACACGTACGATCCTAGCGGCTGAAAAACGAGAGAAGAATTTTCTTTCATCGCTTCCGCTATGACTCTACGAAAAGCACCTACCAAAAGTTCGGGGTAGGTCTCGTCTCTCATGTGATCGGCTGTCGTATCGCCGGGCAAAAATTGCGTACCCAGAAGACGTTGGCGGAGGATTTCTAACCGCTTCTCAAAAATGTCTTCACTAGCTTTGGCGACGGTTGCGAGGGAGTTGGGCGCTGCAACGAGTGTGACCTTCAAGATGTCGTTTGGTACTAAACTTATTACGAGCGCCTTTACGTCGTTTAACTGCGACGCAAGCTGGGTGGGAGAAGCATGATCTAGCCAGCAGAGCACATTGTCGATTTTGTATTTATCGCGATACTTTCCGACAGTCCGAATGAATTCGCCGCTGGTGCAGTGCTCGTGGTCAACGCAGCCGTAAGGAATATTCTTTTTCTGGCGTGGAAGTACCCATTCTTCGCTCTCAAGCGAGAGCATTTTTTGCATCGCGAATTGGGAATGGAGGAGTTTGAAATCTTCGAAATACACGCCGCCGAAACCTACGTACAAGTAGTCTTTCAGGGGACGCCAGCGATCCACGTAATCGAGAAGTTCGGCAAAGAGTTGCCGCTCGACGTGCTTGTTCTGGCGCATGTGATAAGGCACGCTTGTAACCGTGCGGGTCATTTCTTCCTCGCGTCCTTCAGCGCGCGCTCGAAGCATGCTGTGCCAACTTCAGATGGCTGTCTCTCGGGATCGTCAAAGAGGAACTTCGACACCTTTTTGATTTCGGTTACTGGGCGAGAGAAACGGATGGCCCGCACATCGCTCTCGGCAATCTTCGGTAGTGGTAAATCGAATATCCGCCCCTCGACTTTGTGGTCCTTACTCCATTTTGCTTCCGGTATCGCCACCTTGCGCTCGCGCAATCCCTTCAGATCCACGGTCTCAGTCTTTTCGAAGAGATCCTCCTTAGCCTTCAACGGCAGGTTTTTCATTTTGTTGGTAAAACTAGTGAACTTTTTCAGACCATCTCGCATTTTTTGACGAACACGTAGATAGACTTCAGAAGAAGCTTCGATACCTCTCTTCGTTGTCGTCAGAGGAAGCAGGGAAGGGTCTTTCGACGAAAAGATCACGACGCCAGCGATTTGTCTGAACTGAGGGTGGTAGTTCGGAGTGCCATCGCCCCAACCCGTTAAGATTGACTTATCCTTGTGCAGAACAACTCGATCGTTGCAAATGACCGTCCATCCGGCCTCGTCGATTCGAAATTCGGTCGCCTCGTCTTCGGCGTCATACGAGTAAGGCGTATAGAACCCGCATGCGAGCTCGATATCAACGCCTTTGATCTTTCCCTCGAAAAGATAAGGCGCAATACCGCCTCGATCTTCTGTGATCTCTGCAAAGTCAGATGTCTTGAACGTGATCGGCGTGGGTACAACCTTCTTATCGTTCACTCTGACTTCGAATCCTTTTTCCATCAAGACCCCATAAATCTGGCTCAGTTTGGGAGAAAATTCCTCGGCGAAACCAGTCGCGGAGCCAAACGAGCGGGCCACAGGGTCCAGTAGCTTGGTAATTGTGATTTCGGTGCCGGCATTCTTTGCGTCAGGAGATATTTTCGTAACGGGCAAGTCCCAGACGCCCTCTTTATAAAACCAATCTTCAGGTATGGACACCCGATATCCAGATTTAGCCGTTCGCGTTTCGATTACGCATTGTCTACCCATCTTGAAAATGGCGCGCTTCATTCCTATTCCGTACATGCCGACAGTCGGCAGACCGGCGTCAGTCTTGTCGTCGAAGGGTCGCCCAAGGCGAAAAGCGGACTCCATGAACTCTTCGGAAATTCCGCCGCAGTTGTCTTTTATCCTAAACGCGTCCCCCGAGAAATGAAGGCTCGCCCTATACCCTTTGTAAAGTTGCTCGTTGGTCGGATCATATCCTTCCACCCTCAACGCTCCATCGACACAGTTGTCGAGAAGGTCGAGAACTGCGTCGTCCAAATCGATATCTCGCGTGAACATCTCGACGAAGAAACGCTTCGTTGGTGAAGTGGAAATTTGTCCGTTGATAGCCATCCGTCATTTCTCCAGGAATCTTGTGATGCGCAACATGCAGGTATCTAAGGTCTTGAGACTGCACTGCCACACCACCAGAACGCTCCAACCTAACTTCCGCAGTTTGTCTATGTTCCGCCGATCACGCTTCCGATTTCCTTCTAGTTTGGGTCTCCAGAAGGTTAGCTTACTTTTAGGCAGAGCCCCTAATCGACAGTTGGCGTGGTAGTGCCAGAAGCATCCATTCACGAAGATGATCTTCCTCCGCCTTGGGAAGACAATGTCGGGGCATCCGGGCAAGGACCGGACGTGGAGTCGATAACGATACCCCATGCGATGCAATGCTCGGCGTAGAGTCCATTCCGGTAGAGTATTCTTCCCTCTAACGCGCGACATTAATGCGCTTCGTCGATCAGAGCTTAGCCGATCCATCTATCCGCCCCGACTCGGAGCTCCCCGATTGCGGGAATTTGCGGTGATCCAGAACCTTCGAGTAAGCGATGGCCAGCATCTCCCCTAAATACAGAGTGGAATTTACGAGGGGCTGATTGTCGAGCCGACCGAACAATATTTGCGCCGCATTGTCAACGTAATCCACCTCCACCCACATCCACTCTCTCTGATCGGAATCTGAGCCAGAGAATTCGACCTTGACGTGGTCGCCAGGTTGAAAGTTGGGCATGGTCCGTTCCACCTGGCGCATTCTACCATTGCAGACATCAACGGCCTTTCGAGAGATTATCGCCAGATTTATCTCGGAGAATGGGCCATGCCCCAATGGTGCCGCCCACGTTTTACGGGACAGCAGAGTGCACGAGCGCTCGCGCTCCCGCTAAACGAATCCGTTGGCGTACTCGCTATGACTTGCGGTGTCATACATACGCTTCCCGGTCGTGTCAATTCGTCAGTTCGTACCTTCCGCGACAGTTGAAAATACGGGGCTTAGGCTGCGTCATGGATTAGTTCGCTTCAGAATGGTATTGAGAGGAATTGTCTATTCGGTACGTATCGGGCCCCCGCAACCACGAAAGTCTTTAGGTTCAGCAAGTTCCCTGAACCCTGCAACCATCCGAATTGACAAATTACGAAGTGCTCACCCTCCCCCTGCAGGATTCCCCGCTCGAATCCACCACATCAAAAAACGTCGGATATGGGGCAATGGCCGCACAGATGAACCCATCTAGAATCTGGAACTTTCTCAACACTTTGCCCGTATATTCCCGCTGAAGAGAAATCAGGGTGTCTAGTGCATCTTCAATCTGCATGACTTCTGGAGGTTTGCATGCGCAACTGGTTCAGTGATCTTCGCCACGCTGTCCGAGTCCTTTCCAAATCTCCCGGCTTTGCTCTGACTTCAATTATCACCTTGGCCTTGGGAATCGGCGCGGTCACGGCTGTGTTCAGCGTCGTGAATTCGGTAATTCTTCAACCATACGCATTTCGCGATCCAGGGCAACTCGTGGTCTGGCACGAAACAATACAGGAGGTCAGCAATCGTTATCCGTTCGTACCTGACAATTACCGCCATTATTTGAACTTGAAGGCGCACTCAAGCAAGATTCAGGAGGCTGCAATTTTCCAGGACACATCGTTTGCTGTCACTGTAGGGAACGCACATCCTGAAATCGTCAAGGGCCTCAATGTTTCTGCCAACTTTTTTTCGGTGTTGGGTTCCACACCTGTTCTAGGCAGAACGTTTGCCGCAGATGAGGAACAAAACGGCAGGAATCGTGGCGTGATCTTGTCATGGAATGCGTGGCGACGGTTTTTCAATGCAAGCCCGTCGGCGATCGGTAGTTCCCTGAAAGTGGGGGGAGAATCAAAGATTGTTGAGGGAGTTTTACCCAGGAATTTCGGCTTCCCTTTCGTGAATGCAATGCCAACTGCGGGACACGATGGCGAGGCCCCGCGCTATGAAATTTTCCAGCTACTCGTGCCACAGCCAGAGGATTTGACTGCCGACGATTCTGATTTCGCATTCCTGGTTCTGGCTCGATTAAAACCACACGTAACGGCTCTGGAGGCCGGTAGTGAGCTGGATGCGTTGCAAAAGTCTTATTCAACTGGGAATCATCTATCCGTCCATCTTGGCGCTACTGTTGAACCACTTTCTGAAGCGGCGACAGGTAACGTGAGCACGGCATTGTGGCTGCTGCTGGGAGCAGTGTCCAGTGTACTTCTAATCGCTTGTGTAAACCTGGCCAGTTTGCAGATGTCTCGCTCAGTCGCTCGCGAACACGAAAACGCGATTCGTACGGCGCTCGGCGCGGTTCCGAGCCGCCTTTTCCGAGCCTCCTTGAGCGAGAGTCTAGTAGTTTCCATAGTTGGAGGGCTTGCTGGGTTGTTTGTGGCTTTCGCCGCTGTTCGCCTTT
>Ga0070735_10002601_pt1 | contig 16213 bp, 15 predicted proteins | sample Coa_R1_FD_66443 | JGI IMG/M metagenome (GOLD analysis project Ga0070735, IMG submission 66443) | Surface soil microbial communities from Centralia Pennsylvania, which are recovering from an underground coalmine fire - Coalmine... | ecosystem: Environmental > Terrestrial > Soil > Unclassified ... | reverse complement strand
TGGCGGAGAGGGTGGGATTTGAACCCACGATACCCGTTAAGGTATGTCCGCTTTCGAGGCGGATCGTTTCAACCACTCACGCACCTCTCCGCGTCGGACAAAGCCGGTTTGAGTCGTAGAAACGTTGCCTGCAACGTCTACCCTACCGACGATTTCGAAAGAACGTTTGCAGCACTTCCGCGCTGCGTCCCGCGAGAACTCCTCCGCGAACCTCAATCTTGTGGTTCAGTTGCGGATGATTTACCACCTGCATCACCGACTGAACTGCGCCGGCTTTCGGGTCATCCGAGCCATACACCAGACGCTTGATGCGGGCATGCACCATCGCCCCACAGCACATCGCGCAAGGTTCAATTGTAACAAACAGGTCGCACTCTCCCAGACGATGGTTGCCGATGGTTGCACCCGCTTCGCGCAGCGCGACGATCTCGGCATGTGCCGTGGGATCGGAGTCGGCGATGTTGCGGTTCCATCCCCGCCCTACGATCTTGCCCGCACACACAACCACCGCTCCGACGGGAACTTCTCCCATCTCCTGCGCTCGCTGCGCACACCGCAGCGCCTCCTCCATCCAGAGTTCGTCCTGTGTTGCGGAAGACTGAGTGGCAGAGGGACGGCTCGCAGACGCACGAGTCGCAGAGGAGAGTTTTGCTACTGAGGTTGGTGGTTGGTTCGCCATGCGGCCTGGCAGTATTGTAGCGGCTCAGCCAGACGCGTATTGCGGACGACGACGTTTCTAGATCACGCTCAGTACCGAGCGCACGACCTCGGGCACGACCGCGCGGAGAACCGCCGGTACGACGATTCGAGCCACCGGGTAGCCAAGGACGACGACGGAAATGACGAGCACGAGCCACGTCTTCGTCGGCAGGTTGTTCCAATAGGCCTTCATGGCATTCTCTCTTCAGAAATACGTGAACCACCCCAAAGAAGTTCCCTTATTTCCCTACCTTAAAGACGGACCGACCACGGTTTTGTTACATCAATTTCTCATTCCAGAAATTTTCCGATCAGCCAGATATGACCGTACGGGTCCGTAATCGCCCCCTGCAGCATTCGCCTGATCGGCTTCGGTCCGTTCGTCATATGCTCGTGCTCTTCCACCCGACTGTGTTCCCTTGCCCCAGCCGCCAATGCCCTGCCCTGAACCGTTACCGGATCCTGAACGAACAACTCGATCCTCGCGGTTGTAAATTTCGCCGATGCTGGCTCTCGCGTGCCGTACTCCGGAGCCTCATGCGCGAGAAAGAACTCTGCTCCGTCAATCGCGAGTCCAGCCACCACGTCGGCACCCTCCCCCAGCTTCCACAGAAGTTCAGCCGCAAATGCTTTTCTATAGAACTCAATGGCCGCGCTTCCGTCCGCTACGGCCAACATCGGTGCAATTCGCGTTTGCATTTCTAACTCCTCGGGTGACGATTTTATGTGAACTCCCTAACCACGCGTCATGATCGGTTCCTCTGCCGCAATCGATCCGATGGGGAATGCGATCACGTGGTATGCTAAGCGGGTTATGGGCATGCCGAGCCTGCTTCGCAAAGTCTTCATGATTGACCTTCTGCAAGGTCTGAAGGTAACCTTTCGCTATCAGGATCCGAAAGAAATTTACACTGAGCAGTACCCGCTGGAGAGGCCGCAAGTCGCGGAGCGCTATCGCGGAGCACCACGGCTTAACGTTAATCCCGATACCGACGAGACTATGTGTATCGCCTGCGATCTCTGTGCCTTGGCTTGCCCCGAGCACCTCATCGTGGTCTCGAGCGAACGCAACGAGAAAACCCGCCGCAAGGAACTTACCAATTTCACCTACGACCTCAGCCGCTGCATGTTCTGCGGTCTCTGCGAAGATGCCTGCCCCACCGACGCACTGGAACTGACGCAGGATTTCGAACTCGCCAGCTACACGCGTCAAGGATGGATCTGGGATCGTGAGACCCTGGAAAAAGGTCCGCAGCCTACGCTATACCGGAAATAATCTTCCCGATATTTTGTTGCTCATTCCGAGCCGCCGGCGAGGTATTTGCTTTTTTGTCATAGCGACCCTTCGGGCAGCGAAGGCAGGGAGACTTTGCCCTAAGTCCCCGCGCGCGGTGTCGCTACGGTGTTTACCGGATAGAAGCCGTCCTTCGCCAGTTTGAGACTTAGCAAAAGCCAACGCCCATCGATTGGAGAATCCTGTGATGACTCGTTTTCTTACTTTTCTGCTATTACTGAGCTTCGGAACGTGGGCCACCGCACAGAGAACGACCCGATCGGCTCCGCCTTCTCCAACGACCACCCAGCCGACTGCTTCCGCGGGGAGCACCAACCCCGCGACAACCGCGCCCGCACCGGCAACCACAGCGGGTCCCGCGGAGCTGAGTCCACCCGCAAGTACCATCGGTCCTCCGACACCAATTACAACGAAGGCAGCTGGTAATGCCACGACTGCACCGCCGCCAACACAAGAGTCGTCCACTCCAACGAATTCTGCGCCCGCCCCTACAACAAATGCGGCTACCCCCAACACGCAGACCACAGCGCCAAACGCGAACCGTACGGGGACTCCATGCGTAAGTGCAACCGCTGCGAACACTCCGACTGGAGAAAACACGAACGCCAGCATGGATGCCGCCGGTGCTGCATCGGCGAACGGCGCAAACACAAACGCAGGGAATAATGGTACGGCGCAGAATCCTCCTGGAATGAATCCTTCCGGGACGCCGTGCCCTGCCGGAACCGTGCCGAGCGCAGGCGCGAGTTCCTCGCCGCAGTGAGAGTTCTAACCGTTGGACATTCGGTTTCGGCCTGGGATACAAGCATTAGCGGAGGGCTGAAGCCCCGAGTTCAGCTTCGGCCGCTGCCGACGTTTCTTCGCGACCTTCTCAATGTCTCGGACGGCAGCTCCCCGAAGCGTATCTGGTATTCCCTCGAGAACCGCCCGAAGTGCAGGAAACCCCAGTGCGCTGCCTCGCCTGTCACGCTCGTATTCTCTTCGGGTTGTAGAAGACCCGCCCGCGCCTCTTCCATGCGCGAGTTCCTCAAGAATTCCATGGGACTGCAGCCGCGCTTCTTCTGAAACGAATGCTGCAGCGTTCGCGCATTCGTGCCCGCAGCTTTGCAAACGTCTCCCAGAGAAATCGGCAGATGTGCATTCGCGCGCATGAACTCCTCCGCTGCCACAATTTGCCACGGATTTGCCGCTGAACTCCGATGCAGAAATCTCCGGTAATTGTGCGGCTGCGCCTGCAACAACAGGGTGATTAAGTCGCCTTCAATGTTTCGCAGCTCTTGCGATCGTCCGACGTTCTGTCGGTCGGTGCTGTACAACGTGCGCCGCAGCTTATCGCATAACTCCCTCATGCGCCGCCCGGCTGCACTCGCCATCCGCAGCTCTGGATCAAACACTAATTCGCTCTGCGCTTCCCTTCCCAACAATTTCTCCAGCGCTTCCATCACGCCTTCGCGCGAGATTCGCAGGAAGAGCGCTTCGAAACTCGTCGCGGTCTGCGCATCCACCCGCTGCAAAGGAGATTGCACGAACCCGTACTGGGGACCCACCGTAACCGTCTTGTCGGCCACTCGATGCTGCCCCAGTCCATTCCTGAGATCCAGAATCACCGCATAGGAATCCTCCGGCAGCGTTGCCTGCACTCGCATCGCGCCAGTGGTCAGAGCGCGCGTTAAATCGACGCGTTGCCCCTGCGTTACGAAAATCTGGGTGGAAAACGGTGGAGAACCCGGCAACAGCTCCGACACATACGGAACTGCCGTCCCGCTCATACGGGCTGCGGCTTCATCCGGATCCTTGGTCTGTAAGACCAGTCCGTGCAGAAGAAAATGCGATCTATTCACTTCGCCCCTTGCGCAGCCTAACGTTTCACTGCGCCTTCCCAAGCTTTCGTTAAGTGTAATGATTGGGACGAAATTCCGGGCAACAATCAACTCCTACACGCTCATTAAACCGTTTCACTAGTTCCACAATCGTTACTCCTACTGCAATTCCGCGGGACTAATTGCGCCAGATGGACAATACTTCCAGTCTTCGCCTGCCCGAACGTCACCACCCGTACGTCACACCCTCAATTGCGCTCGCCGGATTGCCTCCCGGCAGCTGATACGAGAAATTGGATCAGGAATGGACACTGTCCGCCCAAACCGAGAAATCACTCCGGGAGACGATGACCGGCGATGGGAACGCCTTTCTGTCGTGATTCCTGTCAACATCACGGTTTTCCTGAACAGTGAGCGTTTTACCCTGCGGGGAGAAGCCTCCGATATTAGCCGCGGTGGTATGCGCCTGTTCCTCACTCGTGAATTCGAGTCCGGAACCAGCTTGATCCTGGAGTTTCTGGTTCCCTATAACACCATGGAGTTCGTTGTGCGTGGCATCATCCGCAACCGCCACGGATTCACTTACGGCGTCGAATTCCTGAACCCGACGGTCTACCAGCAGCAGATGATCGAACGCACCTGCAAGGTCTTCAAACTTCTGAGGTAATAGTCTGGTGAGTCGTGGGTCGCAAAACTCTAAGGAAATGCCTTTCGTGCTCACGAATTCAACCGGGCCCCTTGAGAACAGACCCAGCGGGTGCGCCTGATTGCCTACCGGTGAGGCGTTCAATCTTTAGGGTTTGATTTCTGAGAGTCCTAACCTGCCAGCAATGCCACTCCGCCCGCCACCAGGAACGCGGCAATCCATCGACGGCGATCGACTTTCTCGTGCAGGAAGATCTTCGCGGCAAATGCATTTCCGACAAACGTCAGTGAGGCTGCGGCTGGCGCTACCAGGCTCACATCTCCCCATGACAACGCGAACAGTAGGCTGAAGAATGCCACTGCCATTCCGCAGACTCCGAGGAAGAATGTAGGTGTCGAGAGAATCCTGCCCACTACGGTCCACAACCCCGAGCGTCGCCACAACTCGTGTACATCTCCAACTTGCTTCATCGCGCGCGCCATCAGAACGTCGCCCACAACCGAGAAGAAAACAACGACCAAGATCCCGCCCCACGTGTAGAGTTGCCTCATTGCTCCGCTCCACCTGATACAGCCGAAGCAACCTCGGAGTCGGCTGCCCCATCCTTCGCGGCTGTTGCGAAAGGTGGGGTTTGATGGTGACCATGCGAGGTCAGCGCTTCGCCTCCCGCTACAAATCCCACTCCGCCAGAGATCAGCACAATCCCTAACCAGCGCAGCAGGCTGATCTGCTCATGCAAGGCGAACTTCGCGACCAGCGCCAGCAGCACATATCCGAGAGACGTTGCGGGCAAGACGTAGGTGAGATCCGCCCACGATAACGCATTCATGTAAGAGGCAAAAAAGGCGAGCAGCAAAAGAATTCCGACGGCCACCCAGGGATTCAGCACGGCCAGGATCAGCCCTTGCAGATGATAAAGAGAGATGCTACCGATCTGCTTCATCCCATGCGAGAGCATGGAATCGCCGGCCGCTGCGAAGACGGTCACTCCAGCCAGCACCAGATACTTGCGAAAGGTCACGAAAAATCAGTTCTCAAAGCAGGATCATCACGGATTCAGACGAGCACCTCAATCAAAGCAATCAGATTTGGAAGACACGAGCCTCCGCAAAAGTGATGATTGTTGGAAGGACACGCCTTTAAGCTGTGCCGCCAAAGTCCCGAAACGGTGCGGGCTTTAGCCCCTGAGGTTCGACCCATCTTTACTGGCAAACGTTATGAACGAGCTGCCCGGTATTTCGTACTGAAAGCTCCCAACCGATTGCACCAGCAGCTAATCCGTCATTGCGCCTGCCGGAGCAGCAGCCGCCGCTTCCGCGTGCTTCTTCACCATTTTGTTGCGCGCTGACCGGAGCTTCAAGAACGTCCGCGCTTCTTTATATAGGCGCTTGCGCTCGTGCCCATCAAACGCCGCCTTCTTCAAGATGCGGAAGACCGCTTTCGGACGGAAATAATATTCATCATAGAAGCGGTGCACGGCGGAAAGAATGTCATCGGCTGGCAGCCCCGGATACTGTATGTGCGCCAACTGGTGTCCACCCTCGTCCACCATCTTGTTGTCGCCAACAATAAATCCGTTCTTCACCGCGTGATCGTAAAGCTCAGTCCCCGGGTAGGCGTGGGCCACAGAAACCTGAATGGTCTCCACGTCGAGTTCCTTGGCGAATGCAATTGTGTTGTTGATCGTCTCGTGCGTCTCGCCCGGCAGTCCCATGATGAAGTCGCCATGGATCACCAGGCCCAGCTTGTGACAATCTTTAGTGAACTGCCGCGCACGCTCGATCGTTGCACCCTTCTTGATGTTCTTCAGAATCTGCTGATCGCCAGATTCATATCCCACGATCAGAAGCCGGCAGCCCGCTTCTTTCATCGCTTTCAAAGTCTCGTAATCCGTGGTCACTCGCGAAGTGCAGGACCAGGTCAGCCCGAGCGGCTTCAGCTTGGCACACAGCTCGATCGTTCGCGCCTTCTGGATATTGAAGGTGTCATCGTCGAAGAAGAACTCTTTCACCTCCGGCCACATCTCCTTGGCCTTGGCCATCTCACGCGCCACATCGTCAGCCGAACGCTTCCGCCACGGGTGCCCACTCAGCGTCTGCGGCCACAAACAGAACGTACACTGCGCCGGACATCCCCGCGTCGTATATAGCGACACAAACGGATGCAACAGGAACGGTACGTTGTATCTGCTTACCTCCAGATCGCGCTTGTAGACATCGGTCACATGCGGCAGCGCGTCCAGATCCTGAATCTGCGGAGCGTCGGGATTGTGCACTACCTTCCCGTCTTTCAGGAATGACACACCCGCAATTTCGGCCAGCGGCTTGCCCTTCGCATAATCCACCACCGCATAGTCGAATTCTTTGCGGCAAACGAAATCAATTTCCGGACAATCGCGCAGCGATTTTTCCGGTAGCACGCTTACGTGGGGACCCACGAAGGCAATCTTGATGTTCGGATTCGCGCTCTTGATAGCGCGCACCAGGAGCATGTCGCCCGGAAATCCCGGCGTCGACGTGAACAGGACCAGGAACTCGTATTCTTTGGCAATCTGAATCGTCTCTTCGCCCGAGACGTGATGTGGCGGCGCATCTAGCAGCCGCGCTCCCTCCAGCATTCCCGCCGGATAGGCCAGCCATACCGGGTACCAATAGCTCTCGATTTCGCGCGTGGCGGGCCAGCGAGAGCCAGCCCCCCCGTCGAAGTTTTCAAACGATGGAGGATTCAGAAACAGAGTTTTTAAAGGCATAGTTGAGTATCCATTTATTTTAGCACCCGAGCACACGTGTTCTGGTGCCTGACCCCGTGCTGCAGCAGGTTCCCCAGTCCTTCTTAGATGTAGCCTAAGCTCTTGATTTTAATCTACTAGCTCCACTGGGAAAAACAAACTGCCTGGGGGTGAATGTACTGTTGGATGCAGCGAACGGGCGTACGATGCTCCCAGTGGATTGCGGGGATATCTCGGGTAAACGGCCTATTGGCCTGCAAGGTTGCCCGGAATGCGAAAGCTCACGCCACGCTCGTCGTTGGCTTTCTCGGTCGCGGGCAGGTCGAGATTGGCAATCGCAATCTTCTCGGTCCTCTGTGGACTAAAGTTCCACAGCGTTTGTCCAACAATCGCGTAGTTCTGCGTCTCTTCCCGATGCTGATCCCGAAACACGAGAACAGTTGGCGGAATGATCGGATCACCTTGTGGTTGCGCACTCGGAGCCGGATTCGCGTACCCTCGCTCCGGCGCTCTGGGAGCGTACGCGTCCTGATCGCCATCCGCCTCTTCCTGGCGAAGCAGTCGCTGCTCCTCCAGGCTCCGCTGGTTCATCTCGTCGGCCCTTGCGTATTGGTTGTAGTAATCGGCGTCGAACTGCTGATCATCCTGGTTCCACCACCACCATGGATCGTAATAAGCTGATCCCCACCAGGGATAGCCGCCCCATCCCCCGCCGCATCGGAAACCCCAGCAATTGTTTCCGAACCGGAAACGGTGGAAACCCCGGTCGCGGAAACGCGCACCGCGAAAACCGTCGTGCAGGAACGGACCTCGAGAGAAGCCTCGAACTGAAGGATTGAACCCACGACCTGGATTGCCGTGGAAGCCTGAGACACCACCCGGCCCACCGGAGAAGTGGCGGCCGCCGAAAGAACCACCGCCTACATGTCCTCCGAAGCCACCGGCATGACCACCGCCACCAAACCCGCCATGGCCCCCACCGCCGCCATGACTACCACCGCCATGCTGCGCCCACAACGGCACGCACAGCAACAAAGTTAACGCCGCAATCGACATCAGGCGACGCATACGAAGCCATTATAAACCCACTCATGGCTTAGGGCGTGAGGCTCCGGACTTCGGGCTTCGGCCTTCAAGAAGGTGGAGTATTACATTCGGCATTCGAAACGGACTTCCTGGTTTTCGCTGAAACCCAAAGCCTGCAGCCCGAAGCCAGCTTTCAACAGCCCGAAGCCCCTAGTTCTGATCCCCTGCCCCGTGCTTCTGCTTGCACAGCCTGCAATAGGTCGCAGGCAGCGAATTGTCGACGCGGTGCTTTACCGGCGTCAGCGTCCGAAGGTACGCGTAGATCGCCTTCAGATCCTCGTCGGTGAGATTCTTGAAATCTCCAAACGGCATAATGGAATTCAACTTCCGCGCTCCCACGTAACCAGTGCGGAGCGCGGTGATGAACGTGGCTTCTGTGTAATAGCTGATCCCCGACGGATCCGGCGTGATATTAGCGCTAACCACCGAACCCCAGGGCCCCGCCAAGCGCTCCCCGCCTGCGTACGGTAATTTCCTTACCGTGTTGTGACAGCCGCAGCCGAGGCTGACCATGTACTTACCCCGAGCTAACTGATCTGACCCCGGCCCAGCAACCGCAGCGGTCACGGGCTCCGGCGCGCTCCGAACCAGATAGTTCACCGGAAAATTTATTTTCGAATGTGGCAGAGGATTTCTCACCGGACGCAGCGAACGCAGATACACGACGACTGATGCGAGGTCTTCATCCGAAAGATTCCTGTATTGCGCGTAGGGCATGATCGGAAATAGCGTCGTCCCATCGTGCTTGACGCCTTCGCGGATCGCGCGCGCGATCTGATCGTCGCTCCATCCGCCAGACCCCGTTTCCGGATCCGGCGTCAGATTCGGCGCCACAAGCGTTCCCGGAAAGCCCGGTAGCGGAAACAGTTGCCCCGCCAGTTCCATGCCGGCGACTTTAGGCGCACCGTGCTGCGTCCAGTCCGACTCGGTGTGGCAGACTTCGCAGCCCAGCAGCCCTTGCACTAGATAGCGGCCCCGAGCCAACCGCTCCGGAGTGCTCTCGAACTTTCGATCGTTCGTGGCGCGCGCTCTCGGCCCGAGGAACGGCCGCCATCCAATCGTGAAGGTGATGACCACGGCGAGCAGCACGATCAAGCCGCCCAAACAATAGAGCAGAATTCTCCCAGGCTTTTTCAAACTGGTTTCCCCAAGGTGCCCCGCACAATCACAGAGACGTGCATTCTCAGGCCAATGCGGATTGCGGTCAAATAGGAAGTAAGTGTCAGGGAAAGGCCTGCGCTGCCCGGACACCGAGAATCACCCGTAACAATCACACGCAAGAGAGAATTGTCATCCTAAAAAGAATTGCCATCCTGAGAGGAATTGCCACGCTAAAAGGAATTGGCATCCTGAGCGGAGCGAGCTCGAATGAGCTCGCGTAGTCGAAGGATACCTACCCCCGAATCAACCCGTGACGCTGCTACTTCTTCTTGCCCTTTTTCGTCGGCGCCTTCTTTGCTGCAGCCTTTGAAGTCGCCTTCTTCGCCGGCTTCGCCGTAGGCTTATGCGCGGACGCTGCCGCTTTATGAGCAGTCGCTGCCGGCTTCACCTTCTCGGCTGGCCTCCCTTTCACCTCGGGCTTCGCAGCAGGAACCGCCGCTGGCGGAAGCGGTGTCGCAACCGCTGCCTTTCCCTTCTTCCCTTTCGGTCCCGGCTTTCCCGGTGGCGCCACAGCCGCTGCACCCGGAGCAACTCCCGCCGCTTGTGTCGCAGCTTTCGGTTGCCGTCCCCGTCGCGGTGCAGGAGGTGGCGGCGGAGGAGGTGGCGCAAACGGCTTCAGGAACTTCAATGTCTCCGTACGCGACCGCAGCTTGCCATCGAGCAGCAGCATGAACACATCATTCGCCAGCTTCGGATAAATCGGCAATTGCGGCGTAATCAGCAACTCCGTCATCTCAGGCAACGGAAGCTTCTGCTGCACCTGCCGCCACTTCGTCAGATAATTCTTGATCTTCTGCTCGACTGACTGCTGCTTCGCCGTCACCGCCAGAAACAACACCATCTCCGGACGGGCCCCCGAAAGCAACTGCCATGTCCGCGACGGCGTCGCCGCCTCTTTTCCCATCAGCCGCTTCGCCAGTTCCTTGGCATGATCTTCAATATCGCGCCACGCCTCGACCAGATCCTTGCGCGGAATCAACTTCTGAATGTCGTGAATATCTTTCTCGGAAAAATGTGACGTCAGGAAATACATGACGGCCGGCCCGGCATCGGGCGTGTATCCGAGATCGACCATCTGCTGCCGCGTCTTCATCAACGCGGTGATGCCGTTGGTATCCACCTTCGCACTCGTCCAGTGCTCGTGCAAAACCGACAGCCAGCCTTCCTTCTCCAGCATCTTGACTACGTTCAGCGGATCGTCTTCATGCGCCAGCGCCGCGATCTCGTGTCCAATGGACGAGCGCAAAATATGGTCGATGTACTTCCCTTCCTTCGCCGCGTCATAGCGCGCCTGCGTTCGTTCTTCCAGCGGCCAGTGGAATCGCGCCGCAAAACGCGTCGCACGAATCAGCCGCGACGGATCTTCCAGGAACGAATAGTTATGCAGGATGCGAATGACTTTCAATTCGATGTCGGCCACGCCGTTGAACGGGTCGAGCAGCAATCCGCGCGACCCTTCGTTCAGCGACAGCGCCATCGCGTTGATGGTGAAGTCGCGCCGGCGCAAGTCTTCATGAATCGTCGCTGGCATCACAATCGGAGGTTTGCCCGTTTTCTCGAACTTCTCCGTACGCGCCATGCTGACTTCTGCGCGCGCATTCCCCGGTAGCGACAGGAAGATCGTGCGAATGTCTTCTTCGACGGCGGTGATCTTCGCCCCCGCCTTCTCAAAATCTTTTTGCAACTTGAGGGGATTGCCCTGAACCGTGAAATCCAGGTCGCGGATCGAAAATCCGCTGATGATGTCGCGGATCGCCCCGCCCGTGAGGTAAAGATTCATGCCCGCCGCGCGGGCTACGTCTTGCACGAGGCCGACGCCCTTCAACTGATCTGGCGTCAGCCGGATTTCCATCGTGTAAATGTAATCAGCCATTCGCTTTCAAGCGGCTGCCCAAGCCCTTGGGCAAACGCGATTCGATGTGCGAATCGCCCCGGGGGAGGGCCCGATTAACCGAACTTTCCACAAGATTTCCACAGGTCCAGCCCCACCTGCGAACCAGACCCTCAGCCACCCAGACGCAAATGGCTAAAGACAAAGTACTTATACAGAATGGAAACTTCGTGGCAAGTCCAAGAAAATAACACAACGTTTACATTTTGGCTACTGCCAAGACGGATTCGGGCCTGTTGGTGGGAAAAAGGTGCGAGAATCGCACTGCCAGTACCCAGTACTCGGTGCTCGCTACCCTGGCATGCTTGCCAGATAAAAAGGCCGCAGAAGCTTGGAAGCTCTGCGAACGCGCGACGGGTGCCGAGATGAATAACGGTTTTTAACCGAGTACCGAGTACTGAGTTCTTCCATGCCTTCTACGCACAAGAAAGTTATCGTCCGCAAGATGGACCGCGATTCCGTCTCGGGATACGTCTCCCCGACCCAGTTCGTCCATGAAGGCAAGGTCGAAGTCCTCAACACCTCCGGGACCGTGATCCTGATCGACCTGCGCGAAATCAAAGGCGTCTACTTCGTCCGCGAATTCGGCGAGGCCGAAGCCGTCACGCGCAAGACATTCACGACCCGTCCCCGCTCCGAAGGCCTCTGGGTCCGCCTAAATTTCAAAGATAGCGAAGTGCTCGAAGGACTTATGGCCGCCGACCTCCTCCAATCCATGCCCGAGGGATACCTGATCAACCCTCCCGACCAGCGTTCGAACACGCAACGCATCTTCGTCCCACGCACCGCGCTGCAATCGCTGACAGTGCTCGCCGTAATCGGAGCCACCCGCCGCCAGCGCCGCATCGCCCAGGACCAGCGCCAGGTCCCGATGTTTGAAGAATAGGTTTGAAGAGTAAGTTCGAAGAATTGAATCGTGTGTGGAGCGGGCGCCCTCGCCCGCTGCCGTTTGCACTGTATGCTGAGCGAAGCCTCGAACAAAGCGAAATGCAGTCCGCCGCGCAGTCGAAGCATCGATACAAGCTCAGCGTCTTTTCTCTCCTGGATTCCCAGCCTTCAAGCGGCGCGGAGTTCCTCGCGATCCAGATCATTGAAAAACTCTCATCTCTGATGTAATGTCGTTCGGCTGTAGGCGTTTGGGCCGAAAGAGTCGAGCGGAGTCCCTTCCTTCCTCCCACCGTTTGATCTCCGCGCCCCCGATCCCAGGTCGAGGTGTCTTCATGCGCGCGTTCTTCGTGTTTTGCACGAAGTGTATCTTTCTGTTCCTGTCTGTCAACGCATTCTGGCTCGTTTCTCCAGCCGACGCGCAGCTCTCGAACCATTCTTCTCCCGCTCTGTCTCCCCTCATTACTGAGCCCCTCGACGAATCCCGTGTTACTACGTTGAGAGGCAACACGCACCCGCTCGCTCGCCCCGAATTCGATCTGGGAACGGCAGACGGAAGTCTGCCCATGAAGCGCATGCTGCTCGTCCTGAAGCGTAGCGACGATCAGGAAGCCGCGCTCCGCAAACTACTCGACGACCAGCAGGACAAGCACTCGCCCAACTACCACAAGTGGCTCACCCCAGAAAAGTTCGGCCAGCAATTCGGCCCCGCCGACGCCGACATGCAGACGATCGCTGGCTGGCTCCAATCTCACGGCTTCGAGGTCGGATCCACCAAAGGTCGCACCGTCCTCGAATTCTCCGGAACCGCCGCCCAGGTCGAAGAAGCCTTTCACACCACGATCCACAAGTATCTGGTGAATGGCGAACAGCACTGGGCCAACGCCACCGACCCACGCATCCCCGCAGCGCTAACGCCAGCCGTTGCAGGCATTTTCACACTGCACGATTTCTTGAAGAAACCCCAAGTGCAAGTGGCGACAGAGCAATTCACAGCTATGGCCGTGCAGAAAGCTCATCCACTATTCACGGGGACCAACGGTCATGCGCTCGCGCCAGCGGATTACTACACGATTTACAACTTTAATCCACTGGGGTCCCACTCATCCACCATCGCCATCGTGGGGCGCACGAACATTAATGTTCAGGACGTGGCATCGTTTCATTATTGGATGTACGACCAGGCCTTATCACCCAATGTTGTTGTGAACGGCACCGATCCGGGGGATCTTGGTGGTGGCGAGGAAACCGAAGCAGTGCTCGACACCACATGGGCGGGAGCCGTGGCTCCATCCAACACCGTCACCCTCGTTGTCTCGCAAACCACCACAACTACGGATGGAGCCGATCTCTCGGAGGCATACATCGTCGACAACAACCTTGCAGACGTGATGAGTGAGAGCTTTGGCAACTGTGAGCAGAACTACACGACTGCAGAGGAGGCTGGGGTTGTGAGCCTTGCACAACAGGCGGCCGCCCAAGGTATTACGTATGTCGTGGCAGCGGGCGATTCGGGGTCGGCAGGGTGCGACGACCCGAATACGCAAAGAACGGCAACTCACGGGCTCTCCGTGAATATGCTGGCTTCGACGCCTTATAACGTGGCTGTCGGAGGCACCGTGTTCACTGAAAATGGAAAAGACAGCACCTACTGGCAATCGACAAACGGCCAAGGAACGCAAGAATCCGCTATCTCCTATATCCCGGAAGACGTATGGAATGATAGTTGTCTCCAATCTTGCACTAAGCCGAACATCTGGGCGGGCGGTGGGGGCAAGAGTGTGTTTTTCTCAAAGCCCTCTTGGCAGGCAGGTGTCACCGGTATTCCTCCTGATGGGGTGCGCGATCTGCCGGATGTATCCTTGACCGCCGCTCCGCACGATCCTTACCTCCTCTGCCTTCGCGGATCCTGCACCCCCAATACTCAGGGCTACATCAGCTTTTACGGTGTCGGCGGAACATCTGCGTCCGCTCCCGCATTTGCTGGAATTCTGTCGCTGGTTGCAAACCAAACTCTTTCTCGGCTCGGACAGCCCAACTATGTTCTCTACCGATTGGCTGCCGTCGAAAACCTGACGCCATGCAACGCGTCGAGCGGCACGTTGCCCGCTGGTTCCTGCGTCTTTAATGATGTGACGATTGGCAATAACGCGGTGCCGGGAGAAGTGAATTACGGGACTAACAAGGAAACCTATCAGTCCGGCAAGGGCTACGATCTGGCGACTGGCCTTGGGTCCGTCAACGTAACCAATCTAATCAATCAGTGGAACACTGTTTCCTTTAGTCCCACGCAGACGACCTTTTCGATAAGTCCTCTTACCGCCGTCCATGGCTCCCCCTTCAATGTGTCTGGCAACGTGACCCCGAACAGCGGAACCGGAATACCGACCGGAAGCGTTTGGCTGAATGGCGGTCCCGCGCATGGGAATTTGGTGGGGGACAGCACGATCGATCTCTTCTCATTAGGCTCCCAAGGCTCCTATTCGGGCGTGACGCATCTCTTGCCGGGCGGAACCTATCAGGTCAATGCGCACTATGCAGGAGATGGAACTTACGCGGCAAGTGATTCCAGTCCGTCCGTACAGGTCACCATTCAGCCAGAAAATACAACCACGACATTTTCTGTTTTGACCACCGATGCAAACGGCAATCTTGTCCCATTTGGCGCCGGACCTTATGGAACTCCGGTTTACTACCAAGCCCATGTCGCCGGGCAATCGGGTTACGGCACGCCTAGTTCCTATGTGAACTTCTGGGACACAAATGGCATCGGCGCTGGTTCCGCTTATCTCGATTCGAAAGGCAACGCTCTCACTCCCCTCAATAACCAGATCGTGGCTGGAGCGCACTCCATCACCGCTGGATACTCCGGAGATAACAGTTTCAACTCGAGCGACGATCTGACGCCAGTCAATTTCACGATCAGCCAGCTCCACACTTCCACAGCACTCACATCGCAACGAACGGCACAGGCCTTGATCCTTACGGCAACGGTCAGCGCCTCGGGGATCGGTGCTCCCGCGACCGGAATCGTTACCTTCAGTTCTGGAGGAACATCTCTCGGCACCTCGCAGTTAACGCCGGGAAATACGGCAAACGGAACAACGCAAGCCATCGCGACGCTGAATGGGACCGGCTTGCCTCCAGGCCAGTACAACGTAACGGCCAGCTATCCCGGCGATCCGAACTACACTGCATCCACCTCATCAACCCTAAGCTTAAACTTGACCGCAGACTTCAGCGTCGCAAACCAGGGAATTCCGTCCCAAACCGTAACCGCCGGCACGACGGCCTCCTATATCAACGATATTGTGCTGACACCGTTCTTTGGATTTTCGTCAAAAGTTACTGTCTCCTGCACCGTACCAGCCCCAGACACGACATGCGCAGTAACTCCCGGCTCGTACCCGCTCTCGAACGGGATTGGCATTGGAACCCTCTCGGTGACTACGCAAGCCCGGTCTACAGCGTTTCAGGGAAATCACGGTACGCGATTGCCACTTCAGCCTTCGATTTGGATAGGATCGGTGGTCGCGATGTTGTTCTTTGCGATCACAACCAACTCCGTATCAAGACGGCATGGGCGCTTCATCGCAGCACCTTTGTTCCTGCTTCTTCTGTTGGGTGGATGCGGGGGCGGCGGTGGCGCAGGCGGAGGAGGAAGTCCGACGACTGGAACCGCGGCTGGAAGCTATGTGATTACGGTGACTGCCGCAGCGGGTTCCCTAACCCATACGACGACGCTCACGTTGGTCGTGCAGTAAACGGGTCCTGCACAACTTTGAAAGCCTTCTGACTGGCAGGCTGCCGCAAACGCTTCTCGATGCTTAGTGCGCACGGGAATCTGGGAAAATCTTTGGACAGACGCGACGTCACTAACTTTTGACCCAACCCCGGAAAACTGATCCATCTACAATGTGAGTTCTCCGAAACCCAGGAGAGGAGAACCACAATGAAGGGCACGCGACACAGCGAAGAGCAAATCATCGCCATCCTGAAGCAA
>Ga0070735_10002599_pt1 | contig 16224 bp, 7 predicted proteins | sample Coa_R1_FD_66443 | JGI IMG/M metagenome (GOLD analysis project Ga0070735, IMG submission 66443) | Surface soil microbial communities from Centralia Pennsylvania, which are recovering from an underground coalmine fire - Coalmine... | ecosystem: Environmental > Terrestrial > Soil > Unclassified ... | reverse complement strand
CGTCATGGTCCCAGAATAGAACGATGCCGAACTCCATCTGTCGTTCTGGATCTCCGCTTCGTGCGGCCGATAGGAACCATCGAATGGATTCGCGATGCCTCTTCCGCCGCGCCAGCCTGCGAGCGAGCTCCGACTGAGCTGACGCATTTCCTTTCTTCGCGTGCATTCGTAAATTACGAATCGGCTCGCGTTCGAGTGAACTACTATCCATATGATTAGCGTGAAGGATAGATGGCATCGCCTTTCGGGCCGGTACACTTGTAGGTACAGTGCTTCAACTGACAACCGCGCGGAGGCTTTGTATTCGCGTCAGCTCGTGATGCGTTTTTTGCAATCACGACGCTCGGACCAACCCCGTAACCGTAGACGGTCGGACAATCGGGTGCGGGACATTGGGTTGGTATAGTTGGGCAACGTGCATAGCAAGCGTATTGCCCCGGAACACGAGGTGGCCTGCCAGTCAATACTTCGATAATCGTTTCGACAGTACTGGGCGGGATGACGATGAGCCCGGACTCGTCTGAATTTCCGATCGGATCGTCCAAGGTGTATGCATAGGTATTGACTCCGGCGAGGAGTCCAACCGGATCACTCTCAATATAGCGGCCTACAGCAGGGTCATAGTCCCTGAAGTAGTTGTAATGCAGTCCTGCTTCGCCATCGAAGTACTGTCCTGGGAATCTCAGGTTGTAGGTAAAACTCCCCACCCCCGCCGGATTCGAATTAGCCGCATCCGTGCCGAAAGGATCCGAAAACCACGTCCACATCAGTGCATTGTCGCTCGGCCGGGTGACGGCGCGTGCCGTGTTTAACTGATCACTGTGGATATAGTACACCGCGACCGTCGCGCCGCTCGGCCGCAGGGTCGCGACCGGGAGGTCCCCCAGCCAGACGGTTTCCTCGATGAGGTTGCCCGTGCTGTCATATTCCCCAAGCAGGTGCCCGGAAGGATCGTAAACGTATAAAACCGTGCCAGTAGGGCCCCCGGACGCCTTGATACGCTGGCCCAACGCGTTGTACACCATGGTTTCCGTGGCCGAGCCGGTAGTAAGGCCTTTCAGGCGGCCGGCCGCGTTATAGCTGGCGCTGACGCTTGAGTAGCTGGTGGTATTGCCGGCCGCATCGTATCCGTAGGTACGGGCCAAGGTACCGGTGATGGACGAAATGGCGTTGCTGGTCGGAGAAATCGCGTACGTCGAAGGGGCCAAGCCCGTCTCGGTGAGACGATTGCCGTTGGCGTCGTAGGTCCAGCCCCGTGTAACAACAGGGCTGGTACCGCTGGTGAGGCGATCGAGGGTGTCATAGGCGTAGGCCCAGTTGGTGGCTCCAGTTCGAGTGTCTGCGATTCCGCTAATGCGGAAGGCATCGTCGTAGGTGAAGGTCTGCGTGCCGCCGCCGCTCGTGATCTGGCTAATCTTGCCGTCGCTGTCGTAGGCGCGCGTGCTGGCAGTACCGTTGCCCCACGTCCAGCCGTTTACCGGGCCCAGTGGCTCGTAGGTGACCCCGTTTAGGACCGTCGTGCCATTCACTGAGACGCTGATGATTTGGTGATTGGCATTGTAGCCATAGGTCACCGTCTGGCCCGAGGGCGTCGTGACCGAGGTCAGGTCGGCGCTGGTATATCCGAAGCCCCACGACATAGTAACGGCGCCGACCGTTTGGGACTGGCTCGCAATCCTACCCTCCGAGTCGTACCCCCACGTCAGAGAGTGATTCGCGTCGGACGCACCAGTAAGGCGACCTTTGCCGTTCGGGCCAAGATCATAGGTGAAGCTCACCGTCTGGTCCGTCACGCCGCCCACACTGTAGGCCACGGAGGTCACGCGGTTCAGGGCATCGTAGCTATACGTCGCCACTGCACCGCGAGCGTCGGTGGCGGTGGCGAGGTTACCGGCCGAGTCATAAGTGTTCGTGGTGGTGCCGGTATCCGGGCTCACCTGGGTCAGCAAGTCTCCAAAGCCGTTATAGCCGTACGTGGTAACCAGGGACCGAGGATCGGTGACAGAAATGAGGTGATCGCTTGTGTCGTACCCCAACTGCGTAATCCCGGAGGCAGGGTCCGTAATCCGCTTGAGCCGATTGAGTTCGTCATACGCATTGGCCGTGTTTCGCGAGAGCGGCGCCGCGATCGAGGTCTGGTTACTATTACTGTCGTAACCGAAGGTGGTGGTCACCGCGGCAGTGCCGGCGGCGTTGACGTCCTGAGACACGCGACCCAAGGTATCGAAAACTCGACTATGCGTGCGATGCAGGACGTTGGCTGGATCGTACACTGCCTCACCCGTTCGATGACCCGCAGCATCCAGTGTATAGACGACGTAGTTCCCCAAGGAATCATTAATCTGTGTGAGGCGATGTGCGGGATCGTAGGTATAGAGAAGATAGCTGGCGTCCGGCAAGGTGACTTTCTTCAACAAGCCGGTGGACCAGTATTCGAAGGTGGTGGTTTCGCCCGCTGTCTGCCGCGAAAGGAGGCGCTGACGCGCATCGTAGCTCAAAGTGGTGACCACTCCGTTCGGGTTGGTGATGGTCAAAGGTTGACCATGCGCGTTGTACGTGTTGAACGTAGTCACCTGACCGGCTGCGTTGGTCACACTCTGTAACTGACCGCATTGGTATCCGGTGTTGCAGGTGTAATACGCATACGTCGTTACATCCGACACATCAGTGCGCGGTCCATCTACCGAAAGGGTCCGTCCATAGGTGTCGTAGGTGTAGCTCCAACTACGCGAAACGCTCGGGGTGACTGTCGTATCGGTGATCGACCTGGTCAGAACGTTCCCTGCTGCGTCGTAGCTGAAGCTCGTTGTTCGGTTGGGCTCGGCGACGACGTCGGGCTGCTGGAAAGCGGGGTCCCAGGTCGTCGTGATCGTGCGGGCGCGGCCAGTGCCGGCGGCCTCGGTGCGTGAGATCTCTAGATTCCGAGCCTGATCGAAGGCGAATGTGGTCTGGTTGCCGTTGAAGTCCGTGCGGGAATTGATGTTTCCATTGCTGTCATAGCCGACGCTCGCTGGAAGGTCCGCGCACTCCGGGCACCCGACATCGACGGTGGAATATCGAGCGGACCCGGCTGCATCGGCATAGCGATAGAACCGCTGCGTCCCCATCGCGTCCTTCACAAACACATAGCCAGACCCCGATGAGTAGGTGCGATTGAGCAATTTGGTGAGATCGACACCGCCCGCAAGCTGGGACGAGACACCGAGGCCCGAGGAATCGTAGTCGAATGTGGCGTATCGGCCGCCGTTTTCATCAACTATCCCGGTCAAGGCGTAGGGAATCGCATTGCCGCCCATGTGCGCTGCCTCGTCGTAGAGGTATTGGCGCGTAGTCGAATCCGGGTAGGTCACGCCAGTCAGTACTCCGCTGGCATAGGAGTAGGTATAGACCGAACCGCTTGGATCGGTCATCGTGGTCATCAAGCGGTCAGCGTTGTACGTGAAGCTCAGTTGATGCCCAAAAGCATCGCTCACGGTCAAGAGAAATCCGGGCCCCGGCGCGATGCTGGCCGGGGTTGTGGCTGTGCTGTACGTGAGCGTCAGGGTCTGTCCGCCACGGCGGACAATCGATTGGAGAGCACCGTTCGCATCGTAGAGTTCGGTGTTGTCATCCTCATCGACCAAGGTCCAGCCGGTCACCAACCCCGTCGAATCCGTCTGCACTGTCAGGCGGCTCGTGGCGGTGCCGAATTCCCGAAAACCGCCGCCGGCAACGGGCAGGAAGATCCGCTCATCGCCGTCCGGTCGGATCGCCCGCACCGCACCGCTATTGAAAAACATGAGCCAACGCTCATACGTATGCCTCCAGCCCGAGCCGCTCACTCCTGTGAATCCGCCATCGCCGAAATCGACACCCAGGTAGTTGTAGGAGCGCACGAACTGCAACCCGGTCTGCCCGGCACCGGTGTAGTCGGCCTCGTTTTCCATCACATTGCCGGAGATCAGCTCGATGGGATCCCTGGTGCATTGGACACACTGGCCCTTGCGCGGATTCTGCACGTTGACCTGGGAGCAGAAACCGAATGGGTGGTTGAGCGTTTCCGGGGTATTGCTCGACCAGCCTGGCGGGCAGGATTGCGCTACGAACTTGGCGACATCCCAGCTGTTCGTAAAGGCGGCAGTGGGGCCGCCGTCACAGTGGCCGCTTACGGCAGGCTGACTGACGGTGGTATGCCACCCGATATTCGGCCAGTTTGGCCCATTGGGAACGAAGAGATTCCATGTGTAGGGCGGTGACTGAGTCGTCGCGCTGCAGTACAGTGCACCGTACCCGGCAATAGCTCCGTAGACATCGTTTTCCGAGGAGAACTTTCCGAGTGCGAAGGGATTGCGGATGATGTAATAGGGAGCCGCACGCATCGGTTCCCGGCACAATGCTTTGCCACCATCCTCCTTGCACACATCCGCCGGGAGCGCCTGTGACCACGCGGGGGAGCACCAAAGCCCGGCCCCAAGCGTACTGACGATGAGCGCCAGAACGACGAAGAACGCGTGCGCGCTGCGTAGGCAACCAAGAACCAGATGCTGCAGAGGAATTCGAAGCATGGGCCCCTCCCGAACGACTGTCGGACGGCGCCCTCCCTCGGAGACCTTCGCGAAGACCGTCCCTGTCGTGACAGATCATCGTGAAGAGGACTGCGTCGTGCAAGCCTCTTAGTAAATCGCAGTGGCTGAGTGAGATGAATGATCAGGGTGTCGCAGATAGATGCTGTTAGGGGAAATTTACCCAGCATCCAGCCGGCACACGCCGGCCAACGTCACTTGATCCGAGCGCCCTGGCGCACCAACTCCTTTTGCACTGCACGGATGTCCAACCGGTCGAAAGGCTCATCCCGCTGGATGGACACAGCAGCGGCAACGCCGGCGCCCTGCCCTCCAACTGCGCAACACATCATGTTCCTCGCAGAGGCGTGCGACACACTGTCTCCACCGATGCACCGACCGGCCACGAGTAGATTGCCGACGCCCTTCGGGACCAGGGCACGGTATGGGACGTGCCAATACCGCCCTGTGGTCGGCAGAATCAGAATCCCATAGCCGTCAATAAACTCCGGAAAGATCCCGATCGCATCATCGAACCGCGCCTGCTCGCGCACATCCGTCCCCGTGAGGTTGTACAGAGCATCGATCTTCCGCGTGTCCCGCACCCCGAGTGTCATACCGAAATTTCGCAGCTTCGCCCCCTCACAACCCGGCATGAACTTGCGCAACGCCTCGAGCGCGTAGATCGCCTCGCGCCGCCCGCGCATCTCTCCCGTGGTCAGATCATCGGGGTTGGTGCCGTCGATCTGCGGTACGTGAACCAGATTCAGATAGGTCAAGTCTCCCTGATCCGTCACCGTACCCCAAGTGCCGGCGATGGTATGCAGGTAGGGTGGGATGACGCCGGCTTCCAACGCCTTCTTGAACGGCTTGCGCAGGAAGGGTGAGAACAGCTGATCTTCCTTCCCCGTGGTCTCGTAGTCCCACTCCCCGTTACCCGACCAGTCCGCATATGTCTGCGGATCAGCTTTCACCGCGTCGATAAACCGCCGCTTGTTCACGCCAGACATGGAGAACATGACAGACACGGACATCATCTTTTCTCGCGGCGTCTTTTGCACCGGCGCGCCGGCCCGGGTCGCGATGTCCGCATCGCCGGTGGCGTCGATGACGCGCTTCGCCAGAATGGCCTCACGACCGCCCTTGCTCTCCGTGATCACTCCAACAATCAGGCCATTCTGCACGATTGGCGCCACACACAGGCGATGTAGCAGCGGCTTGATGCCCGCCTCCTCCACCAGCACGTCGGCCACCCACTTGAACATCTCCGCATCGAGCGCGTGACTCAAGGACTGGGGCTCCGGCATGGCGGCACCCATTTCCGTGGCGCGCCTTTCGAGCTCGATGCCGATACCCTCACAGTCGACGGTCTTCTCGTGGCGGTACCAGGCGAACCCCTCAACACCCACCTGCGTGATGTTGCCGCCAAAGCAACCATTGCGGTCAATGAGCGTAGTGCGCGCTCCCGCCCGCGCGGCGGCGAGAGCGGCTGACAAGCCACCGGGACCGCTGCCCACAACGAGCACGTCCGTCTCAAGTACAACGTCCACCGAGCGGGCAGGCTCGGTAATCTGTTTCAGGCTCATGGCGCAGGTACTCTGTCGTTTGCACGCAGCACGTTGACCAAGTCTGCCACTGTGTCAATCACAACATCTGCTCCGGCAGCTAATAGCAACTGTTCCGCGGTCCTGATGCGGGCCCGACGCTCCGCGGCCGGCAGCGCCGCCAGTGCCTCCCTCGACAGACCCACAATATTCCCCGACGCAGCTACTCCAACCGTGAAGCAGCCCGCCACCCTGCCCTCGGCCACGCCTGTTTCCGTGTCATCGACCTTGACGACGCGCGTGAGAGGCCAGACACCGAGCTCTGCGCAGGCCTTGTAGATCATCAGGGGAGTAGGTCTACCCGCCAGCGTTTCACCCGCGCAGACAAGGTGATCAGGTGTGTATCCCTGCGCTGCCGCCTCTCGCAGGACTGGCTCCATCATGTCACGCGTGTATCCGGTGGATGAGGCCACTTTGATGCCCGCAGCACGCAGCGCCTCAATTGTCACACGCACCCCATCGATCAAATGTGCCGCCCGCGCGGCCTGATCTCGCATCAACGGACCCAGGTCGCTCATCAGAGCCGCCACATCAGTTTCATCAGCAGGTGAGCCCTGAGCATTCGACCAAGCCTGCGCGATCACCGGATCGCTCAGCATTGCGCGCACATGATCGACCTTTGCTCTTCCCATATCACGCCGTACTTGAGCATCTGTCACCGCCACACCTCTGCGGGCAAATGCTTCACGGAGCGCCAGTACAGGCGCCTGACAACCGAAGTCCACCGTGGTACCGGCCCAATCGAGAATCACCAGATCGAATCGATCGCGTAGGGGCATCAACTTTCACTCCTGCCAAAGAGTTCCGCAACAACCTGCTCGCCCAAGGCAAATCCCGTAGAGGCCCCCGCTCCGCTGGTCACCATCGCGATCCGCACTTGGGGATCGGGCGCGTCGATGAACATCATTCTGTCGGGAGCCGAAGAATAGGTGCCCGTCCACCGCTCAATCACGGGCGGCGCGCTGCGTCCGGTAGCAGCGGCAAACTCTTCGAGGATCAACTCATCCACGCGGGCGCTCGAGAAAGGCGGCGGCGTGGGTGCGTAATGATGACTGTCGCCGACAACGAGACTGCCATCAGCACTCTGCACGATGATCAGGTGAATGCCATTTTGCAGATGCTCTGCCTGCTCTGATTGCAATCGCGCACGCAGCGCCGCTGATTCAGGAAGCGCGGCATAGCCCGCATAGCGGACAAGCCCCAGGTCTGACATCACCGCGCCCGGTAGCTGAAAGCCGGGTGGCGCCAGCCGCAACATCTGCAGGCTGCACCGGGTGACACCATACTTGGCTATCCGCTCCGGAAACAAGCTCGAAAGATCGTCCCCGGGACAAACGACTACAGCACCCGCCTCAACAACACCGCGCGAGGTCTCGAGCCGCGGCGGCTCGATAGTCAGGGCGGACGTCTGCCGCAGGAACGTCACTCCCCAACGCTCAGTCAGGCACTGCGCCAGTTTCGGAATCGCCTCACGAGATTCAACCCTCAGCTCGGTCGAGCTGGTGAGCACCGCCTGAACGTCGTCACCCACGATCTGCGGACAACGGGCGCGCGCAGTCCGAGGGCTCAGAATTTCGCAGCCCTCACCCATTTCGGTGCGGATGAACGCTTCCAGAAGGGGTACGGCCTCTGGGCGCCGAACGGTCATCCACAAGCCACGCTGGAGGACTGGAATTCGCGCCTCGTTGGCTACTTCCTGCCAGATCTCACGCGTGCGGCGCGCGAGCCCCCATGGAACACCCCGTTGCTGACCCGTAACCGTGATGAACCCGAAGTTGCGCACCGATGCGCCATTGGCCTGAGCATCCCGGTCTATGACGATGACCCGCAGACCCCGGAGAGCTGCCGCCCGGGCACACGCCAGACCGACAATGCCGGCACCGACGACGGCCAGATCGAACACACCCGTGACTGCTGACTCACGCACGGTAGCGCCCCACGTCTGCCCCAGCGGCCAGCAGCACCTTGGCGTGCTGGCCGCCCTTCATGAGATTACGTATGCGGCGTACTTCGCCTTCTACCACTTGTACCCAATCTTAAGACCAAGCACTCGCGGCCGAATAGGCACTTCGGACTTGATGAACTGCGCCGATGAGGTAAAGACGCTGGCATTGGAATTCGACAGGTTCGTCCCATAGAACTCCGCCGTCCAACTGTCCTTGGCCACACCCAGCGAGGCATCGTACGTCGTATAGCCCGGCTGCTCATATCGCAACAACGTCGTGGTGGGAATGGCAACAGTGTTGCCATCCTGCGCGGTCGCTGTCTGGTTGAACATGTGCGCAATATGATTGGCACCTGCCATCGCGAAGGCCTTGTAGTCGCCAAAGGCCCAGTCGTAGCGCGCCCTGATGTTGAACTCAAACGGCGGCGAGAAGGCCGGCCGCCCACCCTCGGCGCCGAACGGATTCAGGAAGGGTTGCAGGCCCGAACCGGACTGCAGAACCTGAGTGATGCACTGTCCGAAGACCGGGCTGCCGGGGACATTCCCCACCAGGCACGGAGAATTCGTCTGCTTGGCGCGATTCCACGAGCTCGAGCCCTGAATGGTGAGCCCTTCGGTCACACGCGTGACGAGCTGCAGCTCCAGGCCGTCGACCGTGTAATCCGGCCCGTTGGTGCCGAAGGTCGTATTACCGAGTGCCACCGGATTGAAGAACAGGACCTGCACGTCCTTCCAGTTCATGTGGTAAATCGAGCCGTTCAGTTGGACACGATGGTCCAGGAACTCCGTCTTCCACCCCAGCTCATTGTTGGTCAACGAGTCCGGTGCGTAGCCTTTGGGTTTCAGGTACTGCGGATGGCCTGCACCATCCTTGGCCACGCCCGACACCGTGCGGTTGAATCCGCCGGGCCGGAATCCCTGCGAGAAGGTGTAGTACACCATCATGTCCGGGGTGATGTGCCAGGTCAGGTTGCCACGGCTGCGGAAGCCGCTGTAGGTCACCCGCAGATTCGCGGCATCGATGTTGTGCATGCCACCGGTGCACTGTCCATTCGGTACGTTGACGCAGCTGCCATCAGTACCGTACTGCGAGCCGGTTTCAAATTCCCTGTACTGATACCAGCGCGTACCGCCGGTGATGGTCAGAACTTTGGGAATGATGTCGTAGTCGAAAGACGCAAACAGCGCTGTCTGCTTGTAGCCGCGCTGCAGGTCTTCGCCGAAGGCGGTCGAATCACCGCGAACTGTCGGATCAGTCGCCGTGGAACCGGGCGCCGGCCTGACATTCGCGACGCAGGGTGCGCCACCCGCAAGAGCGGTCGTAAGATTGGTCGGCGTGCACGAAGGGATGGTCTTGTAGTCGAAATTCATCACGTCGAAGATCTTGAAATCTTCCCAGTAGGCGCCGACGATCCCGCGCTCCCGCCAGTCATCCGGGGTGCTCAGGCGGAACTCGTGGCTCAGATGCGTGTTGCGCACGGTGTCATGCCAGGAAGAGACGGGTGAGTAGCAGACAGGAGTCGTACCCGCTCCCAGGCTGCTGCCACCGGTGCACGCGTAGTAGAAGCCACCCGCGCTGCGTGAATAGTTCGTGTAGTCATTCACCTGATCAATGTGTCGCACCAGGTATCCGCCGGTGTAGACCGCCCGCAGATCGCCAATCCGGCCGTTGACCGTCCAGGCCGTATTCTCGAACTTGTCCTTGTCATAGGCCGGCACGAAGGCGGTGACCTGGTCGGGCCCGAGCTTCTGCCCATCGGAGCCGATGGGGAACTGGGTGGACACTCCGTCCGCCTCCAGATTCTGGTAGCTCTGGGCAATCAGCACATTCCAGTCGTCGTTGATCTGGTAGAGCCCCGAGGCCCGGATGCCGTCGTAGGTCACCGGGTTGGAGGCCGAGCGCGCGATGGCATAGTTGTTGCCGACCGGGCTGCCCGGTACGGCGCAGAAGCCGGCGGAGCCGGCCGGCAACCCGTTCGGGCACAGGCCCGCTGTCGGAGTGATCGACGTGTAGAAGTTGCCGAGATCGCTGTTCTTGCGCGTGAAGGTGCTGGGTACGTTGTCGATGTAGCCGCCACGCCGGTCGTTATAGATGGTCGCGCGAACTGCGAAAGTGTTCTCGATGATCGGCAGATTCAGGGTGGCATTCACCGCGGTGTTTGGGTCACCTCCTGCCGTGACTCCGTAGCTGCCCTCGGCGCTGCCCTCAACGCGATCGAGCTTGGGCTTGTTCGTGATATACCGGACCGCGCCTGCCTCGGCACCGCCGCCGAACAACGTTCCCTGCGGGCCCTCCAGGATCTCGACTCGCTCCATGTCGACCATGTAGACATCGAGATTGCGGGCCGGAAACGTCAGCGACTGATCATCCAGGTAAGAGGCGACATTGGGGAAGGTCGCGATGGAGGCGCTCGACTGACTGCCGGCAAAGCCCGCACTCAATCCGCGCATGAAAATATTGCCCTGCCCCGGTCCATTGGTCGAGAACGTGACATTGGGCAGATAGCGGATGGCGTCATCGAAAGTGGAGATGGTCAGCTGCTTGAGCGTATCGCCGGTCACCGCCTGAATGGTGATCGGAACGTTCTGAATCGATTCTTCGCGGCGAGTCGCGGTGACCGTGACTTCGGTGATTCCGCCCGACTCGTCGGGGCCTGCGTCGGCTGCCGAGTCCGCCGCAGCCGCGGCACCGTGCGCCAACCCCGCATAGGCGCTGAGAATCGCCGAAATGGCGCACGTCAGCTTGTAGTTCGTCTTCAAAACGTCTCTCCCTCATTTCAAAAAGCCAAGCTCGTGCACCTTATGAACGAAAGGTTGCAAGGGCACGTCCGGCACATGGCAGGGACGAGACAGAGAGATGACTATTCTGTGACGGTGTCTTGTTCAAACCTCCATGCGAGTCTGGGTCTGCGGAGCCATCCTGATGGGCTCAGGTTCCCGCCGTCCCCTCGTTACGGACCACCACGCCACCCTTCATGACCATGCTGATGGATCGAAGCGCATGGATGTCTTTCAACGGGTCGCTGCCGACGGCAATGATGTCAGCGTACTTACCGGGCTCCAGTCCACCGAGGTCCTTGTCGACACCCATCATGCGCGCCGGATTGACCATGGCGGAACGCAGCGCTTGCAGTGGCGTCATGCCGGCCTCGACATACAGCTCGGTCTCGCGGACCGCCGCGACGGTTCCTTCATTCGGCTCGAAGGGGAACTGGTCTGTGCCCATGGCAATATTCACGCCAACCGCAATGGCCGTCTGCAGGGCATGCCAATGAACCTGCCCCACGGACTTGGCGCGCTCCAGATACCAGGGCGGCGAGCCGATCTTGCGGAAGAACTCCAGCGCACCCGCCTGGCTCACCACAATAGTCGGCACATACCAGCGGTCGCGCTTCTTGATCTCACGGAACACTTTCTCATCCAGGAAGTATCCGTGCTCGAAGCAATCCACTCCGGCCTCGATCGCCTCCATGGTCGCAGTCGGCGAACCGGTGTGCGCGGTGACTTTGGCGCCGTGGCTATGCGCGATATCCACCGCGGCCTGCATTTCCTCGATCGTCATGTCCGCGGCCGCGATTTCGCCCTTGGTATCCGCCAGACCCTTGCTGATCATCAGCTTGATCCAGGTCGCCCCCGCCTGAATCTGCTTGCGGGTGAACTTGATCACCTCGGTCTTGCCGTCGATGCCACTGGCGAGAAACTCAGCGCCATGCCCACCAGTGGGGATCAGCGGCTCACCCGATGCAAAGATGCGCGGGCCGGGGATCTCTCCACGGTCGATGGCCGCTTTCACGGGAAACTCGGCGTGCTTCTCCTCGCCCGTCAGCCTGACGGTCGTCGTCCCCGACCACAGGGTCGCCTTGGCATTCTTCGCCATCCGCAGTGCGAGCCCCGCCTCGCTCTCATGCTCGAGCTCGGCCCCCTCGGCCCCAGGCAGCACCAGGCCCAGGTGCACGTGCATGTCCATGATTCCGGGAAGCAACCACTTGCCGTCCTCGTGTACGATTCGCGCGCCTGCCGGTACGGTCACCGCGCCGGCAGGCCCTGCCTGCTTGATGCGCTCACCTTCGATCAACACCGTGGCATTGGGAATGGTGCGGCCGCTGGCCAGATCCACCACGCCGGCACCCACGATCGCCGTCACCTCCGCAGCGGCCCAGGACGGGGCGGCCACACTCATCAAGGCTCCCAGGATAGATACACGTAGCGCTGTCAGCCCATTCATGCCGGAATCTCCAAATGATCGTTCGCGGTTCAGTGTTCGAGCCACGACTGCACCCGCTGCTCGAGTACGGTCAGCGGCATGCTGCCTCCCAACAGGACCTGATCGTGGAAGGCTTTGATATCAAACTTCGTCCCCAACATCCGCTGGGCCCGCTCTCTGAGGCGGCGGATCTCGAGCTCGCCGATCTTGTATGCGAGTGCCTGCCCGGGAGCTGCCACGTAGCGCTCGACCTCAGCGGTGGCCTGTTCAGCACTCATCGACGAATGGTCGGTCATCCAGCGCACGCCGTCGGCGACACTCCACCCCATAGCATGAATACCCGTATCCACCACGAGGCGACTGGCGCGCAGCATTGCGTAATTCAGATGACCGTAGTCATTCCACGGATCGGTGTAGAAGCCCATTTCCTGACCCAGCGACTCGGCATACAAGCCCCACCCCTCCCCATAGGCAGTCGTGGAATCGAAGCGCCTGAAGGCGGGCAGGTCGGTTTCCTGCGCCAGCGCGGTCTGCAAATGATGCCCCGGCAGTCCCTCGTGCAGGGAAATCGTCATCACGTTGAACTTGTCACGTACACCGGAGGCGTAGGTGTTGATCCAGAGGATGCCAGGCCGTGATCCGTCCGCCGCGGCAGGCGCGAAGTAGCCATTGTCCTGCGAGTTCCGCGCCGATTCCGGCAAAGCGCGTATTTCGTACCTGGCCTTGGGAAGCGCATTGAACAAGGTGGGGAGCCTGGTGAGAATCCGGGCGCGCGCAACTTCAAATGCAGGCACGACTTCCGCCGGGCTGTTGAGGTGTTGCGTGGGGTCGTCGCGAACGTGATTCAGGAACTGCGACAGGGTGCCTGTGAAGTGGACGGCATGCTGTACGGCCGCCAATTGCGAGACAATGCGCCGGACCTCCTGTTCACCGAGCTTGTGTATCTGCTCGGCAGACATGTGCGTCGTGGTATGAAACTCGACATCGTACCGATACAGCGCCGCGCCCTCCTTCATACCTCCCAGCCCAACACTTTGACGCGCGTGAAGAAGGTATTCCGTGCGCAGATAGTCATACAACCGCTGATACGCAGGCTGAATCACCGTGGAAATCTTGATGCGAAAGGCATCAGTGAAGCGCTGGCGGTCCTGTGCGGTGACACCCTCGGGGAAGGACTGAATGGGCTTCCAGAACTGAGTCTGCTCCGCAGGAATGCCGAGGTGCGCATGAAGCTGAGGCAGCATGCGTTCGACAACCACGCGCGGTAGAACTACGCCCTCAATGACTCCCTGCCGGAGTCTGTGGATGGCATCGTCTGTCCAACGGCTGTAGTTGTCGGCTCGGATGAGTGCTCTGTCGTAGTCCGCGGTAGTCTTGAAGGGATACGCACCCGCGCCCGCAGCATCCAGCGCATATGCGACATGCAGCCCTTGAAATTGATCGACCGGCAGCTGGCGAGCCAGCTCAAACAGGCGCGTCCCATAGAAATGCCGCAGGGAGTCCAAGCGGTAGCGCAGCAGCGCGTAACTCGTGCGATCCTCGCCAGTCAGCGCGGAAGAGCTCACGTCGCGCATTTCTCGATCTGTCTGATCGAGCAGCGCGAGCATCTTCGTCCGCCAGGAATCCTCCAGAGAGTCGTCAAACGATTCCTCCGAGGAGTAGTCCCCGACCGACAATGCCAGCGCGGGATTCAACCGCAGATAGCCGGCCCAAAAGCGATCGAGCAGCGCGTGGAACTCCTCAGCTGGCAACATCGCGCGTCGCTCCCTGATCCACTGGCTCACGCGCGACTCGACAGCCCATAGGGGCAGGTAGCCGTTCTCGAGTACGACACGGTGGTATTCGGCCAGATTGAAATCAGCACCCAGCTCCCGTCGCGCCCGCTCACGCTCGGACACAAACTTGAGCATGCCCACCGTAAACGCCGTGGCCTGCCCCGGAACGGCGATGTAGCGATCGACCTCCCGCACAATAGTCCCATCCGGCGCCGCTGAATTTTCCTGCAGGTAGCGTATGGCCTCAGCGCGTGACCATCGCTTGTAGTGAAGTCCACTATCCACGACCAGGCGGCAGGCCCTCCACAGCTCGCCGGTCAAGCGGCCCAAGTCAGAATAAGGGTCCTTGTAGAACCCCATGTCCTTCGCCAGACGCTCCGCGTACAGGCCCCAACCTTCCACGAAGGCGGTGTCCTGCCACCATTCATTCACCTTGCGCAGCTTGGGGACCGACGGGTTCATCAGGATGGTCGAGATCTGCAGATGATGGCCCGGGATGCCCTCATGATAGAGCAGATCCTCCAGCTCATAGAGAGGCTGCTGCCGGGTGTCGGCGAGATTCAGGTAGATGATGCCGGGCCGGCGGCCGTCCGCCGAACCCGGCTCATAGAATCCGCCGGGCGAAGAAGCCTCCTTGTAAGCTTCCGTGCGACGAACCTCCAATGCCAGAGGCGCGGGCCCTGGAAACACTTCCGTGATCCGCGCCTGAATGCCTGTCACGATGGTCCGCGCCCGGCTGAGCAGCTCTTCGCGCCCCGCGTCGGTGTTTGGCACATAGAACCGCGGCTCGCTCTTGGTCGCGTTCATGAAGTCACGAACACTTCCGGTAATGCCCAAAGCCTTCATGACCGCGGCAATCTGACCGTGCACACGCTCCACCTGCTGCAGACCCAGAGCGTGAATCTCAGCCGGCGTCATCCGAGTGGTCGTGAACTGCTTGACGAGGAAAGCGTAGAACTTGTCCCCCTCGGGCAGCCTCCAGACACCCGCCTCCACCGGTGTCTTGGTAGCCTGCAACTGGAGCAGCGCGATCAAGCCTTCGTATCCCGGTTTCAGGTGGGTCTGCAGCGCCGTCCGGCAGTCCGCGAGCAATGCCTCCTTCTGTGCTTGAGAGGCCCCGAGCAGCTCTACTCGCCGCTTGAAATCGGCATAGATGGGACTGTCGGCCGCGCCATCGAACGGTGCGCCGGTAATGACATTACGCGCGCCTTCGATCAACAGCGGATAGACCGTAACGGGCATATAGATGCCCTTGCGAGCCTGCGCCTTCATCTGCGCGACCAATTGGCCGAACAAGCGATCCACGGCGGCTATGCGTTGAATGTAATGATGCGCATCGCCAACGGTGTCGAGCCGTTGCTGAGTGATCAGGATCTCCGGCACCGAAACATGCAGGCCAACGATCTGATTCAGGGCGTAGAAGTGATCACGCCATTTGAAGCGATCCAGCAGCAGCCGCTGCTCGTCCACGAACACCCGGTATTGCAGCCTTGCGGGCTCGTCGAGCTTCGCGTACGCGAATTGTCGGCCGACGACCTCCAGCCGCCGCCGGACAGCAGCCGCATCGGCCGCAACTCCTGCAGCCGATAGATCGTCCCAACGATCATCGCCTGCGCGCTCGCCGTACTCCGTGGCGAGCATGGGGCTTCGCTGCACCGCACCGGCATAAACACTGTCGAGGTACTCAGCAAACCGGGTGGACTCAGCGTTACGAGCCCACCCGGTTTGAATAAGCGCAAGCAACAGGCAGGTCGCGGACGCAAAGACGCGCCCGGGATTTCCTGCCATTCGCGTCACTGGATCCTCACCGTGACCTTGACGCCGACGCTGCGGTAAGACGGGTTCAGGAACATTCCGCCCACGAAGGCTTTCTCATAGGCATTGGTGTAATACTTCTTGTCGAACAGGTTCTCCGCGAATGCCACCACGTCCCAGTCCGCCTTGCTCACACCCAGTCGCAGGTTGAACACATTGTAGCTCGGGACGTCCCAGGGAAAGCCAGAGTGCACTTCGGAGTTCACGTTCGAAATGATGCCACCCTTGAAGTTCCATTCCAGACGCGCAAAACCGTCGTAGTTGCCGCTGAAGCCATGGGTGTACTCGGCGGCCGAGTGCGCGGTCCATTTGGGCGCGTTCGGCAATCGGTGCCCCGTCA
>Ga0070735_10002597_pt1 | contig 16235 bp, 11 predicted proteins | sample Coa_R1_FD_66443 | JGI IMG/M metagenome (GOLD analysis project Ga0070735, IMG submission 66443) | Surface soil microbial communities from Centralia Pennsylvania, which are recovering from an underground coalmine fire - Coalmine... | ecosystem: Environmental > Terrestrial > Soil > Unclassified ... | reverse complement strand
ATGTAATACCCCGGAGGCGCTTCGCTCCCATTCGCAGGAGCAGTGGCGCTGATCGTTCCGCTGCCGATTGTGAAAGGCAGATCCACATAGCGTTGATCGAAATCATCGGCGTGAGTCGTAGCCCCCGGCCGGACCAGCGCTACGCGCGTGATGCTCCCTGCGTTCGGCGTCGTGATCTCGAACTTCGAATTGTAGGCGAGAGAAGTTGGAGCACTCTGGATGACCGGGCGTGGGCCTTTAAACAGATACGGCGGACTGTAGATTTCATACGTCACCTGTGTCGTTGCACCGTTATCGGAGCCCGCGGAAACGACGCGTCCATCCGGCAGCAGAACCGCCGTCGAATGGTAGGTCCGCTGAATCTTTTGTGACGCCATCACGCTCCACAGTCCCGTGTTGGGATCGTACAACTCTGACTGAAAGACTGGATTCGTGTAACGCCCACCACCACCGCCCCCGCCCACGGCCAGCACGGTCCCGTCCGCGAGCAGCACAAGATTTTCATTGTAGCGAGCATAGGTCATCGATCCCGTGTACGACCACGTCGGGGTAGCGGCCGACATGTCAATCACTTCGGCAGTATTGGTCGCTGCTCCGCCGCCATTGGTATTGACGGAAGATCCGCCCGCCACAAGGATTTTTTCCTGTCCCGGCAACAACACGTGCGGCGCGAAGTAACGAAACCCGAAATTCACGTTCGCGACGTAGGACCATTTATTCGTCGTCGGATCGAATTGATATGTTTGCGCCGCAGGCGATGACAAAAACACTTTCCCGCTGGGCAAAAGCGAGAGACGCGGGTACACCTGGGCAACCGCGCCGGGCAGGTTGGCCGTACTCGGCAGGGGCGTCCAATTCCCGCTTGTCAGGTTGTACTTCTCCAATGCCAGTTGCACGAATTGACCCGTCTCGTTCGTGCCCGAGAGTTCAAGCAGCGTGCCGTCCGTGAGTTCAATGCTGCTCGGATACCAGCGCGCATCGTTCATGTCATTTCCCGTCGACCACGTCGACGAACGGGGATCAAAGATCATCACGTTCTTGGTTCCACATCCGCTCGCAGTATGGGAACATTTCACCCCTTCCACATTTCCACCCGTCACCAGAACCTTGCCGCTGGAAAGGATCGACAGGCCGGAACAGAAAATATCTTCCGCCACCGGCAATGCAACGTTGGTCAAATTACCCGTAACCGGATCGAGCACCATCGCCTGCGAGTTCTGGGCATTTGCCGCCGGATAGTAATAAAACAGCACTTTTCCCGTGTTCAACACAGCCGCATTCGCGCCCACCAGGCACGGATACGTGCAGAAATTAACCGGCGCTGCCCACTGTCCAACGGTCGCCGGCGACGGGGACGAACTCGGCTTGGTTCCTCCAAACACCATCGTGGGCAGGAAACAGGCGAAGAAAAAAATTAAAACGTTTTGCTTCCAACTCAGGGATTGATTGCGCAGGAATTTGCAGAGGCCGGAATCGGCAGAGTTCATCTCGCTGTTTCCATTTCTCCAACGGCGCCTGGTCTTCTTCGAACCGGGCGGCGCGATTCAAGGATGCTCACTAGACCATGCAGGAACCACCCTGTCAAGATGAACGATTTTGCGGTTTGCGCCGGGTCTGCCCTTCCCTCGCGCGCGTCGGCCACTCAATGTCACAGTAGGAACAATTGTGTTATTCGAAACCAGGTTGAATCTTCCGGCAATATCCAGCGGCGATCAGAGCGATAGAGACCTCGCTGCACTCGGCAGACACACCTGTTTCCAGTCCCCCGCTACGCCGGCTGCCACAACTCGATCGGATTCCCCTCCGGATCGTGCAGCCGCGTGAAGCGCCCGATATCCGCATAAGATTCCGGATCCTTCACCTCAATCCCCGCCGCTCGCAGCTGGCCCACCATCTTGTCCATGTCATGCACGCGGAAGTTCACCATCCACGCCTTATTCGGATCGCCAAAATATTTCGTCGTCTCCGGAAACGGACTGAACGCCGTCGGCCCAGCCTCCTGCTGCCAAACGCTTCCCCCCTCGCTGGTTGGTGTGAGCGAGATCCCCAGGTGCTGCTCGTACCACTGACCCAGCGCCTTTGGATCATGCGCCCGAAAAAACAACCCGCCAATGCCCGCTACTTTCTCCATCGTCGTCCCTTTCGATTCATGCTTCGCAGCAGTTTTCGCATCCGCGGCAGCACGCGCCGGCGGCGCGGGCTTCTGTGCCATGGCGATCTCATCCTGCGGCAGAATGAACCCAGCCCCGCAAGCATACGACAACATTTGTAGTAATCGCCGCCGTTGCAATCTCATTCCATCCTCCCGAAATTCTCTCTGGACTTACCTACCGCATTCCGCCCTTTCCTTCCCGCCAGGAATGTCGAAACCAGCATGCGATTCTATGAGGCTATCGGACTCGCTGGCCGAACTCAGCCTCGGCTCGCACGCTTTTCCTCTACGTCAAAGAATGGGCCGATAATGCGGTGATGCACGTCCTCGTTAGCGATGTTCAGGCGTGGTGGGAACACCTCAATTCCCTCGACCTCGCGAATCAATTTGGCGTGGCTCCTCCCGCGCCGCCTCGCGCCGAACCTTGGGGACTCACGGTGACTTACCTGTCCGATCCTACAGGCGTGCTCTGGCACTTTGCACAGCTCACAAACTCGGAACCCAACAAATCCTGAAACGCCGCCGCAATTCCAAAGCTTTCGTATCCCTTTTTTGGTTGATTTTTTGCCTGAACAACTTCCACATGATTTCACTCCTCACCCGCATGCAGCATCAAAGGAATTGCCACCAACTACGATGGACCTCGGAGATCACCTACGCGTTACCGGCAACGCGCTCAAGAACTGGGCCATCGCCCAATTCCTCGACTCTCTCACCGTCGGCGTTCTCTGGTTCATCGGACTCCACATCCTCCACATCCCGCTCGCTCCACTCTGGGCGCTGCTCGCTGCCGTCCTTCAGATCGTGCCGCATCTCGGCCCGATCCTCGGATTGCTCGGACCGGTTCTCACCGCCACCATTAAATGGATGGACTGGAAGCACCCTCTCGGCGTGCTCGTCCTTTACGTCATCATCGCCCTGCTCGATGGCCTCCTGCTCCAGCCCTACATCATGAGGAGAACGGCCAAGGTCCCCATCTGGGCGTCGATCCTTGCCCCCATCGTCCTCGGAATCCTCTGGCCTTTCTGGGGAGTCCTCGTCGCCGCCCCCTTGCTCGCACTGCTCTACGCCTACCGCGCGCACTTCGAAAAAATCGACGCACACGACACCGGCCACAGTGGAACCCACCTTCAGGGTCCATGAGGGGAATGCGATACGCCCTCGCCGGCCGCCCATCGGATCAGCAATTGGCTGCCCCTGAGCGATTGACAAATGTGGCCATCACAAAAGACTGGACAAAGACGCAAAGCAGGCGCATGGCTATCTCCCTCGCGACGAATTTGCGTTCATGAAATCGGGTCGCTGCCTACTCTCGTAGAACGCGTGATGATAAGCCAGAGGACGATACGGTTTGCAGGACTCGCCGTGCGAAGACGGCTACGATGCTGCCATCCCCTACTGATTCTGGTCTCGGTTGCCCCAGCCTTCCCGCGTTCTCTACGAGAGGCTGAGCGCCCCGGGTGCCCCATTTCTGGCCGCTTTTGCCAGAAGTGCGGATTTCCCCCACCCCAACCACGAAGCGGCTCCAGATCACACCCGGTTCGTGCTGCCTTTCTAGTCCCCGACCTCTAGCCCCTACCCTCTGAACCGCCAGGACTCAGGACTCGGGATCCAAGAGTACCTGTGCTTGGCTCTTCGCGAGGACGCGTAGAGCCGCCGACCCCAAAAGATTTTCATCTTAACCTAATCAATCGACAAACAAGTCTCTCCCTCATTACACCTCAATAGATGACTCAACTCGATGTCGCCACTGCCCCCTCAAACAAACACAATCCCCCGAAGATTTCACGCGTGCTGATTCAACAGCGACAACTCCCCTCGCCGCGGATCGCGGAATCCTGCCACGCGGCAACGCAGGTTTTCGCCAACCGAGCCATGCGAACTCGCCAATTCGGGGGTACTGATGCCGTTTCACATCATCGGCCTACGGCTTCGTCGTCTGCCTCCTACTTACCTGTTTCTTCTCGGTCTCAGCTCGCAGTTTTGCATCGCCTTGTGGGCCTTCAGGTCGTGCCAATACCTCCAATGGCCACAAGGCTGTGGCCCTAGTGGAACACTGGGAGTCGAATCCCAGAACAGATAATTCCCTAACGAGTGCCTCGCCAGCCGCATCGTGCAGTTTAGGTGGTCCGCAAGGGACATCAACACCAGTTGCAGGGAGATCTGGCGCTACAGTCATGGATCTTTCTCCACCTCGTCCAACATTGCGGCTTCCATCTACATTCCATTTTGCCGACTTCAAAGTCAGATATATTTCGGATGCAAAAACCGCAGCCTCAGCATCGCTCGGGTCAGTAAAAACTGTCAGGCTACGGCCAGCAAATTTTCTCAAATGCGAGGCGAGCAATTCTCGCTGTTTGGTGGTTAGCCTCCTCGGAGCAACCGATTCCTCTATCTCTGACGCCTCTTTTTCAAGCCTTCCAGCACGTTCGTTAACTAACGCAACAAGTCGGTCGCTATCGTTCCGTAATTCAGCGTTTTTGCTTCGCAACTCAGCACTCTTGGCCCGTAACGAGCTATTGATGGAGGCGATCTTTAGGCCGATCCCAATCTCTCCAAAAATCCCGAATACGATGAGGGCAATGCTCGTAATCTCCACCGCCAATTTGAGGACAGATGGCCTAGACGGGAAGCGGACGACGCCGATGAAATCGAATATAGCCCAGGTTTCCCTTTCTTCGCGGAAATCATGTCGGATAATCCACCACTCGATCGCAACTCCTACAAGGACGGCAAAGGTAAACCAAGGCAATGCGTGTTCCCAGGGAACAGATCGACTATCGAGCGCTCTAATCTCTGCCTCTAATGCGGAGATGGCTGTCTCAAGTGCAGAAATGGAACTTTCCAGAGCGGAGGGTTCGATAGGCGAACTTGAAGCAACTTGGAACAGATGTGCAAAGATCACAATCGTCCTCCTTACCGTTCTAGTGATCTATAGGATGTGGGTCATAATCGTAGCAGGAGATGGTGCTGATGTACTTCGGATCAGGTTTGCCACTCAGTACTCCAGTGCGGAATCCGATGCAGGCTGCCGAGCACCCCGTCCCTTCGCGGTTTTTGCGAAGACGACTACGATGCTGCCAACCCCAACAGACTCTGTTCTCGGTTGCCTCAGCCTTCCCGCCTTCTCTACGGGAGGCTGGGCGCTCCCGGGTGCTCCATTTCTGGCCGCTTTTGCCAGAACTCGGGATGTTCGTTGATTCGTATCGGAGCACCAATTCAATACAGCAAATGGAACTCGTGTCAGGGCACGAATTTCACTCGCGCCGATAGACAGCTCAAAATGGATTGCGCTTTGGTGCGTGACACACGCGGTCCATTCCCTCAGGAGGTTTAAAGATGAGCATGACACCGCGCGGACGGCGGCGGTTGTTCCGAGCTAGGAGCGAGCGGCAAGAAACTTTCTGCCGTCCGATCTGAGAACGAAAGAATCGGTTCGCGAAACGTCCCCTGGCCCCTAGCCTCTGCCCTCTCGCCCCTGCTTTACAATCAACCGTCCATGCAACCCGCGCGCATCGCCGAACTGCTCGCACCATTCCTCGGAGGCGAACAGCTCACAACCGCCGACCTCGATCATATATCGACCTACATCGATATACTCCTCCGCTGGAACGCGCGCATCAATCTCACCGCCATCCGCGATCCTGAACAAATCGTCACCCGCCACTTCGGCGAAAGCCTCTTCGCCGCCCGGCAACTTTTTCCCCGTTCCTCCGCCACCTCCGTGTCGTCTGCGTTGAAAGGTCTTGCTGACATCGGTTCCGGCGCCGGATTCCCCGGCATCCCCATCAAACTCTGGGCTCCCCACATCCCCGTCACGCTCATCGAATCGAATCACAAAAAATCCACATTCCTCCGCGAAATCGCCCGTGCTCTTATATTGACGGACATCGATATACAAATCGCCCGTGCCGAATCCTTGCCCAGAGCCTCATTCGATGTGGTCACTCTTCGCGCTGTCGAACGCTTCGACCAGATCCTCCCCGCCGCCGCAAGCCTGGTCACCCCCGCCGGCCGCCTGGCCCTCCTGATCACCTCCAACCAACTCCGCGCCGCCAGCGACCTGCTTCCACATCACACCCTCTCCACTCCGCACCAGATCCCAGAATCAGCCAACCGCATCCTCCTGATCGCGACGCGCTAACGGACGGCAGCCGCCTCAGCTGTCGGCCACGGGAACAAAGATAGTTAACAAGTGGAGTAAATAATCAATAGTTAGCAATTGTGATAGACAAACAGAGGCGCATATTTAAGTAAAGTGGGAAATAACTTTTAAAATCTCAATATGAGACACATATGCGCAAGTGTTCCTGCAGGAACACATCTTCAAATTGTCGCGCAGTGAAATGTTCCTGCAGGAACACTTCTTCAAATTGTCACTCGGAATGTTCCCGCAGGAACACTCCGACACTGGCACTGCAAGAGGCCTGCTCGTTCCATACCTCAAGGCAATCCAACGCGACTGGCCAACTGGCACGCCCACAAAATGTTCCTGCAGGAACACTGCTGCGATTTTGCGGAGCGATGTATGTTCCCAATAAACGTCCCGCGACTCTATGCCGTTCGTTCGCGCCCGCATGATCCCGATCGCCACGTAGAGTTCCTGCAGGAACGTTGCCGATCGTGATCGTGATGCAGATGTTCCTGCAGGAACACTGGGACGTGTTTTGCACATCAATTCACTCATCTGCACAGCACTTCTTCATTGCTTTTGAAATGCGAACAGCATTATGCTTCCTGTGCTCTGGTTCTTCCTGACAACTTCATATGGGACGCGTAATCGCTGTTGCCAATCAAAAGGGCGGCGTGGGAAAGACTACGACCGCGATCAACCTGGCCGCGTCATTCGCGGCCGCGGAAGTCAACACGCTGCTCGTCGATTGCGATCCGCAATCGAACGCCACCAGCGGCCTGGGATTCGTCAAGGATCCTGAGCGCGTCAGCACGTATCACCTGCTGATGGGCGCGGCCACTGGCGAAGAGGCGCTGCTCACTACAGAGCTCGAGCAGCTGTGGCTGATTCCATCACACAAGAATCTCATCGGCGCTAATCTTGAACTCGTTGACCAGGAGGCGCGCGAGTTCAGGATGCGCGAGGCGCTTGCGCCACTGCGCGATCGCTTCCAGTTCATCGTGCTCGATTGTCCTCCTGCGCTTGACTTGCTCACGCTGAATGCGCTCGTCGCTGCTGACGCAGTGTTGATTCCTATGCAGGCAGAGTACTTCGCGCTGGAAGGCATCAGCGAGTTGCTCGACACGATCGAGCGCATACGCGCCGCGCTGAATCCTGAGCTGGCGATTGAAGGCGTGGTGCTCACCATGCTTGACGATCGAACGAACCTGGCGCAGCAAGTGATGGCAGAGCTGCGAAACTTTTTTGGTGACAAGCTATGCAAGGCAACTGTGCCGCGCAACATACGGCTGGCAGAGGCGCCAAGCCATGGCAAGGCCGCGCTGGTGTACGATCCGCGATCCAAGGGCGCAGAGAGCTATATCAAGTTGGCGAAGGAGATCATTGAACACCAGCCGTCAGTTGCCAGCCTTCAGCCGTCAGTAGAGGCGTTCGTTGCCGAACCTGAGCGCGCCGAGGCTACGGTCGAGGAGATTTCTGCGCCGGCGGCGGGCGAGATGGATAAGAGCGCTTAGTATATTGATGCACGTCTATATTGATGGACGTCGATATAATGCCGGAATGAATCGCGGTTTAGGCAGGGATCCTTCGACTGCGCCGTGACTCCGCTTCGCTTCGTCACGGCTTCGCTCAGGATGACAGTTCTGTGTGGCTGACATACTTCAGGCAGTGAAGAACAAACGAGGAAGAAAACAAACAATGACGACGGCAGCGGCGGGGAATTTAGCGGGGCATTCGGACAAAGATAAAGATAAGGATAAAGAGAAGGACAAGGCCGGAATGCGGCGGGCTTTGGGACGTGGGCTGGCTTCGTTGCTGCCCGGGCCGCGCGTGGTGCCTCCGGTTGCCCCGGCGAGTGCCGTTGGCGCGGGCGCGGTTACTCCTCCGGCAACCACTCGTGCGGTACCTGCGATTGCGACGAATGCTCCCCATACGGCTGCTCCTGCGGCTCACGCATCACATGCTGCTGCTCCGACATCGCCGTCACATGTGTCCAGCGCTGCAACGCCCGAGCCTCCGATTGAGATACAGGCAGTGGCGGATGAGGAGGGGGAGGCTGCTTATCTGCGATCGATGGCGGCTGACTCCACGTCGGGAGAGACAACCGCGGACGCTGCCGGAGACGGCCCCATTGAGTTGATGGCGGCGGCTGACACGGGGAGTTCGAGCGCGGCGGCAACATCGCACGAACGGCAAACCGGGGTCAGCGTGATCGCGCTGGCGATCCGGGACGTCGATCGGAATCCGTTTCAGACGCGGCTTGTGGAGCACGATGACGCGCTGGAGGACCTGGCGAACTCGATCAAAGCGCAGGGCGTGGTGCAGCCGATCGTGGTGCGTCCGTCGGAAGAAGAGGGACGATACACGCTGATTCTGGGCGAGCGCCGGTTGCACGCGTCGAAGAAGGCGGGACTGACGCACGTTCCGGCGATTGTGCGGCGGGTGTCTCCGCAGCAGGCGGCGGAGATGACGATCATCGAGAACCTGCAGCGCGAAGACCTGAGCCCGATGGAACAGGCGGAGGCGTTCCGCGTGCTGAGCCTCCAGTTCAAGATGACGCAGGAGAAGATTGGCGAGCGCGTGGGATTGTCGCGGGCGTCGATCGCGAACTACATGCGGCTGCTGAAGCTGCCGCGTGAAGTGATGCAGCTGCTGATGGAGAAGCGGCTCAATTTCGCACAGGCGAAAGAATTGCTGAAGCTCGACGACAACGACCGTATCGCGGAAGCGGCGCTGTATGCGGTGAAGAAAGGCATGAACATTGAGCAGGTCGAGATGCTGGTGCTGCGGATGGAAGGACTGCTCGATCGACTGCCGGATATGCCGGGCGTGAAGAAGAAAGAGGAGCAGACGGGCGGGGCGCGGTGGGTGGATCCGAATGTGCGCGCGGCGCAGGTGGATCTGGAGCGGCTGCTCGGAGTGCGGGTAAGGATTCGCGACCGCAAGGGCAAGGGCAAGATCGTGATCGAGTATTCGACCGTGGACGATTATGAGCGGGTGGTGGGGATGATTCGGGGGAAAGGAAGGGATTGAGTAATTGGGTAATTGAGTAATCGGGTAATTTGGTGATTGAAAATCTTCCAGCTACAGGTGGTATTCATTCGTCACCCGTACGGCTTCGGTCGCCTGTTATAAGGAATCAATGGGTTGTGCTCGCGATTTCTCTCCTCGGCGCTTCTCTTCCGCGTTTTTCAGTTTTTCTTGTACGGAATCAAGATCGTTAATGGTGGAATTTTTGGGTTCGCATTTGGAGTTTTTGCTCGTCCTGCGGAATAATTTCGTTGTTTCTGTCTGCTTCAGTGGGAGAATTGAGATCTACTTCCCGAAGTTCGTAAGTCTGATCTCCGCGAAAATCAGGTGAACGTCCCGTCTGTCCCAATATTTCAAAGTCAAAATCTCCCGGCCTCGGCAGCATCGTTCCCGCCCTCGCCAAAAACGCGAGGACGGGGCACCCGTATTTGTGGCGGCTCTCGGCAAGGTCAAAAGCCCGGGGTACCCGGCCTATGACGTCTCTTCACGTCCTACGCTCCAAGCGAGTAGACAACCCTCAATGGTACTTACTATTAGTTGATTTGAAAGCAAATCGCCTTAGTGCCCAATAGCACACTGCCAAGAACACGAAACAACAAGTGACGTCGATGGCGGTTAGACCCAACAGGTAGCGCGACGATGGTCCCCATTTGTCGGGTACGGGTGCTCCTACGGGAATGGGCACAAAATAATTGATCAGTAAAAGGCCGGGGCTCTCGGTATGAAAAAGCCCAAGCACAAACCACGACACTGGGGTCATGACTATAGACAGTCCTAACAAACGCGCGATCACTAGCACTTAATCGCGGTACCTGCTTACCACATAGGCTCCATTACTACCGCTCAGTTGCTGGGTTGGAAAAAGTCAGCTGGACGGGGCACCCCTATTTGTGGCGGTCTCGGCAAAGTCAAAAGCCGGGCCACCCGTCCGATCCGGACGGCTTTAGCTATTCTCTGGATTTGGCTTTCAGCATAAACTGAGTCGCCTAAGATCCACAGCGTGTCGATCAAGTAATCCCCACTCAAGCCAAAATCGGGCTTGAATGGGCCACCCGGCGAAGTTGGACGAAGGAAGATCGGGACACACCATTCTTCGTCGGAAAGTCAAAATCCCCACCCTGCCACAGTTTCGATCAGCGGTTGACTAGAGACATCATGTTTTCGGGGTAGCGGGGGCCGGAGGCTATGTCTGGGGGGAAGACTTCGTCGATGCGGCTTAGATCTTTCGGAGTGAGGTGGACGTTGAGAGCACCGATATTTTCTTCGAGATATTTGCGGCGCTTGGTGCCGGGGATGGGGACGATGGCGTCTCCCTGAGCGAGGACCCAGGCGAGGGCGAGTTGGGCGGGGGTGCAGTTTTTTTCTTTGGCGATCTGTTCGACGCGATGCACGAGGTCGAGATTCTTCTGGAAATTTTCTCCCTGAAAACGCGGAGTGTTGCGGCGGTAGTCGTCAGCGGGGAGATCGTCGAAGCTGCGGAACTGGCCGGTGAGGAATCCGCGGCCGAGCGGGCTGTAGGCGACGAAGCCGACGCCGAGATCGCGGCAGGTGGTGAGGATTTCGTCCTCGGGATCGCGCGACCAGAGGGAGTATTCGGACTGCAGCGCGGTGATGGGATGAACCTTTGCGGCGCGGCGAAGAGTTTCGGGGCTGGCCTCGGAGAGTCCGATATGACGGATCTTGCCTTCCTTGACGAGTTGCGCCATGGCGTTGACGGTTTCTTCGATGGGCGTGTCGGGGTCGACGCGGTGCTGGTAGTAGAGGTCGATGTGATCGATGCCGAGACGGCGCAGGCTGCCCTCGCAGGATTTGCGGACATAGTCGGCTTTGCCGTTGATGCCGCGGGCCCAGGGATTGGCGGGGTCGCGAACGATGCCGAATTTGGTGGCGAGGATGACTTTGTCGCGCTTGCCCATGATGGCGCGTCCGACGAGCTCTTCGTTAGTGTGAGGTCCGTAGATGTCGGCGGTGTCGAGGAAGGTGACGCCGAGATCGATGGCCTTGTGGATGGTGGCGATGGATTCGGCGTCGTCGCGTCCGGAGTAGAACTCCGACATGCCCATGCAGCCGAGTCCTTCGGCGGAAACCTGGAGAGTGCTGCGGCCAAGCGTGCGGGTTTGCATGATCGTACCTTTCTGGCTGAATGATACCGGGTGACGAAGAGGCTTGGGCGTTCGCGGCAAAATTAACATGCCGGGGACGCTGAGTACGCGGAGGAATACATGGATCCTTCGCTTCGCATGGCAATTTTGTCAGCGTGAGTGCATGAAGGATAGATGCTGGAAGTGCGGGCCGGGTGGGTGGGATTTGCGGGCCGGGGTGCGCCATACTTCTGCCGGTTTGCCGCATCTTCGCGCTGGAAAAATCCCCACTTCTCCCGGGGAGAAATGGGGCACCCGGCACACGCGCGATTGGAGAACAAAGGGTCTCTCCACTCCGCATTACGTTCCGCTTCGCGGAGCGCAATGCTCCGGTCGAGATGACAGTGAACCTACTTTGCTTAGAGCGTGATACTGATGCGGGGCTTTTGATTGGGGAGAACTTCGCCGATTTGGGCGGCGGGGACTCCGGCGGCTTGCAACGCTTCCATTAATTCGTCTGCGTTAGGGGTGGAGATCAGGAGGCCTCCGGCGGTTTGGGGGTCGAAGAGAATTGTGCGGAGATCTTCGGGGACTCCGGTGTCGTATTCGACGAGGCATTCGGCGAAGTTGCGGTTGTTGGTGAGGCCTCCGGGGATGTAGTTGGCGCGGACGCAGGCGAGGGCTCCGTCGAGGAGCGGGATTGTGTTCGCGTGCAGGTGGATGGAGACGTCGGAGGCGAGGAGGATTTCGCGGGCGTGTCCGATCAGGCCGAAGCCGGTGATGTCGGTCAGGGCATGGATGGGGGGGCGGTCGTTGGTCGCTGGTCCTTGGTGGTTAGTCGTTGGTCGTTGGTCGTTGGCCTCGGGGGCTGTCCCCACATGGTCCGGAGTGATTACGACATTCGTGATCACTTCGGCGGCTTTTTTGTTTAGCGTCGTCATCGATGCGACTGCGGCGTCGATCCAACTTTGTTCGGCTTTGCCTTTTTTAATGGCGGTGGAGATTACGCCGGTGCCGAGGGCTTTGGTGAGGATCAGTTTGTCGCCGGGTTTGGCACCCTGGTTCGCGTAGATTTTTTTTGGATGGATGAGGCCGGTGACGGAGTATCCGAACTTGGTTTCTTCGTCGCGGATGCTGTGGCCGCCGATGACGGTGCATCCGGCTTCGATCATTTTGGAGAGGCCTCCAGCGAGGATGCGCTCGAGAATTTCGAGATCGGCTTTGTCGGGGAAGCAGACGAGGGCGAGCGCGGTGATGGGGCGGCCTCCCATGGCGTAGACGTCGGAGAGCGAGTTGGTGGCGGCGATCTGGCCGAAGGTGAAGGGATCGTCGACGATGGGAGTAAAGAAGTCTACGGTCTGGACGAGAGCCTGGTCGGGCGAGAGTTGGTACACTCCGGCGTCGTCGGCGTGATCGAAGCCGACCAGGACGTTGGGGTCGTGTTGCCGGGCTAATTTCCCAAGCACTTTGTCCAGCGCCGCTGGACTCAGCTTGGAAGCTCAACCAGCGGCTTTCACGGACTCGGTGAGGCGGTAGGGCTTGGTGTCGGACACGGAAGCATTGTAAGGCAGATGCCGTTACTCAGCACTCAGTACTCAGTGCTCAGTTACGGATGCGGATTTTTTTCAGACGAGAATCTCTTCCACAGAGGGTGAGGAACATAGGGTCCTTCGACTGGGCTCAGGATGACAAAGTCGGAACGGGGGCTGAAGCTCCATGTTCTAGTGGGCACGTGACGTGGCGCTGAAGCGCCACTCTTCTACAAATCATTTCGTCGCGGATTATTTTGTGGTGACGGCGGTGATGGTGATGTCGGGGTACTGATGGTTCCATTGAGCGGAGATGGAGTCGAAGGTGAGGCGGTAGGGCTCGGTTTGTCCGGGGGCGAGGGGGGCGGCGGCGAGATCGACGGGCTCGAGATAGGCTCCGTTGGTGCGAATGATGCGGAGGGGGAGATCTTCGCGCTGGGCGAGTTGTCCGATGGAGTCCTCGAAGTTGACTTGGACCATGACGCGGGTGACGGTTTGGTTGCCGTTGTTGGTGATGTCTCCGTCGATGTAGGAGACGGTGGCGCCGATGAAGTTTTCTTCGGCGGACATTTTGAAGTTGGAGAGTTTGAGTTGGGCGATGTAGGGCGAGGGCGCGGCGACTTTTTTGGGTGGCTCGCGGAGAAGGATGGCGAGGAGGACAGCGCCTCCGAAGACGACGGCGACGGCGGCCATGATGATCAGGCGGCTCAGGTCGCGCTCTTCTGCGGCGGGAGATTTCTGGTCGAGGCTGTCCATGAGAGAAATTGTAGGCTTGGGGGGAACGGTTGTCGATTTGAGGGAGGGTACGTCGCGCTACTTCTGCAGCTCCGTTCTTACAAAAGTCGAAATCCCTGGATTTCTTTTCGCGCTATGCGTCTCGGGCGGCCAGTAGTTTCGCCGCGTTTTCGTGATAGACGCGCTGGAGGATTTCATCGTTGAGGCCCAGGCCGTTGAGGGGCCAGTGATAGGAGAACTGGTCGATTTCGTAGAAGTGCTCGTCGGTGGATTCGAGGATACGGAAAGTGATGTGGTACATCGCGGCGTCGAATCCCATGTCGGTGCCGTAGACCAGACGATCCGAATATTTCCCATAGAACTGCTGGGCGAAGCGGGGGATGGGCGCGGTTTCGGCATAGCGTGCGGAGATGTCGGCGTGGAGATTCGGATGGCGATCGAGGACTTCTCCGAGGTGCGCGAGATCGTAGTCGAGATTGGCGAAATGGCAGGCGATGAAGGTTGTATTGCGATGGCGGTCGAGCGTGCGCTCGAGAGTGTCGATCATGCCAGCGAGCTTGACGATGTTGGGACGATTGTCGAGGCGCCATTCGTAGGCGTTCATGAGGCCGTCGTTGTGCTTGTCCATGGGCTGGTACATCCAGATGGGATCGGCGACGTGGAGGCTGACGGGCATGCGAAGCTCGGCGGCTTTTTCCCAGATGGCGTCGACGCGCGGGTCGTCAGGGTGGATGCCAGGAGTGGTGGATTTTCCGGAGCGGAGGCCCTGGCCTTTGTCGTGGATTTCTCCGACGCCTTTGGCACCGCGGTCGTGGCAGCGCTGGAGTTCTTTGACGGCGTTGGGTGCGGGATCGGCGTGACCGCTGAAGTCGAGGCCGCACCAGAGTTCGAAGCGGGGATTGGAATACTTGCGCTGGATGTCGTCGAATTCCTTGCCGGTGGCCATGGTGAGGATAATCGTCTTCTCGATGTTGACGGCGTCCATGGTCTTGAGCCACTGGGCGATTTCGGCGTCGGTCTTGGCGTAGGGGTGCGAGTGCATGTCGATGATGGAGAACTTTGCTTTGTCGATGTGCGTGATGGGGACTTTGTGGAGGGAGCGCGGGCGATAGTCTTTCAGGAGGAGCGTGTTGGGGTTGGGGCCGGAGGACGCGGCTTTCTTTTGCGTCTGGGCGAAGGTTGGGGCTGGGAGAGTCAGGGCCAGCGTAGCTATGTTTGCGGATTTCAGGAATGAGCGGCGGTTCATTTGGGTCTCCGGTGAAAAGGGCAGGATAGCTCCAGGAGTCGGGCGCTGCGGAATTATTTTTTAACTACCAAGGGCACTAAGAGATTGGTCAGATTCACTACAGAGGGCGGGGGGAACACGGAGGAAGTGCATGGGTCCTTCGCTGCGCTCAGGATTACAGGCGCAAGTGAGACTTCACAGCATTTGATGACAGGAGGTAGTGGGTGTTGGAAGTGCGGCCCTCAGCGGCTGAAGCCGCGTCCCTGCGTGCTATTAGCGGCACGACTTGAAGTCGTGCCCTTCCCGGTCGTGACCTGGTCTACTGCAGTAATCACTGGAGCGAGTCGATCCACCTTTGTTTCAACGAAGTCAAAATCCCCACCCTCTCGCAAAATGCGCGAGAAGGGTAGGACAACCTATTCATCTTCATCTATGGGGATTCAACCTGTTGCGCCTATTCGCCGCCTACGGTTAGGCCTTCTATGCGGATGGTGGGGCTGGCGACTGAGCCGCGGAATTCGAGATCGTTCGCGATTTCGGAGATGTTGAAGAAGATTTCCTTCAGATTTCCGGCTATGGTGATTTCTTCGACCGGGTAGGTGAGTTCTCCGTTTTGAATCCAGAGGCCGGAGACGCCGCGGGAATAATCTCCAGTGACTAGATTCACGCCTTGTCCGAGGAATTCGGTGACGTAGAGACCTTCCTTGATTCCTGCGATCAGATCTTTGGGAGACTTCGATCCTGGTTGAAGGAAATAGTTTCCGGGGCCGATGCCGGGTGTTCCGGCCAGTCCTCGTGCGGCGTTTCCGGTTGTCTGCAAGCCTAATTTTTTGGCCGTGTAGGTATTCAACAGGTAGGAAATCAGCACTCCGTTTTCGATGACTACTGTGCGGCGGGTGGGGATGCCTTCGCCGTCAAAGGGGCTGGTGCCGAATCCGCCGGGGATGGTGCCGTCGTCGATGACGGTGACGTTGTCTCCGGCAATTTTCTGGCCGAGCTTTCCGGCGAGGAAACTGGCGCCGCGGTAGACGGAGTCTCCGTTGATGCCTTCGAAGATGTGCTCGAGGATCGACGTCGAGACCATCGGATCGAAAACGATGGGAACTTTGGCGGTCTTGGCTTTGCGCGCGCCGAGGCGGCGGATGGTGCGCTGGGCGGCGATGCGGCCGACTTTTTCGGCGGAGTCGAGTTTCTTCAGCGTGCGCGCGACGGAGTACCAGTAGTCGCGCTGCATGGCTCCATCGTCGGTCTGGGCGATGGGAACGGCCGCCACGGAACAGTAGGAGCGCGAATATTCGCCGACGAATCCGTGAGAGTTGGCGAGGACTTTGTGTCCGGTGGCGGCGTCGAA
>Ga0070735_10002596_pt1 | contig 16237 bp, 13 predicted proteins | sample Coa_R1_FD_66443 | JGI IMG/M metagenome (GOLD analysis project Ga0070735, IMG submission 66443) | Surface soil microbial communities from Centralia Pennsylvania, which are recovering from an underground coalmine fire - Coalmine... | ecosystem: Environmental > Terrestrial > Soil > Unclassified ... | reverse complement strand
GGCCTCGATATGATCGCCGAGTTCTACGCCGACCTCGATTACAACGACGAAGGGGCCGTCATCATCACTCGGGTGCACGACGCCAAGGATCCGCAAGAGGCGGCGGCCAAATGCCTGCGCGCCATGGCGGAGGGCAAGGTCCGCAGCGTCGGCGGCGTCGACCTCGATGTCGGCGCCGATACGATCTGCGTCCATTCCGATACGCCGAACGCGCTGGACATTGCCGCCGCCGTGCGCGCCGCGATTCCCCGTCAACCGCACTGATCGAGGCGACCCAATGGCCCAGATTCTCTCGCCGCTCCCCGGCACCTTCTATCGCAAGCCCGCGCCTGACAAGCCGCCGTTCAAATCGGAAGGCGATTCCATCGCGGTCGGCGACATTGTCGGCCTGATCGAGGTGATGAAGAATTTCGTCGAAGTCCATGCCGAGGCGGCGGGCACGGTCGTCAAGTTCATCGCCGAAAACGAAGAGCCCGTCATGGCGGGACAGCCGCTCATCGAGATTTCCTGAATGACTTTCTCTCGGCTCTTGATCGCCAATCGCGGCGAGATCGCCGTCCGCATCCAGCGCGCGGCGCGAGAGCTCGGCATGACGACGATCCAGGTCTACAGCGCCGCGGACGCAGATTCGCTTGCCGTCAAGATGGCGGACAAAGCAGTCAATATCGGCCCTCCGCACGCGGCGAGATCCTATCTCAACATCTCCGCAATTCTTGAAGCGGCCGAAGCGACCGGGGCCGAGGCGATCCATCCGGGCTACGGCTTCCTTTCGGAAAACGCGGCCTTTGCCGACGCGGTGGAGGCCGCCGGCCTCGTCTTTGTCGGCCCGCAGGGCTCGACGATCCGCGTCATGGGCGACAAGGCGGCGGCCCGCGCCGCCGCCGAGAAGGCGGGCGTGCCGGTCGTGCCTGGTTCGGAAGGCCGCGTCGCCGACTTTGGGCGAGCGCGCGCCGCCGCGGCCGAGATCGGCTACCCCGTGATGATCAAGGCCTCCGCGGGCGGCGGCGGCCGCGGCATTCGCGTGGTCGAGAGCGCCGGCGGCCTGGAGTCGGCCTTCGATCAGGCGAGCGCAGAGGCCAAGGCCGCCTTTGGCGACAGCGGACTCTATCTCGAAAAGTTCATCGCCCGCGCGAGACATATCGAAGTGCAAATTCTCGGCGACGGACGCGATGCGATCCATTGCTACGAGCGCGAATGTTCGCTGCAACGCCGCCGTCAGAAAGTATGGGAAGAGGCCCCTTCGCCGGCGCTCAATCCCGACGCTCGCGAAGCGCTCTGCGCCTGCGCCGTTCAACTGACGCGATCAGTCGGCTATCGCAGCGCCGGCACGCTCGAATTCTTGTATGACGACACCACGGGGCGTTTCTATTTCATTGAAATGAACACCCGCATCCAGGTCGAGCATCCGGTGACCGAAATGACGACCGGCGTCGATCTCGTCCGAGAGATGTTGCGCATCGCGGCGGGCGCTCCGCTTGCCTACAAGCAGTCCGACATTCGCCTGCGAGGCCATGCGCTGGAGGCGCGGATCAACGCCGAGGATCCGGCGCAGAATTTCCGTCCGTCGCCGGGGACGGTCACCGATTATCGCGCGCCCGGCGGCGCTGGGACGCGTTTTGATACGCTGCTCTACCAGGGGTGCCAGGTCTCGCCTTTCTACGATTCTTTGATCGGCAAGCTGATCGTCTGGGACGAAACGCGGGGAGCGGCGTTGGCGCGCATGCGGCGCGCGCTCGGGGAGGTTGTCGTCGAGGGGATCGCGACGACCGCGCCGTTGCACCAGGCCCTCGTCGAGGACGAGGCCGTGCAGGCGGGCGCTTTTCACACCCGCTGGCTCGAAGACTGGCTCTCGAGCCGCCAGAGGCGCGCCGAGCCGTAAAGGAGGGAGAGCGTTGATGGCAAGCCGGTATTCCTATGGGGGCGACGAGCACATTTTCGTCGAATGCGACGAAGAAATGTCGCTCGACGCGTTCTTCAAGAGCCTGTCCGTCACCAAGGCCGTGAAGGCGGCTCAGATCAACGGCGTCACCGAGATTTGTCCCGCCAACGCCTCTTTCCAGATCAAGTTCGATCCCGACGTCATCAAGCCGGACGACCTCCTCGCTGAAATCAAGAGCATCGAGGCTAAGGCGGGCGGCGGTCATTCGAAGCTCGCCACGCGGATCATCGAGATTCCCGTGCTGTACAATGATCCGTGGACTCACGAGACGTTGATGCGCTTTCGCGACCGGCATCAGGCGCCGGACATGACGGATATCGAGTACACCGCCAAGATCAACAAGCTCGGCGGCGCCGATGGTTTCATCAAGGCCCATTCGGGAGCGCCCTGGTTCGTCTCGATGGTGGGCTTCGTCGCGGGGCTGCCGTTCCTCTATCAGATGGTCGAGCGCAAGCGGCAGATTCAGTCGCCCAAATATTTGAGGCCCCGAACCGATACGCCGAAACTGACGATAGGCCACGGCGGCTGCTTCGGCTGCATCTATTCGGTGCGCGGGGCGGGCGGCTATCAGATGTTCGGCATTACGCCCATGCCGATCTACGATCCCAACCAGAAGATCAAATATCTGCGCGATTTCATGTGCCTGTTCAATCCCGGCGACATCGTCAAATGGCGGCCAATCGACCGGGCGGAATACGATTCGATCGTCGCCGACGTGGAAGCCGGAAAGTTCTCTCCGAAGATGGCCAATGTCGATTTCTCTCTCGACGCGTACCACGCCGACATCGACGGCGCCAACGCCAAGCTGACGGAGGCGCTCAATGGCCATTAAAGTCGTCAAGCCGGGCCTTTCGACGACGGTGCAGGATCTCGGCCGTCCCGGCTATTATCACATCGGCATCCCCCTCTCCGGCGGCATGGACCGCTTCGCGCTTCGCGCAGCAAATCTCTTGGTCGGCAATCCGGAGGGCGCGGCTGTTCTCGAAGCAGCGTTTCTGGGGCCGGAGCTTGAATTCACGGCCGATGCGACGGTGGCGGTCACGGGCGCTGAACTGCCTCCGAAAGTCGACGGCGCCGAGCGCCCCACTTGGACCTCATTCGTCGTCAAGAAAGGACAGACCCTTTCTTTCGCCTTCCTGAAGCAGGGCGCTCGCGCCTACATCGCCATTTCCGGCGGCGCCGACGTCCCCGTCGTGCTCGGTTCCCGGTCGACCTACGCGCTCGGCGCCCTTGGCGGCTTCAAGGGCCGTAAGCTTGAAGCCGGCGATGAATTGCCCGTCGGCGCGGCGAACGGAGCCGCCGCCGGAAGAACCGTGCCGCCGAACCTGCGTCGTGCGCCCGGATCGCCCGCCGTCTTGCGCATGATGCCGGGACTGTATTGGCATCGGATCACCGAGGCGGCCGGCAAACGCTTTTTCGACGACGTTTGGAAGGCGGCGCCGGAGGCCGACCGCATCGGATATCGCTTCCGAGGCGGCCGACCGCTGGAATTCGCGCCGCGCGAGCAGCCATTCGGCGCAGGCTCCGATCCGTCCAACATCGTCGACGCCTGCTATCCTTATGGCTCGATCCAAGTGCCGGGCGGGACCGAACCGATCATCCTGCACCGCGACGCCGTCTCGGGCGGCGGGTATTTCATGATCGGCGCCGTGATTTCGGCCGATCTCGATCTGATCGGCCAGCTCCAACCGCATGCGCCGGCGGTTTTCGCGCCGGTGACGATGGACCAAGCGCTCGCGGCGCGGCGCGAACGGCAAATGCTCCTCGCCAAAATACGCGAGGCGCTCTGAAGCTCCGCTATTGGCGGCGCCAGCGCCGCCAATAGCGCACGGTTAGATCGCGACGGGCGCCTTCTTGAGAGCCTGCTCGCGATATTCTCGCGGAGGCAGGCCGAATTGCGCTTTGAAGGCACGGCTGAACTGGGCTTGGTCGCTGAAGCCCCACTTGTAGGCGATCTCCGCGACGGTTTGCTTGCGGCTCGGATCGCCGAGCGCTTCGCGGCAGGCGTCCAGTCGCTGGTCGCGAATCCAGGCGCCAAGCGTCTGATTGGCGTCGCGGAACAGTTCGTGCAAGTACCTCGTCGAAATATGGCACGCGCGAGCGATCGCCTCAGGATCGAGGTCGCTGTCGCCGAGTCGGCTGCGGACGTAGCTTTCGATGCGCGACAGATGCGCCGCGCGCACAGCGGTTGCGCCGGCGGTCAGAGTTCGGTCGTCGTCTTTGAGCGCCAGGACGAGCAACTCGACCAGTTGGCGTCCGACCGTCGCGCGGAGTTCCTCGGACATGCCGTCAATACGGCGCGGGATCAATTCGAGTATATCGAAGAAAAGACCGCCGCCGCCCCGCGTGATGTCGAACTGCAACGAACAGAAGCGGTCGGGCTGCCGGATCTTGCCGCTGAGCGCCGCGGACGAAACCTTGACCACCCAGAGATCGGCCGGCTCGGCATGGCTGAACACGGAGGGCTCGTGGCTTCGCTCGAGAATGAGGCCCCCCGGGCGGCACCGCACGTCCTTCCCGCATTGCGAGAAGAACACCTCGGACTGAATGGGAACGGTGACGAGATAGTGCTCCTCGCGCTCGCCGCGGAAATGGTGCAGGAGTCTTCGGTATTCCAGCGGCTCCGAGGCGAGGCGCGACAGAGAAACATCGCCGAGATTCCAAATTCTGAGGTCGCCCGCAAAGCGATCGGCATCGGCGAATTTAAGATCGAGCGGGAAATAGGTCGCCGCGATCGTCTCGTGCCAGCGCCGGCTTCGATCGCGCGGCTCGCAACCAGCCGTCGAAATCTGCTTCACCCGCGCCCCCAAAGTCCGCGGAAACCGAGGAATATTGCTGCAGGCCTTCGCGCAAAGTCAAATCTCAATGCGCCTTGCGCAAAGACCTTCGCTTCTCACTTCGGTAGGCTCCCTCTCCTCGACTGCGGCACATACGGAGAGATGCGGGCGGTCGGGGCGCCGCCGCTGCGGAGGACCTGGCTGCGCGGATCGCCCCGCGCGCCGGAAGCGGGGTCCCCATGAGAACGGCAAGGAATACAGCGCGCCTGCGGAAAAAAACTACGGTCGATCCGATCACGCTGGCTGTCGTGCGCGGCGTGCTCGAAACGACGCAGCGCGAGATGACGCTTTCACTCGAGAAGACGGCCCGGTCTTCGGTCTTCAATCTCGCCCATGATTACTCGACAGCTCTGTTCAACGCCAAACCGGAAATGATCCTACAGGGACAGGACATTCCGATCCATCTTGGCTCGCTCATTCCCGCAATGAAATCAGTCGCGAGGTTCTTCGACGGCGACATTCACGAAGGCGATCTGATCCTCCACAACGACCCGGCTTTCGGCGGCAGCCATGCGATCGACACCTGCATGTACAAGCCGGTGTTCTACAAAGGCAAGCTCGTCTATTGGACAGTGTGCAAAGGCCACCTCACCGACATCGGCGGGCCGGTGCCGGCTGGCTACAATCCGACGGCGAAAGAAATCTATGCCGAGTGTCTTCGCATTCCGCCGGTGAAGATCTGGGACAAAGGAAAACCCAGGCGCGACGTGCTCAATATGATCTTCACGAACATGCGGGCGCGGCGAGACCAGGAGGGAGATTTCAACGCGCTGATCGGCGCCTGCCAGGTCGGCGAGCGCAACCTGATCGCGATCATCGAGAAATATGGCCTCGAAACCGTTGACTCGTGCATAAACGAACTGCTCGATATGGCGGATCGCCACATGCGCGCCCTGATCAAGACGGTTCCCGACGGAACCTACGAAGGCGTCGCCATTCTCGAGGACGCCGGGCACGGCTTCGGCGACTTCGAGATCAGGGCGAACGTCACGATCAAGGACGATCGCTGTCATATTGCGATTTCGAGTCCTCCTCAGATTCCCTATTTTATCAATTCTTATGAAGGCAACTCCCATTCCGGCGTCTATCTCGGCCTGATGATGTTCGCGGCGCTGCCTCCGCCCTACAATGAGGGGCTCTACCGCTGCGTGAGCGTCGACTTCGGTCCGAAAGGTACGATCTGTAACGCGATTGAGCCGGCGCCGCATATGAACTGCACAACGACGCCGATGGAGACGTTGACCGACGCGGTGCGCCTGGCCTTCGAGAAAGCGATGCCGTCGAAAGTCGCTGCTTCTTGGGGGCACGCCAACGGGCTCAATATCGCCGGTTGGGACAGCCGCACCAACGAAGAATACGTGACAATGGTGCTCGCCACGATCATCTCCGGCGGCGGCGCCACCCCGCATCAAGACGGCTGGCACGCGGTTGGTCCCGAGTGCTGCTTCGGCGCATTGACCTCGGGCGACGTCGAACTGCTCGAATACTCTTATCCGATCGTCATCCACCGCTATTCGCTGATGACCGATTCGGGCGGCGCCGGAAAATTCCGGGGTGGTTCTGGAACGGCCTGGGAGGTCGAGCCCCTCGATCGGGAAATGCTTTGCATCGGTTTCGGCGAAGGCCGGCGCATCCCCGCCATGGGCGCGGCGGGCGCGAAGTCCAGAATGATCGACGAGAAGGTCGGCCGCGTTGAGATCAACCGAGGCGGCAATATCGAACTGGCCAGGACCAATATTCTCGAAACGATCAAGCCGGGCCAGACAATCACCAACATGAACCCGGGAGGCGGAGGCTACGGCAATCCTTTTAAGCGCCCCTTCGAAATGGTCGTCGACGACGTCCGTAACGGTCTCGTGTCCGTTCGCGGCGCGAGGGAAGATTATGGCGTCGTGTTCAGGGACGTCGAGGCTCTCGAAGTCGACATCGCGGCTTCCGAGCGGCTGCGGAACGGCTGAGGAAGGAACGGCATGAGCACGCAATTTCGCTTAGGAATTGACGCTGGCGGCACGTTCACCGACTTCGTCATCGCCGAAAAGGCGACAGGCGTCACCAAGCTGTTCAAAGCGCTCTCGACGCCTTCCAATCCGACGAAAGCGATCGAAAACGGCCTCAAGCTGATCGCGGACGACCTTGGCAGGACGCCCGCGGCGATCGTTTCCGACTGCGACCTCTGCATCAATGGCACGACCGTCGGCCTCAATGCTCTTATCACCCATCGCGGCGGCAAGACGGGCTTGATTTGCACGGCTGGCCACGAAGACTCCATCGAGATCCGAAACGGCCATAAGGAGGACGGATATCGATACGACCCGGAATATCCCGCGGCGATCATGCTCGTGCCTCGCTATCGGCGTAAGGGCGTGCGGGAACGCGTTCTCTCGACGGGGGAAGTACGAACGGCGTTGCATGAGGAGGATGTGCGCGCCGCGTGCGAAGCGTTTTTGGCGGACGGCGTTGAGGCGGTCGCGATTTCGTTTGTCTGGTCGGTGCTCAATCCATCGCACGAGAAGCGGGCCGCCGAAATCGTTCGGGAGATGATGCCGAATGCAATCCTTACGGTGGGTTGCGAACTCTATCCCCAGATCAGGGAGTATACGCGCACGTCCACTGCAGTGGTGAACGCCTATCTCGCGCCCGTCATGCGTCAATATGTACGCGCCGTCGACGGTTATTTCAAGTCGCTCGGCGCGAAGCAGCCGGTCCGTTACTTTCAGTCAAACGGCGGCTTGGCGATCGGAAAAGCGATGACCGATCGTTCCGTTTACGCCATCAATTCCGGCCCGGCCTCGGCGCCTCAGGCCGGCCAATACTTTTCGGCGCCGTTCCACCAGCGGAACGTCATCACGATCGATATGGGCGGGACGTCTTTCGACATCACCTTGACGAAGGACGGGGGCGCAAATCTGAATAAGAACATTGACTTTCTGCGCTATCGGATCGGCGTGCCGATGATCCAGGTGGAGACGCTCGGTGCCGGCGGCGGATCGATCGGCTGGATAAACTCGCTCGGCATTCTGCAAGTCGGCCCGCAATCCGCAGGGTCGCAGCCCGGCCCCGCTTGTTACGGCCAGGGCGGGGAGGAGCCGACCATATCGGACGCGAACCTGATACTCGGCTACCTTAACCCGGATGGTCTGCTCGGCGGCAAACTTCCGCTCAGCATCGAGAAAGCTCGCGCCGCTCTGATGAAAATCGCCGAACCGCTTGGCCTGACGATCGAGCAGGCTGCTTACGGCATGTTCACGATCGTCAACAGCAACATGGTGAACGGCATCCGACGCGTTTCTGTCGAGCGCGGTTTTGATCCGCGCGATTTCGTTTTGGTCGGCGCGGGCGGCGCGACCGCCGCCCATATCTGCGCGCTGGCGAGCGAGATCGGCGTCAACACGATCATATTGCCCAAGCTGGCGTCGGGCCTGTGCGCGTTCGGCCAGATCATCTCCGACGTCAAGTACAACTATATGGCGACCGCGCCCGCCCGCCTCGACAACGCCGAGGCCTATGCCCGTCTCGACAGACTTTTTGAGGAGATCGAGGCCAAGGGCGTCAGGCATCTCCGTGAGGACGGCTTCGCCAAGAACAACATTGTCGCCAAGCGCAGCCTCGAAATGCGCTATGTCGGGCAGGTGCATGAGTGCACGGTCGATATCGGCACGTTCAAGATCAACGAGAAAACGATCGGCCGTGTGAAGGACGCTTTCCACCGCCGCCACGAGGAGCTTTACACCTATTCTGAACGCCATTCGACCGTGGAAGTCGTCAATATCGAATCGACGCTTTACGGCCTGATCGATAAGCCCAAGACCCCGGCTTTGAGAAAGGGTAGGGCCCCGAGCGATGCGATCAAGTCGCATCGAAGCGCGGTGTTCAGCGCATCCGGCAAGGGCGTCCGCGCCCCGGTCTATGACGGCGGCGCTCTTGGCGCCGGCGCGACGATAGAGGGGCCGGCGATCATCGAGGAGGTGACGACCACGATCGTCGTCGAGCCCGCCTGGACCGCGCGGCTCGACCGCAGCGGCTCCTATGTGATGACCCGGAAAGATCGGCAAGGTCGAAGCCGCGCCGCTTTGCGCGGTCGGCTGGCGTCGTGAGCTTGATAGCAAAGGAGGGCCGAAAGCGACAGGAAAGATGGTAACTGGTCTCCGTCGATAGCGGCGGGCCAGGGCAGACAATGCATAGCCTTCGGTGGAAGGCTCAAAATGGGAGGAGCGCCATGGCGTATGTCGCGCGTTTTGCAAGAATATTGGCCTCAGGGTTGGCTTTGGCATGGTCGGCGCCCGCCTTCGCGGCGGACGGAAATTGGTGGCCGGCAAAGGTCTATGATTACGACTCGGGCTCGCAGCAAGTGTTCGAATATTCGCCGCTTCCGAAGGCCTCTAAGCCGTGGAACATCTGCGTGTTGTTCCCGCATATGAAAGACACGTTCTGGGTCGCGGTTGATTATGGAGTCGTCGAGGAAGCCAAGCGTATGGGCGTCAATATGACCCTGTACCAGGCGGGCGGGTATGAGAATCTGCCCAAGCAACTGTCGCAGTTCGACGATTGCATGGCCGGCAATTTCGACGCGATCGTCGTCGGCCCGATTTCCGAGGCCGGCCTCGACAAGAAGTTCGCCGAAGGCGTGAAGGCGGGCAAAGTCATCATCAGCACGGTCAACCCCGTGTCCAAGTCGACCGTCACCTCGAAAATGACGGTGGACTTCACGGCGATGGGCGTCCAGACCGGCGCCTATCTCGCCGACTATCTTAAGGGCAAACCCGCCAATGTCGGCACCTTCCCCGGCCCATCAGGCTCCGGCTGGGCCGAGGCCTTTCTCGAAGGCTTCAAGAAGGCGGTGAAGGACAAGAGCAACATCAAGGTGCTCGACGACAAGTTCGGCGATTCCGGTGTCGCGGTGCAGTTCGGCCTGATCCAGAATGCGCTTCAGGCATATCCCGACATGAACGTGATTTGGGGCTGCGCGCCCGCCGCCGAAGCGGCGATCGGCGCTGTGGCGCAAGCCGGGAAGAAAGGCATCCTGATCATGTCGTCCTACGAGAATCAGGCGATGCTCGACGCCCTGAACAAAGGAGAAATTCTGGGCTTCGCGACGCAATATCCCGTCTTGCAGGGTCGTATCGCCATCGACACGGCGGTGCGCGCGCTGGAGCATCAGCCTTACCAGAAGAGCCTGATGGCCATTCCCGATATGATCGCTCAGAGCAATCTGAAATCGATCAATATGAGTCTGGTTCTGGCGCCGGCGGATTTCAAGGCCGTCTACTCGGTCAAAGCGCCCTAAACCGAGGGGCGCTCAAAACGAGCGTTCGCTCATGAGTGTTGTCGATCCGGTTCAGACTGGACTGTCGCGGGCGGCCGCCGCCGCTCGCGGCGCTCGTCCGCTTCTCGAACTTTCGCGAATATCAAAGCGGTTTCCAGGCGTGATCGCGCTCGACCAAGTCGATTTCGATCTGCGTCACGGCGAGGTCCATGTCCTATTTGGTGAAAACGGCGCGGGTAAATCGACGCTCATCAACATTATCGCCGGCACCTATCCCCCCGACGAAGGCGACTTCACATATCAGGGCGAGGCGGTCGGCCGCCTCACGCCGCACGCCGCGCGCCTGCTCGGCATCAGCCCGGTGTTCCAGGAATTCAGTCTGGTGCCGGAGCTCACCGTCGAACAGAATCTGTTTCTCGGCCGCGAATTGAGCAGAAGCGGCGTCCTTGACCGCTCGGCGATGAGAACCAGAGCGCTCGAAGTAATCAAGCTTCTAGGCTTCGATCTCAACCCCGGTCGCAAGGTGCGCGAGTTGTCGCGCGCTCATCAGCAAATGGTCGAGATCGCGAAGGCGTTTCTCGCCGATGTGCGCCTGCTCATTCTCGACGAGCCGACGGCGTCGCTGACCGAGGCGGAGGCGGCAAGGCTGTTCGAACTCGTCGCCAAGCTCAAGTCGGCCGGCGTCGGGATCATCTATGTTTCGCATCGCATGCAGGAGATCAAGCAAATCGCCGACCGGATCACCGTCCTTCGCGATGGCCGCAAGATCACGACCGTCAATGCGGGAGACATTTCCGAAAAGGCGCTTGTGGAATTAATGACGGGGCGAAAGATCGAGGTCCTCTTTCCACATATCGAGCCTCGTCCGGGCGCGAGGCTCTTGGAGGTCGAAAATCTTACCCTCGCCAATCAAACGGTTGCGGAGGTGAGCTTCTATGCGAGAGCCGGCGAGATAACCGGCGTCGCCGGACTCGTGGGTTGCGGCAAGTCGGAGCTGGTTCGAGCCGTCTACGGATTGGAGCTGATCGCCGCGGGCGTCGTCAGGGTCGCAGGCGCCGTGGCGAACAATCCCTCGCCGGCGGCGCTCTTAAAGCAGGGCCTGTGCTATTTTCCCTCTGACCGAGTCGCGGAGGGGCTGGCGCTTGGCCGATCGGTGCGCGAGAACGCTTCGATGACCGCGTTGGATTTGCCCGCTTATTCGCGTCGCGGAATACTCCAGCGCGCCAGCGAGCGCCGATCGATTCAATCGATCGTCGAACGGCTTAAGTTGCGCCCTCCGCAGATCGAGCGCGCCGTCGCGAATTTTTCCGGCGGCAATCGTCAGAAGGTTCTGCTTGCGCGAGGGCTGACGCGGGATATCCGGGTCTATCTCTTCGATGAGCCGACGGTGGGCATCGATGTCGGCGCGAAGGCGGAAATTTACGATCTGATGAAAGATATTCTGGCGGCGGGAGCCGCGATCGTCCTGGTTTCGTCCGATTTGCCGGAGGTCCTGCATCTCTCGCATCGGCTCTACGTCATGCACCGATCGCGGATGGTGGCCGAATTGACCGGGTCTGACATTAATGAGCAACAGGTTTTGTCATATTTTTTTCGCGAGGAACCCGGTGGACAAGCGGCTGCGGTTTCCGGTGTGGAGCGCTGACGATGTCGTCTGGTCTCGATACGGTACGTTCGGCGACGCCTTCTCATAGGCTGTCTCGCGCTTATGCCCGGTTCGGCTTTCTTCCGACCGTACTCGTGATTCTGGTGGTCGTCCTCGCCCTCTTCGTTCCGCGCTTCCTGACGTTGCAAAATATATTCAACGTGCTGCGCAGCTCGTCATATTTGGTTATCCTTTCCGCCGGACAGATGATCGTCCTCATCGTTGGCGGCTTTGACTTATCTGTAGGAGCGGTCGTTCCGCTGGCCAGCGTGGTGAGCGCGCTTGTCATGGTCTGGGCGAAAGGCGTCGCGCCCGATCAGACTGGCGCCATCGTGCTTCTTGGCGTCCTTTCCGGAATTGGCAGTGGCCTCGCGGTCGGCTTAGTCAACGGATTGAGCGTCGCCTTCCTTAAGGTTTCGCCGTTCATCGTCACGCTTGGATCGATGTCGATCGCAACCGGCGTCGCCCTGCTGCTGACCAACGGCATCCCCGTCTATGGAATGCCGCAGGCCTATGTCGACGGCTTCGGGCGGGGCTTGTGGCTGCAATTGCCGACGGCGGTTTATCTGGCCGCCCTGGTTGTGGCGCTTGTGTGGTTCATCCAGAACTTCACCCGCATGGGGCGTTACCTCTATGCGATCGGCGGCAATCTCCAGGCGGCGACCGTTTCCGGCGTGCGCACCAAAACCTACCTCATCCTTGCCTACGCATTCTGCTCCATTCTCGCCGCGATCTCGGGGCTGGCGCTTACCGCCCAGATCGGCTCCGGGCAGGCGGTCATCAGCGCGCAACTGACGCTCGAAAGCATTGCGGCGGCCGTGATCGCCGGGGTCAGCTTGAAAGGCGGCGTCGGCAGAGTGGAAATGGTGACGCTAGCCGCCTTCTTCCTGTTGATCCTAACGGACGCGATGGATCTCCTGAAAATCGATCCACGCATCCAGACGATCTTCCTCGGATGCATCGTCGTGCTCGCCGTAGCCCTGGATGAGATCGCGAAGCGGAGGGCGTCGGTTGACTGACGCAGCGCTTGTCTCAAAAGCCAGCCCGGCGAGAGGCAGGGGGTTGCTCGGCTGGTTGCTTGCCCTCAGCCTGCCTCTCCTTATGATCGCGATGGAGCTGGCGGTCTATGCGTTCGAGCCGCGCGTGCTTTCGCTTCGCAACATCGTCAACGTCCTGAACCAGTCGAGCTATCTCATCCTCTTTGCGTCGGCGCAGATGATGGTGATCCTGACCCGGGGGTTCGACCTGTCGCTCGGGACCACGGTCTCCGCGGTCAGCGTCGTGAGCGCTCTCGTCATGACCGGCTCGGCGGCGGCAGGCGCCCCGGACTTTGTCGTGGTGGCCGCCGGCCTGGTCGCCGGTTTCGGATTTGGGGCGCTGGTCGGCCTGTTCAACGGGTTTTTTGTATCGTGGCTTAAAATCAATCCATTTGTCGTCACCCTTGGCAGCCTCAATATTTGTCTCGGACTCGCGACGACGATCTCAGGCGGCCGCCCCGTCTTCAATGTGCCCGACGCGTTCAGCCGCTTGTTCTATAACGGCGTGCTCATCCCGGGGGTTTCGATTCCTCTGACGATCGCAATTCTCGTCTGCCTGGGACTCTATTTCCTGCTCAATCACACCATATTCGGGCGGTCTCTTTACCTGATCGGCAATAATCCTCGCGCCGCCTACCTCGCCGGCTTGCCGAGCAAACGTTTTCTCGGCCTTGCTTATCTCGCTTGTTCTTTGTTGGCGTCTTTCGGCGCGCTCATGCTCACCGCAAGGACCGGATCGGGAGAGCCCAATCTCGGCGGCAGCTTGATGCTCGAAAGTATCGCCGCGGCGGTTATCGGAGGGGTCAGTTTGCAGGGAGGCGTCGGCGGCGTCGGACCGGTCATATTGGGGACGCTCTTTGTGACGATGCTGTCGAACTCCATGGATCTGTTGGAAGTGGGCGGATATATTCAGCAAATCCTGCTCGGCTGCGTTATTATTGTTGCGATTTTTCTCGATCGCTTGCGTCAGACGCGCAGCTAAGCCTCCTCCGGCGCGAGAGGGGGTAGCGACGGTGAGCGAGGAGGCTCTGGACATGTCCTTTAATTGCGATATCCCGGCCGTTCCCACCCAGTTACATGAGGACGACGTCGCACGCATCACGCGCTGGGACTTCGCGCCGGGCGCGGCGACCGGCTGGCACACGCATGGCTGGCCTTATTTCGTCGTCTTGCTGACCGACGCCGTTCTTCGCATCCATGACGGGCGGAAAGTGAGCGATGCGCCGATGTCCGCCGGCCATAGCTACATGCGTCCGGCCGGCGTCGCCCACGACGTCATGAACGGCGGCGATAAGCCGATCGCTTTCGTCGAGATCGAGGTGAAGCGTCCCGATCGGCTCGTCATGGCGAAGGAGGGAACGCCGTAGACTTCTCGCTTTTCCGGCACGCCCGCGAGATGACGCCTTGGCCGGTCCGCGCGTCAGCATCGAGCGTTGAGCGCATTCTCGTCACCAAGCCGACCAGCCGGCATCCACGATCACACACGCGCCGTGCACTGAATCGGAATCCTCGCTCGCAAGGTAGACCGCAGTGCCCGTCAGCTCCTCGGGTTGCAGGAAGTCGCGCCCCGTCGGCGTCAACGCCCGCATTTGCGCGATGTAGGCCGCCATGTCAGGGCCACGAAGATGCGCGTTGAGCGGCGTCGCGATGTTTCCAGGGGCCAGAGAGTTCACGTTGATGTTGTGCTTGCCGATTTCGACCGCCAGCGCTCGCGTCAGGTTCTCGAGGCCGCCCTTCGAAGCGCAATAGGCCGGGCAATTGGGACCAGCGCCGACGCCCCAGATCGACGTCACGTTGACGACCTTGCCGCGCCCTTTCCGTTTGAATTCGGGCAGGCACGCTTGGGTCAGAAAGAACGCGCCCTTGAGGTTAAGGTTCAGTTGGGCGTCCCACTTCTCCTCGGTCGTGTCTTCGATTGCGGCGGTGTGCATAATGCCGGCATTGTTGACAAGGATGTCGACTGTGCCGAAGCGCTCGATGACCGCGCCGACGAGTTTCCGGATCTGCGCGACGTCGGAACAGTCGGCGACGAAGGATTCGGCTGCGCCGCCCTTCAGCCGAATGGCGCGCGTGACGCTCTCGGCCCGCGCTAGGCTCTTCGAGGAGACGATAGCGACCGCCGCGCCTTCTGCGGCGTAGCGTTCGGCGATCGCCTTCCCAATTCCCTGGGTGGAGCCCGTCACCAGCGCGACCTTTCCTGCGAGCCTCATGTCCGACCTCCCGTGAACGACTGCGACCAAGACTCTGCGACGGTTTTCCACTTGCCGACAAGGCCGATCCCGGCGCGCCCAAGATGGGGCGGTTGAGGCCTTCTCGAAGCCGCGCTGTAAAATTTCCGAAACGGGCGCGTTCTCCTCAAGGGAGCTTGGTCGCGACCATAGGCAGCGTCGGCGTCAGCAAGAGGTCCGTAGGACGCAAGCGCTGCGTCATACGTAAGATGAGAGCTTCCCGCACCGATGGGCGGTGATAGAATGCCGCGCGAAATGCCCGTCGGGCGAAACCCCGCCGCTCGTTTTCCCATCCTCATGACGCAACTCGACTCCGACCGCTCGGTTCGAGCAGGAGGCGGCGCCGGATCGCTCGATGAGACCTGAATTGTCCATTAACCGTTTCCGCGCCATCCTTTCTGATGACTTCGGCCCGCAAATCGCTCCCGTTCCGTGAAATCCTCAGAGACCCCCGCCTCGCGCTGATGCTCGCGCTGGGCTTCTCGTCGGGATTGCCGTTCCTTTTGATCTTCTCGACCCAGTCGGCCTGGCTGCGCGAGGCGGGGGTCAGCCGCTCGGCGATCGGCCTGATGAGCTACGCCGCGCTCGCCTTCACCTTCAAGTTCGCCTGGGCGCCGCTCATCGACGAATATGATCCGCCGCTCGCCGGCCGCTGGCTCGGGCGCCGGCGCGGCTGGATGCTGCTCGCCCAGCTCGGCGTCGCCGCCGGGCTGGCCGGGCTCGCCTTTGCCGCGCCGGCCAAGTCCTTAAGCTGGAGCATCGCCTTCGCCTTCCTCACGGCGTTCGCCGCCGCCAGCCAGGATGTTACGATCGACGGCTGGCGCATCGACGCGGCGCCGGCCGAGCGACAGGGCATGATGTCCGCGACGTACCAGCTCGGCTATCGCCTGGCGATGCTGTGCGCCGGCGCCGGGGCGCTCTATATCGCGGATTTCGCGAGCTGGCGCGCCGCCTATCTCGCGATGGCCGGACTGACGCTTGTCGGCATCGGCGGCTGCTTCGCTTCGCCGCGGCTTGACCGGCCGCGGCAAGACCCAAGCAGGCGCGCCGCTTCGTTCGCCGTCTCGTTCGTCGAGCCGCTCGGCGATCTTTTGCGCCGCTTCGGCTTGGGCCTGATCGCGATTCTCATTCTGGTGGCGATCTATCGCCTGCCCGATTTCGTCTCCGGCGTGATGGCGTACCCGCTTTACATCGACCTCGGCTTCACCAAGTCCGACATCGCCACCGTCTCCAAGCTCTATGGCGTCTGGATCGGCATTGCCGGCGCGTTCGGCGGCGGCGTCGCGAT
>Ga0070735_10002595_pt1 | contig 16237 bp, 17 predicted proteins | sample Coa_R1_FD_66443 | JGI IMG/M metagenome (GOLD analysis project Ga0070735, IMG submission 66443) | Surface soil microbial communities from Centralia Pennsylvania, which are recovering from an underground coalmine fire - Coalmine... | ecosystem: Environmental > Terrestrial > Soil > Unclassified ... | reverse complement strand
TCGCCGGCAAAAACGTCGCTGTAGTAGACGGTACTGTGCATTCCGTCCCTCAGTGTGCAGTAGATGTACTGCTGCTGAGAATCTTGCGCATGCGCGGTTGGCGCAACGCCTGTGATGATGACCGCCAGCGTCATCGCGATAGACAACGTGCCCAGTTTCGTAAGAATTGAGTTTTTCATTTCCCGCTCCTTGACTTGAAGTTGTTATTCGGCGCTTGAGCCGTACAACTCTACTTGTCCGAGCAACTAAAACGTTACATTTTGGAGTCTTGGGAGAAACTTCTGGGCCGCCGTCGGCCAGCGCGGTGTCGGTAGCAAGTTAAAATGTCCGGTTTTTGTAGCACACGATATGTCCGGTTCTAAAGTGAACCAGCAGCCGTCGGGGCAGTGGGAAAGTGGGAATCCCGCGGGGTTGGCGGGATTTCCAAGCGAGGTGGGAAAGTCGGCTTTATGACTTTTCCACCTCGCGTCTTTTCCACAGCCCGTCGCGCCGGCATTTCCATCGTTGCCAGTGCCGTGCCCTGCGCCGTGTACCTTCCCAGACTATGCGGTCCGTGGGTGAGGCTCAGGTTTCCATTCAGGTGTTGATGCACCACCACCTGGCAACCCGCCAACGTCGCCCGCCAGCGCACCCGCTCGATCTGCAAGCTCAGATTCTGAAAGCTCACCGTGTTGTCACGGTTGACGCTACGTTGGAACTGCAGCGAGAAAATCCCTTCCAAGTCACGATTCCGGCAGGGCACAAAAGCGTTGCCCCGCTGTCTGGGCGCGACCTGAAAACGGCGGTTGAACTCGGCGATGTAGTCTTGCCGCAGAAACCGGTTCGCCGCTTCCAGCGTCCCTAGTTGGCGCAGCCGCAACTCCTGCGGCAAGCGGCCCTGCCAGGTCGAGAAGTTGCGCTCGCTGCGCCCGCGCGCTTGCGGCGAATAGGCCGGAATCATCTGCACTCCCAACTCGTGTAACGCCCGTCCCACTTGCGTGCGGCGATGGTAATCCACCTTGCCGCCCACCTTCGGCGTCAGCCAGAAATGGCTCCCCCGATCGCTGTACAGCGCGCAGAACACGCCTTTGCGCTCGATCACTTCTCGCAGTCCTGCCATCACCGTCGCCGTCGTTTCCTCTTCCACCAACTGGGCGTAGTAAATCTCGCTGGTGGCATCGTCCAGAATCACGATCAGATCGTACCAGCGTTCATCCTGAAACCACTGGTGTCGGCTGCCGTCGATATGCAGCAGCATCCCCGGCAACGCCCGCCGCTCGCGCCGCTTGCGATGTGCCCCACGCTTGCGTCCTCGCGCCACCAGCCCCGCTCCCTGCAGCGCCTGCTTCACCCAGGTGTAACTCAGTTCGATCCCATGCTCGGCCTGCAACTTCTCGTGAAAGCGCTGCACGTTCAGATCGAAATACTTCTCCCGGTACAAGGCGAACACTTTCTCCACCGTCGCCACCGGCACCCGGCGCCGCGACGGCTTGCCCCGCCGCCGGTCCAGCAACCCGTTATATCCTTCTTCCACGTAGCGTTCCCGCCACCGCCGCATGTGCCGGTCGCTGATGCCCAAGATCTCCGCCGCCTGCCACCACGTGATCTTCTTCGCCATTGCCTGCAACATCACATCCTGTACTTTCATCGCCCGCTCCATCGCGACCCTCGGATAAGCTTCCATGCTCCGCATGGTCTCCTATCCTCGCCGCCCGCAAAGCGGACATATCACTTGCTATCTCAACCGGACATATCATGTGCTACCGACACCGTCGGCCAGCGCGGTTGACAGAGAGTTCCCTTCGGAAGATACTTTGCTCGAATCGAGCGCAATCCGGCTCACTTTCATCGTTTCCGTTAAAACATCCCAACTTCAGGAGCTTTCCCATGCACACGAACGGTGGCTCCGTATGGAGACGAACGACATTTAGCACCATGGTCGCATGGTCCTGGGCGACGCTCGTCGGCGCGCTGTTCATGTTTTCGGCGGCTGTTTCTGTCCTGGGACAGATGACTTCCAACGCGGGTGGAGCGGCTCCATGTGTCGACATGAAGCCTGGAATCGTTGTGGAAACCGTTGCGAAGAATTCGGAAGGTGAGAAAGCCGGCCTAGCCGAAGGAGATGTCATTCTCGCGTGGGCGCGGGGCGACGTGAAGAGCGAGATCCGATCTCCCTTCGATTTGACAGAAGCGGAGATGGAGCAGGGACCACGGGGCCAAGTTAGTCTGCAAGGCACGCGCAGCGGTGCGGTTCGCACCTGGGCGATGGGGCCGGGAAAATGGGGAATTGGGGTGAGGCCCCCTTTAGCAGATCCATTGCTCAAGAGTTACGCCGAGGCTGAAGCATTTGCCAAAGAAAACAAACTTACGGAAGCAGCGCAACGCTGGCAGATGGTGGCCGAGCGGAGCGAAGGATTGAAATGCTCCTGGCTGGGTTCGTGGCTGCTTTTTCACGGCGCAGACGAACTCGCTCGCGCGCGGCAGTGGAAGCAATCGGACGCTTTCTATCGGCAAGCGCTGGATCGCGCGCCGCAAGATCCGACCGACATGAGAGCAATCCTGTTGCGCGGATGGGCCCAAGCCTTCCGGGCACGCAACGACTGGCCGAACGCGCTGCAATACGGAAAGCAAGCGCTGGAAGAAAGTCGAAAGCGGGGATCTGAGAGTCTGGCAATCGCGAAAGACCTGAGCAACCTGGGTTTGTTTTCGCAGTTTGCCGGAGACGTCAAAGCGGCGCAGGACTACCAGCAGCAGGCTCTCACCCTGCGCCGGAAACTTGCTCCCGACAGCCTCGACGCGGCCTGGAGCCTAGCTCTCCTGGCGGATACGGCGCACGCTGAGGGCGATCTCGCCAAGGCAGAGAAATACGATCTGCAAGCGCTGGCGGTTCAGGAAAGAGTCGTTCCAGACGGAGCCGATGTGGCGGCGACGAAGAATGCGCTGGGATATTATGAGTCAGACAGCGGAGATTTGGCCGCCGCTGAGAAGTTGATTGGCGAGAGTCTGGCGATCCGCCGGAAGTTAGCGCCCGATAGCCTCGATGTCGCGGCCTCGCTCAACAACCTGGGAATCGTAGAGGCGCGCCGTGGCGATCTGGACAGGGCAGACGAATACTGGAGTCAGTCCCGCGAGATCAAAGAGAAACTGGTGCCCGGGAGCCTCGACCTCGCGTGGACCCTCGGCAATCTGGGCATCCTTAACCTGCAGCGCGGAGACTTGGATCGGGCGCAGAATTACTTGCAGGAGGATCTTGCGATTGAAGAAAAGATCAGCCCAGACAGCCTCGACACGGCGAAGAGCCTTAATAATCTGGGCCAATTGTTTAGCAGTCGCGGTGATTTGGCCCAAGCCGAGGAGTATTACCGGCGGGCTCTGGCGATCAAGCAGAGAGTTGGACCCGATAGCTTGGATGTGGCCAGCAGCCTTTCGAACTTAGGACAACTCGACAGACTGCGCGGCGACCTTTCTCGCGCGTACGACTACGAGCGCCGGGCTTTGGCGATCCGGGAAAAACTGGCGCCGGAGAGTGTGGAAACGGCACAAAGCTGGAACGACCTGGGCAGTTGTGCGCGCGACCAGGGGGAATTGAGCCGGGCTGACGACGACTACCAGCGGGCGATTGCGATCCTTGAGAGAGCCGCTCCGGGCGGCGTCGAGATCGCGGATGTTCAGCATAATCTCGGCTCTGTTGTTGCCCAACTGGGCGACAGCGCCAAAGCTGAGACGTATTACCGGCAGTCGCTAGAAATCGACAGCAAAAGCGCCCCCGGCAGCTTGGAGATGGCGGACACGCTTAGCGATCTTGGGCGGATGACGCGCGAGCGAGGCGATGCCGCCAAAGCGGAAGAATACGATCGTCAGGCGTTGGCCATCGAGAAAAAACTTGCCCCCGAGAGCGCCGGCTATGCAGAGGCGCTGGCCGGGTTAGCCGGAATCCTCTATGAAAAGCAACAGAAGGACGAGGCTGCGCGCTTGTATGGGGAAGCCATCGATGTGCTCGATCACCAGTTGACGCGTCTGGGAGGACCGACGGAGGTCCGGACTGGGTTTCGCGCAAAATACGCGGAATATTTTTCCAACTACGCGGATCTGCTGGTGGAGCAGAACAAGCCCGAACTCGCCTTTGAAGTGCTGGAGCGATCGCGAGCCAGGACATTGCTGGAAATGCTGGCCGGTTCCCACGTGGATATTTGGCAAGGGGCCGATCCGGCCTTGATCGAGAAGGAGCGATTCCTACAGGCCACTCTGACCGCAAAGACCAACCGAAAAGTCGACCTGCTGGCAGGAGAGCACACTTCGGAGCGACTGGCGTCAGTCAATCGAGAGATTGATGCGACGCTCGCGCAATATCAGGAGTTGGAGGGGCAGATTCGGGCCAGCAGTCCGAAGTATGCGGCGCTGACGCAGCCCAAGCCGTTGCGTGCAAAAGAAGCCCAGCAATTACTCGATACGCAAACTGTCCTGTTGGACTACTCCCTAGGGGCCAAGCGTAGCCTCGTGTTTGTCGTAACGCCCACATCCCTGGATTCTTACCAGTTACCTAAACGCGAAGAAGTTGAGAGTACAGCTCGCCGTGCGTACGATCTGCTGACTTCGCGCAACCGCTGGGTAGAAGGCGAAAACAGCGCGCAACGCAAAGCGCGCCTCGCCCAAGAGGATGCAGAATACCGAAAAACATCCGCCGCGTTAAGCCAGATGGTGCTAGGGCCAGTGAGGGAGCGTTTGGCAGGCAAGCGGCTGCTCATCGTTGCCGACGGCGCTCTTCAGTACATTCCCTTCGCCGCATTGCCAGTTTCAGCGGGCGACGCGTCGAGTGCTGAGGTTCCGCTCATGGCGGAGCACGAAATCGTGAATTTGCCGTCGGCATCGGTACTGGCCTCGTTGCGGCGACAGGCGAGCGAGCGCGCCACTCAACCCACAAAAGAGGTTGCGATTCTGGCTGATCCCGTGTTCGACAAAAACGACCCGCGAGTTGGCAAGACTGAGAAACGAATCTCGGCGGGGGATAAGGAGGTTGGTGGTGCGCTGACTTCCGAATCTACGGAACACTTAACTCGTTCGATCCAAGATGTGAGCGGCGGAACCAAGCAGGCAGGGTTGTCGCGTCTAGCTTTCTCGCGACGTGAGGCAGCGGCGATCATGGCGATCACGAAACCGGGAGCAGGGATGGAGGCACTAGATTTCAATGCAAGCCGCGAAACCGCGCTGAGCAAGGAACTGAGCCAATATCGGGTCGTGCACTTTGCCACCCACGGGCTACTGGATAATGAGCACCCCGAGTTGTCAGGACTGGTCTTGTCTTTAGTGGACCCGGAGGGCAAACCTCGGGATGGATTCTTGGACCTGCAGGATGTCTACAATCTCACGATTCCCGCCGATTTGGTAGTACTAAGCGCGTGTGAGACTGGTTTGGGAAAGGAAATCAGTGGAGAGGGTCTGGTAGGACTCACCCGAGGATTCATGTATGCCGGGGCGAGCCGGGTAGTCGCGAGCCTCTGGAAAGTTGACGATGTGGCCACTTCTGAATTAATGGCAGAGTTCTATAAAGGTATGCTGCAGTCTGGTCTTTCTCCAGCGGCGGCGCTGCGGCAGGCGCAATTGGAAATGCGGAAACGGAAGAGGTGGGCGGACGCCTACTACTGGGCAGCGTTTACCCTGCAGGGTGAGTGGAAGTGAGAACGTTTCGTTTGATGTCGGAGAGCGTGCGATAAAGCCTTTCGGTGATGTCGAAGGTGTTTCGTGTAAAGGTGACGCTTCTATGGGATCGACTGTTGGCGGAGTGCCGTGGCGCTCCGCCAACTTGTTCCGACAATATAGAAGACTCAGATGCACAATCCAGAATGGCCGTCCACTTGATTAGGGTCTCGGTCATTAAGGGCAATGTCATATTACTGAAGTAGCGCCAACGCCTCGAGAGCGGTCTGGACTAGTCCAATGATTTGATTTGGATCTGGGCCCGTCGCCTGGTAGTGGCTAACCAGATAGGTGAGCACAGCTTTTTCGCCGGCATCTCTTAATTCCTGTTGCGCGCCTGGATTGTGGCACTGCGTCATCAACACAAGCGTGAAAGCGCTGTTGAAGTCCTGTTTGTATGCGTCGAACAGCGCTTGATTGATAGCGGCGGCCCTCCCACTAGCAATGGCCCACGGAACGCCGTTTGAAATGTACTGGTCCGGACAATCCACACTCGGACCACCGTCCTGGTTAGTAGCCGCCCAATCAATATGAGCTGTCCAAGACTGCGCTGCAGCCACGGTGGCAGTTGCGCCGATAGCGAGAAAAGCAAGAGCAGTAATCCGAACAATCTTCGTTCCCAGTTTTTGCATCGTCGATTTCATATCCTTTTCTCCTTCTTCTTCGTTTTAGCCATCTGGCTGCTTTCAATTTAACTGTGCTGCAGAAAGGAAACGTTACATGCAGTCGCGCAAAATGCGGAGAGCGGAAAGGAATGAGCACAAAAGCGGAGCGAAGAATTCAGCAGTACGAATTCATGCCAGTAGCGGTATCCTAATTTGTCACGAATCGCACTTGTTGGCACTCATGGACTGCTGGACAATGAGCATCCTGAGCTATGAGGACGGTGCCGTCCTCTGTGGAACCGGACAAAAATGGGAACAGTCGGTCACATTGCTGACGACGGCGAGAGGCGAACCGATTTAAGTCGCCTGCTTCTCCGGCTGGACTCGGATCCGGCAACGGCATGGGAGAAATATCGCAGCCTTCGTTGCCGCCTGATAAAGTTCTTCGAGTGGAATCAGTGTGCATTTCCGGAGGAACTGGCCGATGAAGTTCTAGACCGAGTGGCGAGGAAGCCTCAGGAAGAGGAGATTCGGGACGTCACTGAATTTGTCATCGGAGTAGCGCGGAATCTCCGCCTTGAAGCCTATAAGAAGAGCCAGCGGGAGACTCACATCGAAGACCGGCCGGGCGGCCAAGAATCGCTGGCAGACCCTCGGGACCATGAGCAAGAGATCGTTGCAGACCTAGATCATCAGAATAGTCTCGCCTGCCTGAGAGAGTGCCTAGGAAACCTGAGGTCTGCGGACCGCACACTGGCTCTCGATTATTACAGCGCCCAAGATGAAAAACAGAAGGTGCATCGGCAGAAGCTGGCCAGCGCCGCCGGCATCACTATGATCGCGCTGCGAGTGCGCGCGAACCGGTTAAGAGAGAAACTTGAACAGTGCGTCAGCACTTGTCTGGAGTCGCGGCGGCACATGCGGGCGGAAGGAAGCCTTACGTCGACCGATCCTTTTCAATAAAAAGCGGTTACGGGATTCTCGTGACAGTACCAGCATTGCTGGCTGACTATGTCTATGTAACGTTTCCTGAACGGGTGCCAGTATAGGCAGACGCGGTTCCGGGCGAGGTTTGCGGAGTTGCCCGGACGTAACAGAGGCGAAAAGTGCCATGAGTGATCAGGGGCTGAAGCGCTATCTTCTTGGCAAGGCGTCGCCGGAAGAACGGGCCGATCTGGAGAACAGGTATCTCTCCGACGCGAGCCTTTTTGAAGAATTAACCGAAGCGGAAAACGACTTGATTGATTCATACGTCCGAGGCAAGCTCTCGGATTTTGACAGACAGGAATTCGAGCGGCAGTACTTGGGGTCCCCTCAACGACGAGCACGACTACAATTTGCGAGCGCACTAACCGAAATTTCGCGGGAGCCCAGGCAAGGTGCGTCTGTTCAGAAGTCTTCTTTCTGGCAGTCGTTGACGTTTCTATTCAGCCAATCGAGTCCGAAGCTGCGATGGGGACTAGCGGCGGGTGCTGTGGCAATGGTCCTGGTCATCGGCTGGCTGAAGACGACGAGTGATCGCAGCCTTCGCGCATCCTTGCCACCGCCTCACGTGGAACCGAACGGCAGGCCTCAATCACCGAGTGCAGCAGCTCCGGCCCCGAATGGCCAAGTTCCGGGCGGAGGTAATACTGCGGGAGTTGAGATAGCCAAGGCGGACAAACCTGAACTCGACGAATTCACGGTGCAACTGATTCCGGGCATATCGAGGAGTGGAGGAGCTGAGGTGAGGGTGTTCGCTGTACCTCCCAAAGCTTCCTGGATTAAGCTTCGGCTGGCTCTCGACAACGACGACCACCCATCTTATGTGGCCGTATTGGAAACGGCAGAAGGCAACGTTATTCAACGTATCGGCGGACTTAAGAGCCAGTTGTCGGGCGGCAACAAGGTAGTTGATTTGCGGATATCCTCGCGTTTAATCCAAGCTGACGACTACGTCGTAAAGCTGAGCGGAACCCTAGTGGGGACCAAGGGTGGTGAGGAAGAAGTGGATGTCTACAGTTTTCGCGCGGTGAACCGATAACGCGGAAAGTGTTTGCTACTTTCTGCACTCGATCTTGGTCTCTTAATCCATCCAGTTTCAACGATCAATTGTTGGAGGCATGACTGCCGCCTGCTTACTTGGGTTACGCTCAGCCAAATTGCACAATCGTTCAGCTTGACCGTCTTTCCCCGCGACGTACAAATCGAATGCCTCAGATTGCGGAGCGAAGATTTTCTTGAAAAGGCATGTAACGTTTCTCTCCTTGGAGCAAGTTATTGATGTGTGCGGAGTTTAAGCTGCCCAGGAGGATGATATGGCGAGTACTGCTGCCCGTCCGGTATCTGCGGAGAATGCGTCTGACCTCCTCGTGCGTGAGATCACCGGAACTGAATTTGTGCCGCAGACGTTCAGGCTTCGCTACGAAATCTGGAAGGATGAAGCAACACTGAAGCCAGAGATCCATGCATGTGGGTCTATCACCGACGAACACGATGCGCACGCGCGTCATTGGGCTGTTCTCCAAGCAGAGCGGATAGTTGCTGCCGCAAGAATGTGCATTCACGACCTGCAGGAAGACACTCCCGATAACCCAGCGTTCTCCCAGATTCGGCTTCGCTCGCCGATAGCGACTCTCAACCGATTGGTCGTGCACCGGTCGGTCCGAAGGCGCGGCCTCGCCGCTCTCCTAGACATCTGCCGGGTAGAAGCGGCTCGGAGAGAGGGCGCAGAGTGTGTTGTTGGTACCGCCGCACAGGCAAGGATACCGTCTCTGGAGAGACTAGGATTCAGACGACTGCTCGGATCGAAATGGGTGATGACATATGCAGAGTCGCTAGAATTTCACCCAATGATTCTCAATTTCGAATGACAGGCTTCCTCGACAATTCGGTGCGGCTCACCGCAAATTATCGGGGCCGTGAATGGGGGGCAGCCTGAACTCAGTGCCAACCTGTTGCGAGCGGGTAGAACTCGCGCTCTGCGCACTGCTACCCTCAAGCTTTTACTCATCAGGAGGCGTGATGACGGGTGGCGGGCCTTCGGGATGGTCGCGTACATACTGCTCAAGCGGTTCGTTGCGGAGCATGAAGCGGAAGCCTGTTCCCGTGTTTACGTCAACGGTTCTTTGCAAATCCAGCGCGTCGAAAGGAATGACGTGTTCCACTGGCTTGCCGCCTTCCTCCTCAATCATCGTGAAATGAAGCTGGTCATCGACGAGCCAGTAATCGGTCACGTTGAGAACCGTGCCATCTTTCAAGAAAAGCTGGGGCAGGTCTTCTCTCTCTTCGCCGTAATACACCGGACTTTCGGAAACCTGATAGACGTAGTTTGTGGGGCTGGGTGAGGAGACCGTCGTGTAGTCGAGCGTCCACGGCCAGAACAGGTCACAACTCACCAGCCAACAGGAATTAAATCCCCAGAATGGTCCGCTCAGAGACGCGGGCGATTCGTAAAGAATGAACACTGGCGGAAATCGGCGAATGGGACGCCGAGGGAAAATCCGAGTCGTGCCGGTGTCCGCATACGAGCCTATCCGCATTCGATTGGGCGAAATCGGTGCGCCGATAATCGGTGGATGCATTATTCTCGCTGGGGAAATCGGAGTGTGGAGAACTGGCGGGGCTGATGTGTGAACCACTCCCCCGGCAGGCCGGGCAACGGCTCGCTGCGCCAGAGATGGCATTGGGACACAAAGACAGACGGTGCAGCACACGGCGACGAGGAATTCCTTGGCAGTCGAGCGGTGAAGCAAGGGTGGCATATTCTCACCCCTTACCGATGTGCGGATTGCTCTGGCTCACAGCTGAAAGTGTAATCCTTTGGATCGCAGCCCGGTTGGAAAAGCCATTCATGCAGGGCACTGCGAACAGACAGCGTGAGCTTGCGCAATCGCTGATAGCGCAATCGCGGGAGAGTCGCTGTTCGGTTTCAGACGGCACGGTCCGCCTCTGGACACCTGTAAACGAGGGCGATATTCACTTGTCTCTGTGGTATCAGTGGCTTAGGGTTCCACTATATTAGTGAGAGCAGTGCTGAGGAAATCCCGAACCTTGCAACGGATTGATCCATTTTACCTCTTGACGAACACGGGTAGAAAGCTGTTTCTGCAATAGGTGCTTGCTTATGGAAAGGCTGCGACAGGACATTCGTTTCGGAATCCGGTCACTTCTGAAGTCGCCACGCTTCACGATTGCTGCGGTACTCACGCTCGCTCTGGGGATTGGTGCTAACGCCGCTATGTTTAGCGTGATTCACTCCGTCCTGCTGAAAGCATGGCCAGTTCGAGATTCCAGTCGTCTGGTGGTGGTTTCGCAACGTCAGGCGAACGGAAACAGCAATCTCTTTTCAACGCAGGATTTTTGGGACTGGAAACAGCAAGGTGGGTTACTGGCTAAGATGGGAGCGCACGTTTCATGGGAATTCAACCTCAGTGGAACTGCAACTCAGCCCGAGCGTGTTCCGGGCGGCGAGGTCTCGTCTGACTGGCTGCCCACGCTTGGCGTTGAACCGATGCTCGGCCGATTCTTTTCCGCGCAGGAAGATGTGGCTGGGTCGGGCAACTTTGTTGTGTTGAGTTCCGCACTATGGAAGAGCCGCTACAGCGGGAATCCTAGCATTGTCGGCCAGTCTATTCAGCTTGATGGCGCACCGTATACCGTGCTCGGTGTTATGCCGGACGGATTCAACGGTTTCAACGGCAAGGAATTGTTGTGGAGGCCGCTGCAACTTCGTGCTGGAACTGGGGTCGATGCCTCCCCCAACGTTCACTGGCTAAATGGCTGCTTCCGATTGCCGCATGGAGTAAGCCTTCAGCAAGCACGCAGTGAAGTGGATGCCGTGGCTGCTCGCTTGCATCGGCAGGACCCAAGCGGAGACATGGGTTTCGGTGTTCATCTTCAGACACTCAATGACGCATTCACGGGTGGTGTGCGGCCTGCACTGCTCATGCTGATGGGCTGCGTCGGTCTCGTTCTGCTGATTGCCTGCGCAAATGTAGCCAATCTCTTGCTTGCCCGTGGAGCGGCCCGGCAGCGCGAAATGGCTGTCCGCACCGCGCTCGGTGCTTCGCCGTTGCGCATCATTCGTCAACTGCTGACTGAAAGCGTGCTGCTTGCCGGAACAGGCGGTGCAATCGGCATCGCAATCGCCTTCCTCCTGCTGCACGGGATACTGGCCATCCATCCTCCCGCGGTTCCTCGTATCGACGAAACTGGCATTGATGGCACGGTGCTCGTGTACTCGCTTCTGGTTTCCGTGCTGGTTGGCATTCTGTTCGGACTTGCGCCAGCGATTGAGGCCACACGGGTTGATATGAGCGATGACCTGCGCGAGTTTGGCAACTCCAGCAGCCGCCGATTTGGCTACCATCGTTCTGTTCTCGTCATTAGTGAGACCGCGCTTGCTTGTATGCTTGTGGCCGGAACTGGTCTGGCGCTGCGGAGCCTCTGGTCCCTCAGGAGCGTAAAACTCGGCTTTTCTCCTGAGCATGTGCTTACATTCCGTGTTGCCGCACCTTCGCAACTAACCGGATTGCGAATTTCCGATTTCTACCACGATGTCATTGAGCGAGTGCGTACTCTGCCGGGCGTGGAATCGGCAGCGGTGGCGCGTGATTTTCCTCTTGGCGGCACCGATCCCTCCACCCCCATTGAGACAGAAGGCAAAACGCCTGCTCCGGTGCAAGGAGAAATCGTCAGCCGATACAGGGCCGTCAGCGACGACTATTTCCGCACGCTCGAAATACCTGTACTTCACGGCCGCACGTTCGATGAACGGGATACGGCAAGCTCTTCGCCCGTCGCTATCGTGAGTGAAAGCCTTGCTCGCAAATACTGGCCGGGAGAGAGTGCCGTCGGCAAGCGAATCAAGCCCCGAATCACCGCCAGTTCGTGGTGCATTGTTGTCGGAGTCGTAGGCGACGTTCGTCACTGGGGCGCGGATGTGGTCACCGAGCCGACGGCATATTATCCGTACACCCAAATCCCCGAGAGCATACGCTCCCTCGTCGAAGCGAACCTGGGAATCGCGGTGCGCAGCGGTCTAGCGCAGAGAGACATTCTTCATTCAATCCGCACAGCGATCTCAGGCATCAATTCGGAAGTCCCTGTCTACGATGTGAAAACGATGGAATCGATGGTGACGGGTTCCGACTCTTTGCGGAATTTTGACCTCCTGCTTCTGGGCGGATTTTCCCTCCTCGCGCTGACTCTTGCCGCGGTTGGGGTCTACGCGGTCATGGCCTTTTCCGTCTCTCGGCGTACTCGTGAGATCGGCATCCGCATTGCGCTCGGCGCGAGTTCAGGCGATGTTCTCGGCCTCATCCTTCGACAGGGCGCAACGCTCGCAATCGTCGGCTCGGTCATCGGTGTCGCCGGAGCGTTTTTTCTGCGGCGAATCATGGCCAGTTTTCTATACGGATTGAGTGCCAACGATCCTCTCGTTCTCTGCTTCGTCCCCTGTCTCATGATCTCTGTCATTGTATTAGCTTGTTGGCTGCCAGCCCACAGAGCCACAAAGATCGACCCAATGGCGGCGTTGCGTTATGAGTGAATCTTTGCGCAGCGACCACCCCGCAGCCGATTTCCTTGAGGACATGCTCCGAGCGGCGACTCGGTTTACCTAGTGCCGTTACGGTGGTCAAACGGCTTTACGCGCCTGTGAAACATCTGATCCGAGCGGAACCTTACCCCGCAGCGAAAATGCCGTAGAATTGGCTTCCGCAGTTAGTCCGGGCACTCTGAATCCTTTGTTCGCTGGGTAGTCCTATCTCCGGCGACCGCTGCCGACGGAGAGTGCACAGTGCGATTTGTTTCCTGCGCCTTCAGGCCTCGACCATGCCGTTGAGCCGCATGGTCAGCAGTTTTTCGATCATCGGCTGGTTTAGCATGAGCGCGGTCCCATGCGGCGCGAAGAGCAGAGAAGATGAAGAGACTGCAGCAGCGTCGGAGATAAGAATTGAGCTGCTGGCTGCAGGGAGAGAGGAAGGCGGCAATGTTCTTCGCGTGATGGGAATCACCGCTCAGTGTGAGCGTTGACGTTTTTATTGCAGGGGGCAGAACGAGAATATAACGATGCATGTATAGGGTGGAGGTGAATGGTCCGCTGCCAGGACGGACACTTGCCTGCACGAAGGCCGTGCGACGGGCGACTTGGGCCGGGAGCGATGGAGATGTGGGCGCCGACGTATTCTCCGGACGGGACGAAGTTTGCGATGGAATCCTGGGGCTATGACACGAGCAATATCGAGTCCGCGGGAAATCGTCGTAATGAATGCCGATGGGGGTAAGGCGCAGTTGCTGACAAGTCCTGACGACAGAATGCTACTGCTTCGATACGGCTCCATCGTACACGGCGGATGGGACGCAGACTGCGTTCGCGCGGGTAGATGAAACGAATGCGCTCGTTCGACCATCTATTTTCGCTGTTTCGAGAGATTCGCGGGCAGCACCGCTTCCGAAAAGCAGCGCCGGTAGTATTCTGCTAAACGTATCCGACGGCGGGTTCTTGCCAAAAACTGCCGTAGCAATCCGACATTTGAGGTCGAGCGCATTCGATGTCAGTCCAACACATCTTCGTACTCATGCTGGAGAACCGCTCCTTCGACCACATGCTTGGCTTCTCGATGATCGAGGGCAGAGATGCCGAAACCGCCTCCCCCACAAAAGTCAATGGCCTGACGGGAAACGAATCCAATGTCTTTAACGGTTTCACGTATACCGTTTCAAAAGGCGCAGATCTTATTATGCCGGTCGATCCCGGCCACGAGTTCACCAATGTTCTCGAGCAACTCTGCGGAACGGGTGCAACGCATCCGCCAGGCGGTTCGTATCCCGCGATAGACAAGAGCGGATTTGTGGCTTCGTATGCGGCCAGCGGAGGAGGTGCCGCGCCCGGAGAGGTGCTGAAGTGTTTTGCCGGCGGGCAACTCCCAGTTCTTGCGGCACTGGCCCAGGAATTCGCGGTTTGCGACAACTGGCATGCATCGATGCCCGGCCCCACATGGCCGAACCGCATGTTTGTCCACGCCGGCACGTCTGGCGGGCTTGATCACAGCCCAACGAATCAGGAAATTGTCGCCTGGGAGACCATCGGAGGGTTCCAGTTCAAAGCGGGCACGATCTTCGACGCTCTAAGGAAAAAGGGAGTGTCCCACCGACTCTATGCGGGAGATGATTTTCCCATGGTGGCCGCTCTCAAGGGAATCAGCCTGTTCGACATTCACCATTACAGCGAGTTCGCCGCCGACCTCAGCCAAAGTGCATTCCCGTACAGCTATGTCTTTCTTGAGCCCAGCTACGATGTGCTGAACGAGTATAGGAACAGCACCTCCCAGCATCCTCTAACTGACATAACGCTGGGGGAAGGACTAATCAAAGAAACCTATGAAGCGATTCGAAATTCCGCTCTATGGGAGAACAGTGTTTTGATCATTACCTGGGACGAACACGGTGGTTTCTACGACCACGCAACTCCACCTGCCGCAGTGGCTCCCGGCGACTCCCAGCCAAAAGGCAAACACAATCAATACGGCTTCACGTTCGAACAATATGGTCCCCGGGTTCCAGCCGTGGTCATTTCGCCGATCATCCCAAAGAACACGATTGACCATCGCCTCTACGATCATGCTTCGATCCCGGCGATGCTGAAAGCAGTCTTCGGGACAGGACCGCTTACCGCCCGCGACAGCGGGGCCAACAGCCCGGATCGGCTGCTCTCTTTACAGGCTGCGAGGCAGGATGCTCCGACCACCTTGCCATCTCCTGCTACGGTGGCAGCACAGCCTGTGATGAGCATGGCGGTCCGAGACTTGAATACGGTGGTGGCGAGCCGGCCGTCTGAAACAGTCGATCAGGGTAACCTTCCCGTTATTGTCAATTCCGCGTTGCGGCAGGACCTTGAAGTCTCACCTGAAGCCCAACGAGCGCTGATTCTAAAGCGCGTCGAATCCATCAAAACGCGGGAACAGGCCAGGCAATACCTGGCTGAGGTCCAGACGAAAGTCCGGGCGCGTCGCGCCGCTCGAGATCCGAAACGAGTCGTCTAGTGTTCGTTCAGAACGGTCCGCCACGGAAACGATCAAGGCGTCCAGCTCGTCCAAGGTAAGAACCTGGTCCTTTCGCTGAAAATAGAGCCCTCCGTTGAGGTTCCGTCGGAGTCGGATGACATCGGATGCTTTCTCAACAAGTACTCCAATCCGGTCGCGCACCGCCGAGCGCAGGTTGACTCGTTGACCGTCCAACGATATATCCGCGGTGACTTTCCAAGCCGGAAACTCGGATTTCCGCGGGAACAACGAACGCAAAAGCCAGATGGACTCTTTGTGATCCAGCCAAAGGAGGTGGATGCCTTTCTGGTGTCGCTGGCGGTTGGAAAGCTACCCGGAGTGGGAAAAGTCAACGAAGAGAAATTAGCGAAACTTGGAGTAGAGACAGTCGGCGAATTGCGAAGTCTCGAGCGCTCGAAACTTGAGCAGGAATTTGGCCGCTACGGTGGGCGCCTCTACGAACTTGCGCGAGAGATTGACGAGAATCCCGTAGTACCGGACAGGCCGACGAAGTCGATCTCTGTCGAGGACACGTTTCAGGACGATGTTTTGTTGGAAGAGACCGAACCCATGATCCGGCGTTTGGCAGAAAAGCTCTGGTCCGCGTCACGCAAACAGGCGCGGATCCCACGGACAGTCGTGCTCAAGCTGAAGACGAAGGAGTTCAAGATCCTCACCCGCAGTTTTACGGGAAGCGCGCCTCCGTGCTCTTGCGACGAGCTGACAGAGATCGCCCTCAAGCTGCGAGAGCGAGTGACTCTCGGCGCTCAGCAGCGGTATCGCCTTGTAGGGGTTGGTCTGAGCAATTTTCGGGAAGCCGAACCGATTGGGCCTCAACCAGTGCTTTTCGAATAATGCCCGATCAGTCAGCCGCAGCCGTAGCCGGCGGCTGCTGTTTCATCATCTCTTCCATCCCCTTCTTCATTTCTTTTG
>Ga0070735_10002593_pt1 | contig 16241 bp, 10 predicted proteins | sample Coa_R1_FD_66443 | JGI IMG/M metagenome (GOLD analysis project Ga0070735, IMG submission 66443) | Surface soil microbial communities from Centralia Pennsylvania, which are recovering from an underground coalmine fire - Coalmine... | ecosystem: Environmental > Terrestrial > Soil > Unclassified ... | reverse complement strand
CTCGCCTCTTGACAACCAGAGTTAATTCGAATTAATAGCACACTAGGGTTTCGTGTCAAGCTTCAGCGAAGTTTCAGCTTAGCACGCAACTTTCAAGAGAGCCCTGAGAGAACAATGAGCACTCGAATCCCCCGCTATGCGATTTCTGTAGCCGTAGGCACGGCGCTTCTGGCTTTCGCTTTACTTCCGTTGATTCCCTCTGCGCGACAAAATCTCGCTTTCGCGAGCCAGGCTGCGACGGCCACTTCCACGGATGATGTTGCCTTGCTCGACGGCTACCGCCATGTTGAGGTCGCCTCTGTCTCGGATGCGATGGAAAAAATCACCGGCAAGCGCGCTTATATGTCGCACCACATGCGACCGATCTTTCCGGCAAAGTTTGCGGGCTTTGCAGTCACCGTGCTGCTCAAGAAGGAAGAGAACCAAGATCCGAATGCGCTCGGTGGCATGCTCGCAGCGATCGATCAAGGCACGGCGAACGCGGTGTACGTCATGAAGGTCGAGGACGGCGCAGACATCGCCGGGATGGGTGGCTTGATGGGCACCGCGATGGCGGCGCGTAATTTCTCCGGCGCAGTGATCGATGGCGGCGTGCGCGATGTGGCCTATCTCCAGAAAATCGGCTTCCCTGTTTTTGGCCTCGGCATAGTCCCGTCAACGTCGGTTGGTCACTATCGATTCGGTGGTTCGAACATTCCGGTGGTCTGCGATGGCGTTCCGGTCAGCGCCGGCGACATCATCGCAGCCGACAACGACGGAGTCGTAGCGATTCCTCGCGCATCTGCAGCCGAAGTCCTGAAACTGGCACGCGAAATGGATTTCAAAGAACACTCAATGTACGCGACTATCGAAAAGCTCAAGTCGATCGTCGAAGCGGTAAAGCAGTTCGGTCGCCTCTAGTCGAAAAGAACGGGAACACGATCTCCGAATGCAAAAGCTCCAAATAAAACTGAGTGGGCGGGTGTAACGAATGCCGAAGGTGGCACGCATCGCGCTCGCGCTTACGCTCTGCGGATTTGTTTTGACCCTGTGCACTCCAAAAACGATCGGCCGCCCTGAGGATCAAGGGGGCGCGGTCGTATCGACATCGATCGACATAACTCCGCAGGCAATGCTTGGGAAAGCCGGCGAGAACTGGCTCTCCTATCACGGAGATTATTCCGGCCAGCGATTCACGCGATTGAATCAAATCACTCCGAGCAACGTAGCCAGTCTGAAAGCGCAGTGGGTCTTCCACGTTCGCGATGTCAGCGACATGGAAGTCACTCCGGTCGTCTCGGGCGGCGTAATGTTCGTCACCGCGGCCAACGACGCCTACGCTCTCGATGCTCGCACGGGCCGCACTTTGTGGCACTACTCGCGACCGATCACCGAAGGGCTCATCGATGACGCATCTTCGCACCACAATCGAGGCGTCGCCCTCTGGCATTCACGCCTTTACATGGAAACCGACAACGCGCACTTGCTTTGTCTCGATGCGCGCTCCGGACATCTCCTTTGGGACGTCGCATACGCGCCTAAAGACAATAAGAACTACGGAGCGACCAGCGCGCCGCTCGTTGTGAAAGACAAAGTGATCGTCGGCACCTCCGGCGGTGACGACGGCGTTCGCGGCTTCGTCGTCGCTTTCGACGCCGAAACGGGCAAGGAAGCCTGGCGGTTCTGGACAATTCCTGCTCCAGGCGAACCCGGCAACGAAAGCTGGCCCGGTGAAATGTATCTGCGCGGCGGCGGCACGACGTGGATGCCCGGCACGTACGACCCCGAGCTAAATCTTATTTTCTGGGGCACGAGCAATCCAGCTCCGGATTTCGATGGTCGTCCGCGCCCCGGCGACGATCTCTACACCGATTGCGTGCTCGCCATCGATCCGGACACCGGCAAGCTTAAGTGGCACTTCCAATTCATGCCGCACGACCTCTACGACTACGACGCAACCGAGGTTCCGGTCCTAGTCGACGCCACCTACAAGGGCCAGCCGCGAAAATTGCTCGTGCAGGCCAATCGCAACGGATTTCTCTACGTGCTCGATCGAACCAACGGCGCCTTCCTCAACGCGATCCAATTCTCCGACAAACTCACCTGGGCCAAGGGCATCGACGAAAAAGGCCGGCCGATTCTTACCGGCAAAATTCCGACGGCCGAAGGCACTGAAATCTGCCCCAGCTTTGTCGGCGCGACCAATTGGTATTCCCCTTCCTACGACCCTGACCACAACCGCCTGTATTTCCTTGCGCTCGAAGACTGCGGCACGTTTTTTCTAAAGCCCGAAGAATTCGGCGAAGGCCGCACGTACTACGCGACAGGTGTCCGCCGCAGCCGCACCGTTAAAACCTTGCGAAAGTTGCTCGCGTACGATCTCGCCACCAACAAATTTGTCTGGGAGTACCCGCTCGTCGGCGAGAAAGATTCCAGCGCCGGAACGTTGGCAACCGCCACCGGACTCGTTTTCTTCGGCGACACTTCGCAAGCGCTCGAGGCAGTGGACACCACGAGTGGCAAACCACTCTGGTACTTCACCATGGGCCAGACGATTCACGCTTCGCCAATGAGTTATTCGATTCTCGGCAAGCAGTACGTCGCAATCGCCGCCGGAAACGACGTTTTTAGTTTTGCTTTGCCCTGATCCAGTCGTTTTGAGACCGGAAAAGTTTTTGGAATTACGTTTCACGACAAATCTGAAAAAGGAGAATCACACATGCTTTCGAACTTATTCACCCGCAGGGCGTTTGCCGGACGCTTCGCCTCGCTCGTTTCGGGACTTGGCCTCGCAGCAACCGCTAGCTCCGCCGCAGAGCCCGCAGCCGACCCCAAGAAGGAGAGTGGTGGCGTCGTCAAAAAGATGGATTTTGACGGCAAGCCAGCCGGCAGTGGCTTCATCACACCGTTGATCACCTTCAACGACGTGATCTACATCGCTGGAATCGGCGCGCACTCGCACGACCAGAGCGAGTTTCCGATGGACATCGACACGCACACCAAGAAAGTAATGGAGCAGGTCAAGCACGTCATCGAAGTCGCGGGCGGCACGATGGACAGCATCCTCCAGCTCACCGTGTTCCTCACCAAGATCGAGGACTACGACGGCATGAACAAAGTGTTCAAGACGTATTTCCCGAACAGCGGCCCAGCCCGCACAACTGTCGCTGTCGCGGCCCTTCCCGGCAATTCGCTCGTTGAGATCAATTGCACAGCTGCAATCGTCAAGAAGTAGACATTCGCATGGGCGAGGTGGATCGGTCCTCCTCGCCCATGCTGTACCTGCACCGGGAGAAGAAACGATCGCAACTTATTCGACACGTATGCTGGACCCGTACACGGCATGACGCCCGCATCGTCTAGCCGCGTTCGCTGGCTGCTCATCGGCTGGCTCTTCGTGCTGAGCGCAGTCGCGTTCCTCGATCGCGTCAATCTCTCGATCGCGGGCGGCGCGTTGTCGTCTGAATACCACCTCACGAATGTTCAATTCGGATTTCTTTCGACCGCTCTGCTGATCGGCTACACGCTCTTTCAAACTCCGGCGGGATGGCTCGCCGACCGATTCGGGCCGCGCCGAGTGCTGACGCTCTCGGTTCTTTGGTGGGGCGTCTTCACCGCGTTGACTGCCGCGATCCCGACCTCAATCGTTTCGCCATTCGCGGTTTTGATCGGTGTTCGGTTACTACTCGGCGTCGGCGAAGCGATCATGTATCCCGCTTCCAATCAATTCGTCTCGCGCTGGATTCCGTCACAGGAACGCGGCGTCGCCAACGGCTGGATATTCGCCGGAGTCGGAGTCGGCTCGGGTATCTCCCCTTTCATCGTCATCTACACGATGTCGCACCATGGCTGGCGTTTTTCGTTTTGGATTTGCGCACTGATCGGCTGCGCCGCTGGGCTCGTCTGGTATCTCGCCGCGCGCGACAAACCGGAGCAACATCCGAGTGTTTCGGCCTCCGAACTGGCAACGATCAACGCCGGACTTACGCTCGGCTCTCAAGCAACGAAGGCCACCGTGCGACAATCACCGCCTTGGGGCACGATCCTCTCCAACATCAACATCTGGCTCGTAACGCTCAGTTACTTTTGCTACGGCTACGTCGCGTGGATTTTCTTCGCATGGTTCTATCGCTACCTCAGCGAAGTGCGAGGCCTCAATCTCAAAGCCAGCGCGTTCTACGGAACGCTCCCCTTCATCGCAATGGCCATCGCTTGCCCGCTTGGCGGTTGGGTGTGCGACGTCGCGACTCGCCGCGCCGGTCGTCGCTTCGGCCGCTGCGTCATCGCCGGCATCGCTGTCGCGCTCGCCGGCGTCTTTCTTGCGTTCGGTTCGAAAGTGGACAACGCGCGCCTCGCCAGTGTCGTTCTCGCGGGAGGAGCCGGCGCACTTTATTTCTCGCAGAGTTCGTTCTGGGCCGTAAGCGCGGACATTGGCGGACTTTTCTCCGGCTCGGTCTCGGGTTTCATGAACATGGGCGCTCAAGCCGGCGGAGCGCTTACTGCCTCGCTCACTCCCTGGATTGCTGCCCGTTACGGCTGGACTGCGTCTTTTATGGTAGCGGCCGCACTCTGCGGACTAGGCGCCATTGGATGGTTTCTCGTGAATCCGGATTCGAAGAAAATTGCCACGGCATCATCTGGGGCATCCGCGTGAAACTAAGACTCACATCAATGTTGTTCGCTGCTGTGCTCTTGTGCGCACATCCAGCGCAGTCACAATCGAAGGATGATGTCGCGACAATCCATGTCGACACGACTCCGGGACACGAGCTCAATTCCTTCGACCCCGATGTCGCTCTAGGTAGCTCGCTGGATGCGCTGTCGCATTCGAGCATCGACAAAGTACATTCGCCCCACATCGTCCAGGAGTCGCTGGGCGCAGGCTGGGGCCCCATCAGCTATCGCAACAACACCGAACTCCGCATGGCTGCCTGGCACTGGACCGAAAATGGAAATTGGAGCGACGACGGCGGCAAGCGCGGCTACTTCACCGGCAGCACGGAGCTCAAAGACCCGATCCGCTACATTCTTCCCTACGCTCTTCCTCACCGCGGATTTTCGACGAGCGGTGATCGTCCAATCACCGGGCCGAATCTCACCTATTGGAAGAGCAATCCTTACCTCACCTCGAAATTCACCGGTGAAAGCGACGCGCTTCATCCGCAGTGGGTGGTCATCGACCTGAAATCGCAAAAATCCGTCAACTCCATTCGAATCGACTGGGCCGCGCCGTTCGCCACGACCTACCGTGTCGAGTATTGGGTGGGCAAAGATCCGCTCGAGTTCGACAAGGGCCCCGAAGGCGAATGGAAAACATTCGAATCCGGCTCGCAGAAAAACGCGACCGGCGGAACAGCGACCCTAAAACTCGGCAGCGCACCCGTCACCGCTCAATATTTTCGAATCTGGATGACCGCATCTTCGAACACTTGCGACGAGCACGGCGATGGAGACATTCGCAACTGCGTCGGCTACGCCATCAAAGAAATCGAACTCGGCACCGTTGACGCGAACAACGAATTCAAAGGTGCCGCCCAAGACGCAGCGGAGCAGCAAAAATTCACCTACTGCACATCTTCAATCGACCCTTGGCACTCCGCCGACGATGTGAACTCCAGCGGCATGGGCCAGCACAGCGGCTTCGATATCTTCTACACCAGCGGTATCACCAACGGTCTCCCCGCGCGAATCCCCGTCACGATGCTTTACGGCACTCCCGACGATTCGGCCGCACAAATTGCCTACATCGAAAAACGCGGCTACCCCATCGCGGGCATCGAACTCGGCGAAGAACCCGACGGCAAACACGCACTGCCTGAAGACTACGCCGCCCTTTACATCCAATGGGCGGTCGCGATTCACAAAGTCGATCCAAAATTAAAGCTCGGCGGCCCCATCTTCGAAGGCGTCAACGAAGACATCACCGTCTGGCCCGACGACCAAGGCCGCAAATCCTGGATGGGCCGCTTCGTCGCCTATCTCAAAGCCCACGGCCATCTTCAGGACCTCGCCTTCGTCTCATTCGAACACTACCCATACGAACCCTGCACAATCACCTGGAAGTCTCTTTACCAAGAGCCACAACTCACCAAACATATTTTGCAGGTCTGGCGAGACGACGGCGTGCCCAAAGACGTCCCTCTCATGATCACGGAGGACCACTTGGCTGCCGCGCTGACCGGTCCCATGAGCACAATTTTCTCGGGCCTCTGGCTCGCCGATAACGTTGGCTCCTTCTTCGAAGGCGGCGGCGCCGTCTTCTACCATTCACCGATTCAACCCGAAGCTCTGCACAACACGTGCCTTGGCTGGGCAACGTGGTCCAACTTCATCGCCGACGCCAACTACAACATCTTCGGCTACACCGCCCTTTATTACAGCGCCCGGCTCATCAACCTCGATTGGGTGCAGCACCACTCCGGCACCCATCACATGTTCCCGACGACCAGCAAGATTGAGGACAGCGACGGCAACCAACTCGTGACCTCGTACGCTGTTCATCGCCCCGACGGCCAATGGGCTCTCCTGCTCGTCAATCGCGACGAAACCACCGCGCACACCGTTCGAATTGCATTCGGCGACAGTCAACAGAAGAAATCCGAAACATTTGTCGGACCTGTTTCGTTTACAACATTCGGCAGCGAACAATACGTGTGGAAAAACGACGGCGAAAATAGTCACGCGGACCCCGACGGCCCGCCCTTCGCGACGATCGTTTCCGAATCACGCGAACGCACGTTTACGCTTCCGAAAGCGTCTGTTAGTGTTTTGCGAGGAAATACCGCCATCTCGGCACGGTAACTACTCGCGACATTTACGTGCAACTCACTATTAGCCTGCTTTAATGCGGGTTTTCGGCCCTTTTGTCCTCGCGCGGCCTTCGAATGTATTCATATTTCGAATGATTTCGATTTGTTTCGATTAAACCGATTCAATACTTGACAAGCCCCATTGACAGGCATACATTTTTCGCCATCGGGAGCATCAGCCCGTGGAACTTCGATCCTCGAAAGTCCGCGACTCTGCTCCGCCTCGATCGAGTATTTCAACATTGGAATCAAGCGCCGAATTCGAACAAGATTCGGATTGCTCTATCCATATGCTTCTGTAAGTGCTTGAAGTGGGTTTTGGGGACCGCAACCCCAAGGAGGGTGTCGGATGGGACGTAGTTTTATGCAGTTTGCTCGGGCTGTTTTGCTGGTTTTAGTCGCGCTGTGCTGTACGACCGTCCTGCGCGCCGATGTTACCGGCTCGGTTCAAGGAACGGTTCATGATCGCTCGGGTGGCGCCATTGCCGGCGCCAAAGTCCTCATAACAAACGTTGCGACGAATGACACAAAGGAAGTTGCTAGTGCGGCGGACGGTTCGTTTCGCCTCCTCGCTCTCGCTGCCGGAACCTATAAACTCAATGTGACTGCTGGCGGCTTCCGCCCGTTCGAAGAGGGCGGCATCGTCATCTCGGTCAACGACCAACTCTCGTTCGACGTCACCCTCGACGTCGGCAGCGTCTCCGACAAAGTGGAAGTCGCCGCGAACGCGGTCCAGGTGCAAACCGAAAGCACCCAGCTTGGCGACGTTATCGATTCGAAGAAAATGCTCGCGCTGCCCCTCAACGGCCGCAGCTTTATCGACCTCCTCGGCCTGCAGGCTGGCGTTGCTCCCGGCACTGCGGAAACGATCCAGCAGGATCGCCCGGTATCCGGCATCTTGAACCCCGGCAACATCTCGGTAAACGGCCAGCGTGAAACCGCGAACGCCTACCTCGTCAACGGTGGCGATGTCAGCGAAGGCCGCAACCTGGGCGCCGGCTTGGTTCCCAACCTCGACTCCATCGAAGAATTCCGCCTTATCACGAACAGCTTTGACGCCGAATATGGCAAGTTCTCGGGCGCCGTCGTCAACGCCATCACGAAGTCCGGCACCAACGGCTTCCACGGCGACGCATTCGAATTCCTTCGCAACGACAAGATGGACGCGACGAACTACTTCGCGCCATCCAAGTCTGAACTGCGCCGCAATCAATTCGGTTACGCCGCTGGCGGCCCCGCCATCAAGAACAAGCTGTTCTGGTTCTCCGACTATCAGGGCACACGACAGGTGCAAGGTGCCGAAACGGGCCTCGTCACCGTCCCGACCGACGCCCAACGCGCCGGCAACTTCGATCCGACCGTCCTTACCGGCACCGTTGACGGTCCGTATTGGGCGAGCGTGCTCGCCACTCGCTTGGGCTACCCAGTCACGCCAGGTGAGGCCTACAGCGCTCCAGGATGCGCCACCACCGCCCAATGCGTTTTCCCGGGTGGCGTGATTCCACAGGCGGCATGGTCAACGCCCGCGAAGAACATTCTTCCCTTCATCCCCACAGCAACTCTTCCCGGCGACACGCAAAACTATTCCGACAACAGCCAGCGAAACATCGCCAACGACAACAAATTCGGCGAACGCGTCGACTTCAATAATCAAAAGACGGGAAATTGGTCGTTCTACTATCACCTGGACAACACCACCGTGACCAGCGGCTTGGCCGGCTTTGCTAGCGTACCGGGCTTCCCGACCGTAACGCCTTCGCGCGCCCAAGAGTTTGCGATGAGCAACACGAAGCCGATCGGAGCGACGGCGGTGAATGAAGCTCGCATCACCTTCTTCCGCACCGCGCTTCACAAAGACAAGCCTTCTTTAACGTACCCGGATCTGGCAACCCTCGGATTCGTCACCGGACCGGGCACCCTCGGCATTGTCCCTCTCGCTGGGTATCCTGAATACGTGCCACAAACCAGCTTCAGCCAACTCGGTCTCAACATCGGCGTCCCCACGCTCGACACCATCCAACCCGACACCACATACACTGTGTCCGACGTCTTCTCCAAGAGTCAGGGACGCCACACGTGGAAAGTCGGCGGTGAGTTCCGCTACTTCCAGATCAACGAACGCAACTTCGCCAACCCGAACGGTGGATTTACCTTCGATGGAACCGTAACGGGCAATGATTTTGCTGATTATCTCCTCGGTGCCACTTCAACGACGAGTGCGCCTTACACCCAGGCCGCAGAGCAGTTCCTCGATTCGCGGACCCGATACGGCGGCGCCTTCGCTCAGGACTCCTGGAAGGTAAAGCAAAACCTCACCCTGAATCTCGGCTTGCGTTGGGAAGTCAGCATGCCGCTCTACGACACCCAGGGCAAAATTCAGACGTTCGTGCCCGGCCTCCAGTCCACGACCTTTCCGCTCGCGCCGACCGGCTTGGTGTTCCCGGGCGATCCGGGCATCCCCAAGACTCTCGCGCCGACTCACTACAACAACTTCGGCCCGCGCCTCGGACTTGCCTATTCTCCGAACTTCTCGGAAGGCATCCTCGGCAAGATCTTCGGCGGCCCGGGTAAGAGCAGCATCCGCGCCTCCTACGGTCTCTACTACACTTCGATTGAAGACTTGAACCTCTTCTACGAAGTTGCCGACGCGCCGTTCGGCCTCTACTGGACCTCACCGGTTTCGGTCATGTTCGACGAACCGTTCCGCATCCGCGCGACCGGCCTGTCGATCGGACAGCGCTTCCCCTTCACCGCTCCAAGTCCAGGCGCAGCTTCGAACAAGACGCTGGACTTCTCGGTTTACGAGCCGTTCAACTTCTTCCCTGGCTACGACATTCACAACCGGTTGCCGTACGCCGAGCACTTCAACCTCTCGATCCAGCGTGAACTCTCGAAGTCAACCGTGCTGACACTCGCTTACGTCGGTACTGAAGGCCACCGCCTGATCACGCAAAATGACGCGAACCCTGGCTCGGCAGCTCTGTGCCAGCAACTCACCGCACAGGGCGCGATTGACGTTACTGCTGGCGGAACCGCCGGCTGCGGACCTGGCAACGAAAACGATGTCTTCCAGTTGCCGGCAGCCACCGCTGCGGGTGTCGACTGCGGCAACAATGCCGTCAAAGCGGCTCAACCCGGTTGCGTCTACAGCACACGCCAGACAATCCTGAGTCCTAACTTCTGCCCTGGCGGCGTGCAGGTTTGCTACGGCTCCAACAACACCAACACGTTGACCGTCGCCAACTCGATCTATAACTCGGCGCAAGTCACCTTGGAACGCAGAGCTAGCGACTGGACATTCTTGGTCGCTTACACCTTCGCCAAGGGCCTCGACGACGCTTCCGCCTTCAACGACCTGGTCAACTTCGCCGATCCGGGTATCAGCCGCGGTTTGTCGTCCAGCGACATCCGCCACAACTTTGTCGGCAGCTACGTCTGGGCCGTGCCATTCGATCGCTGGTTTGGCAACGGGCCAAAGCGCCTGACGCAAGGCTGGCAGATCCAGGGCATCACCCGGTTCTCGACCGGCTTCCCTGTCCAGCTGAACCAGGGCGACGGAGACGCTTCTTTGTCCGGCAGCTCCTCGACCGACATGCCGAACCTGGTTGGACCGGTTCAAACCGTTAATCCGCGCGATGCGAATCCGGGTTGCCCGACCGTTACCGGTTGCTACTTTCTGCCATCCGCCTTTGCCGTGAACACTGACTTGGGCACCTTCGGCACCGCCAACCGCCGTTTCTTCCACGGCCCCGGCTTTAACAACACCGACTTCGGCATCCTGAAGCGCACCGTGCTCCACGAGCACTATGCTTTCGATGTCCGTCTCGAATTCTTCAACATCTTCAACCACGCGCAATTCAACAACCCGGGAGGCAACATCACCGGTTCGAGCTTCGGCATCGTGACCGGCGCGCGCGACCCGCGCATTGGCCAAGTCAGCGCCAAGTTCTACTGGTAGTCGCTGCCTCGGACGTAGATACAAAGGGTGGGCGGGCACGAAGTCAGTGCCCGCTTCGCCTGTAAGCCGTTGCGTCGCCGCGGAACATCGCTCAGAGTTAAGAATGCGCTGCAACATTCCGCGCTCCCAACTCACTCGCTGCCCGCGGTCGTGATGCCCCGGTCATGATTCTTGGTAGCGAAACTGGACGGACTTGTTGTTCTACTTCGGCAGTCGAACGGTGGTTCTGGTGGCGTCGGTTCTTCTCTTCTCCGCTCCGTGCTTCCCCCAAAACGCCGAAACCTATCGTAAACAGGCCATCGAACTTTCCCGTCAGAAATCCTGGGACGCTGCGATCGCCGACTTCCATAAAGCCCTCGAACTCGAACCCAACGATGCCGACACGCATTACAACTTGGCGCTTGCCCTGAAATACAACGGCGAGCCCAAGCAAGCTACCGAAGAATTCGAAGAAGCGATTCGCCTGAAACCTAAGTGGGCTGACGCGCATTTCGCTCTCGGCGCTACCCAATTCGAGATGCGCGATCAGACCGCCGCGCTCAAGGAACTTCAGACGTCCATCCAACTCGACCCCACCAACGTCAATGCCCGTGATCTGATCGCCCGAATCGACATTCAGCAAAATAATCCGTCCGGCGCCGAGACCGAACTCAGGAAAGCCCTCGCGTCCAAGCCGTCCGCAGAACTCCATTTCGAACTCGGCCTCGTCGAAGGCCAACTCGGCAAACTCGACCTCGCCGCCGCCCAATTTCGTCAAGCCATCGCGCTCAATCCAAAATTCGCTCGCGCCTACGCCCTCCTCGGTGTCACTCTCCGCCGCCAGGGCAATCACACCGCAGCTCTCGCTCAATTCCGCAAAGCCGTTGCGATCGATCCAAACGATCCCGAGACACAGTACGACCTCGGCATGGAGCTGAAATCCAGCGGCGACAACGCCGGCGCGATCGCCGCTTATCAACGCGCGATCGCCATCAAGCCCGATCTAGAAAAGGCGCACTACGCCCTCGGCATCGCGTTCCGTTCGCAAGGCCAGACCGCCGCCTCTGAAAAAGAGCTCAACGAACTCAACGGCCTCCATGATTTCCGCGCACACCTCGCGCAAGCGAAGATGCTCATCATCAAGGGCGTCGATGCACTGAAGGCCGAACATCTCGACGCAGCTCAGTCGCAATTCGAAAGCGCGATAAGAGAGGCGCCTTCCCTTCCCACCAGCTACTACTACCTCGGCCTGACGCAAGAGCGGAAGGGCGACACCGCGCAAGCCCAAGCTAACTACGCGAAAGCCCTCGAACTCCAACCCGATTACGCTCAAGTTCATTCGCGGCTTGGACTCCTCGCATGGCGCCAGGGCGACCAACAACACGCCATCGAGGAATTCCACCAGGCCGTCCTCGCCGACCCCGACCTCGCCGAAGCCCACTACAATCTAGGCCTCGCCTTCGCCCAGGCCGGCCAGCCGCAACAAGCCATCCCCGAACTCAACGAAGCCATCACCCTCGATCCGAAATACACCGACGCGCGCGTCCAACTCGGCCTTGTCCTCAGTCAAAGCAACGACTTGGCCGCCGCCACGAATGTGTTCCGCGAACTCGTCCGTCGCGAACCAAATTTCCCCGAAGGCCACAACAATCTCGGCCTCATGCTCCTGCAATCGGGTGACGCCGCCGGCGCCCAAGCACAATTCGCCGAAGCCATCCGCCTCAAACCCGAATACGCCGAGGCACACTACAATCTCGCTCTAGCTCTGCACCAGGAAGGAAAGGAGGATGCGGCGCACGCCGAACTCGACAAAGCCTATGCAATCTCGCCCGAACTTCGCAACGCGCCCCACCCATAAGCGATGAAAACGATTCGAATCATCCTCATTCTTCTCTCCCTGCCGATCGCCGCCTTCGCCATCGACGTCTGCCAAGTCACTACCCCTACTGCGTCTCTCACTGTCCCGTACGTCTCTGGCTCGCCCCAGCTCAATACTGATCCGCACTCACCCACCTGGGCGAACGCGTCTTCAGCATGGATCGAGAAAGATTGCACCGACAAACTGAGCTACCCCGACCTCAAAACCGAAGTCCGCGGTTTCTGGACCGACACGGATCTTTATTTGCTTTTCGTCTCGCCCTATAAAGTCCTGAATCTCTGGCAGCCACCCGACAACAGCAAAGATCGCCTCAAGCTCTGGGACAAAGACGTCGTCGAATTCTTCCTTGGAGACGACTGGCAAAACATCCGCCACTATCGCGAATTCGAAATCGCTCCTACCGGCGACTGGGTCGATCTCGCCATCGATCTCGACCACGACACCTACGGCGCCGAATGGAACTCCGGCTTCGAACACCAGGGCCGCATCGACGAGGCCAATCACATCTGGTACGCCGCCGCGCGCGTCCCGCTCAAATCCGTCAGCGACCAGCGCATCAAGAACGGCACCATGTGGCGCGCCAATCTCTATCGCATCGACGGTCTCGGCGAAGATCCGCAGCGTCATTTCATGTGCTGGCAGCAGACCTGCGTCGTCAATCGCGACCCGAACCACGTTCCCGAAAATTTCGGCACCATTATGTTTTCTCGAGATCCGTCGCAAGAAAAACACAAATCGAAGTAATCCTCAGCCCGGAGAATCTGAATGATCACTCGTAACGGTTCGAACCGCCGCTCGTTCATGAAATATCTCGTCGCCTCGCCACTGCTCGCACAGATCACTGCAAAGGACCTCTCCGCCAGGTCTCTGGCCGCTGTCGGGCTCGCTCCTAACGAGAATCCCTACACAAAGATCGGCGTACGAACCGTGATCAACTGTCGCGGCACGTGGACCTATCTCAGCGGCTCGCTCGAATTCCCGGAAGTCCGCGCGGCCCAGATTGAAGCCGGCCATCACTTTGTGAACATGGTCGAACTTCAGCAAGGAGTCGGCCGCAAACTCGCCGAGCTCACCGGCGCCGAATCCGGCATGATCACCAGCGGTGCTGCGGGCGCGATGGCCACTTCCACCGCCGCCTGCATGGCTGGAACCGACGGCGCGAAAATCTGGCAACTGCCCGACACGACCGGCATGAAGCACGAAGTCATCATGGTCGGCGGCCGAAGCGCCTTCGACAGCGCCATTCGTCTCACCGGCGCGAAGCTGGTCCTCGTCGCGTCGCCCGACGAAATCGTAAACGCCGTAAACGACAACACCGCCATGATTTACACCACCGACCTCGGCGACAAGCTCGTCAAGGAACTCGCCATCGCGAAAGACAAGAAAGTCCCGATGTTGCTCGACGACGCCGCCGGCATTCCGCCCGCGCAAAATCTCAAGCTCTACGCGCAGATGAAGATCGATCTCTACACTTTCTCCGGCGGCAAAGGACTCCGCGGCCCACAGTGCAGCGGTGTTCTTCTCGGCAGAAAAGACCTGATCGAAGCAGGTCTACGCAATTCCGCCCCATGGGAAGGCGCCGTCTGCCGCGCGATGAAAGTCGGCAAGGAGGAAGTTATCGGCTGCCTCACCGCCGTCGAAACATGGCTCAATCTTGATGAGAAAAAGCAGTACGCCGAATGGCAGGCCCGCATCGACAAAATCGCCAAGCTCGTTGAGACCGTCCCGGGCGTCCGAACCGACGTTTTCGTTCCCGACGACGGCAACCGCTATCCGACGCTGCGCGTGTATTGGGATCAGGAAGGCTGGGGCTACTCCATCGACGATTGCGTTTTCGCTCTTCGCAAAAGCGATCCGTGCATCGAAGTCCTCGGCGCGGACAATCCGAGTCTCGTGCCTGCTGTTCATGAGGGTATGCAGAAGCCAACGCGCAAAACGCCGCGCCCTAAGGTCGATCACATCGAGCTGGTCTCGATGACGATTCAGGACGGCGAGGAAATGATCGTCGGCAAGCGGCTGCGTGAACTTCTCGGCGAAGCGCAAAAGAAAGCCAAGAAGGCATGAGCCGCTATCTCGGCGTTGTCGCCGGCATCGGCCTGATGGTGTTGGCCGCGGTGAGCGCGCAAGCGCAAGGTCAATTCAAACCGATCACGTCGAGCCAGGTCCCAGCTAAGCCCGACGCGCTCGGCTCTCAAGCGATCGATGCCGGCGACTACGTCTACGTCTCCGGCCAAGGCCCACACAAAGCCGACGGCAGCACGCCATCCAGCTTCACCGATCAAGTGAAGCAATGCCTAGATAACATCAAGTCTCTCGTCGAAGCCGCCGGCCTCACGATGGACGACGTCGTCTACGTCCAGGTCTACATGGATGACACGACCAAGTACGCCGAGTTGAACCAGGCCTTCGCCGCCTACTTCCCGAAGGATCCACCCGCGCGCGGAATCCTGGGCGTCGCAGCGAATCCGGACTCATCAATCCAAATCACCGCGATGGCCGTCCGCGACCTCACCGGCAAAAAGCCCGTCACTCCGCCGAATTACAAGCCCAGCAGAGCCTTCTCCTGGGGCATGCTCACGCACGACCGCCTCTTCATCTCCAACATGCCAGGCATCGATCCCGTCAGCGGCAAAGTCCCCGACGATCCCGCCGCCCAAGTGAATCTCGCTCTCGATGGCTTAAAAGCTGTCAACGAAGCCGCCGGCCTCACCCTCGCCAACATGATCTTCGTCAATCCCTATCTCACCGACGAAATCCCTCACAACATCATGAACAAGCTCTACGCCGCCCGCTTCGAATTCGGCAACACGCCCGGCCGCGCCACGATCGAAGCATCGAGCCTCCCCGAAGGCGCGCATATCGCCTACACCGGCATCGCCGTTCGCGACATCAGCCAGCGCCACTCGATCAGGCCGAAAAACATGCCGCCGAGCCCGACCGCCAGTCCTTGCGTCTTCGCCGGCGACTCGCTTTTCTGCTCCGCCAAAAGCGGCTTCCTCCCCGGGCCCAATCTCGGCATGTTCATTCAGGACGTCCCCAATCAAACGCGCCAAAGCATGCGCAATCAGCTCGACAATCTCGAAGAAGCCGACATGAAGTACGACACCGTCGTCTCGACCGTCATCTACCTCGACAATCTCTCTGAGACGCCCGACTTCGCCAGCGTCTACAAAAAATTCTTCGGAAAAGTCTTGCCGGCCACAACAGTCGTCCAGCAAAGGAAGCCGGTCGACCGCAAGCCCGACGCCGAAGGCCACGTCCCCGAGGTCGAGCAATTCTCGCTCGTCGCCATCCGAAGCCACTCGAAGCAGTAGCCGAGGAGTCTTCGACAATTATCCGTAGGGGCACGGCATCGCCGTGCCCGTCCGAATTCCAAGTTGCTGTGACATCGAACCCGCGTCGGCGCTAAAATGCCATCCGCTTTTGCAACACTCGCTTCCGCTCTTGCCCAAGGAGGAGTCTTGCTTCACCGCAGAACGTTTCTCGCCGTCGCTTCGATTTTTGCTTTGATTCTCTTCGCCGAACCACGCACCACCCAAGCGCAGCAATCCACTCCCACCACCCAAGCCGCCCCGCAACAAACCTACGAAGTCATCGTCCAAACCGGCGTCCGCATGGAAACCCGCGACGGCGTCAC
>Ga0070735_10002592_pt1 | contig 16246 bp, 15 predicted proteins | sample Coa_R1_FD_66443 | JGI IMG/M metagenome (GOLD analysis project Ga0070735, IMG submission 66443) | Surface soil microbial communities from Centralia Pennsylvania, which are recovering from an underground coalmine fire - Coalmine... | ecosystem: Environmental > Terrestrial > Soil > Unclassified ... | reverse complement strand
TTTGAGGACACTGCGCTGTTGCCGATGTTTGCATTGATCTTGCACAGCGATTCGACACCTATCGCCATCGGTTCAAGCTCAGGATGATTAATATTCGCAGGAATGATCATGCGCCCACGGGCAACTTCATCGCGGACCAACTCTGGCGCAATCTTTTCTCGTTCGGCGACATAGCGGATCTCATCCGTCACGAAACCTTGCCGTGCGTAATGCATCTGCGAGAAATTGCCGTCACTGTTCTGCGATTTGCGTTTCGCGATCCACTCCGCGCGCAGCTTGGCAGCACCTAAAGATGTATGTTCGTTTCCGTTATGACCAAGACCGTTGTTGCCGTTGGGAGAAGGCATGAATAGTACCTCTGAATTTTCTTGAAGTCTTAATTATACGCGGCATTTGTGGCCAGACATGCGACGCAAGACCTCCACACTAATGTTCTCTATAATGTGTCATCACTTGCTTAGTCCATGTCGCGATTGTCTTTCCCTGGTATTTGAATCTCTGGGGCAGGCAGCTCAATCCACATTTATTTTTTGAATTTTTGGCTTATGCAGTCGCCCTTTGCGCTTATCTCGTATTGCGCCGCCGCTTTGGGGACAACATCGCGGCGCCCACTCGCTGGGCAGTGGTTGCTGGTGCCGTTGCCGGAGGCGCAATCGGGGCGAAACTTCTATTCTTGTTTGAAGACCCACAACTCACGATTCACAATCTGCACAATCCCGCTTACCTGACTGGAGGAAAAACGATTGTAGGCGCGCTCGCTTTCGGATTGCTATTTGTCGAACTCTTGAAGAAATATATCGGAGTTGGTCGATCGACCGGCGATTTGTATGCTATTCCTCTTTGCCTTGGAATTGCTGTTGGCCGAATCGGCTGTTTCCTCACCGGGCTCCCGGACAATACCTACGGCACACCGACGTCTTTGCCCTGGGGCGTTGACTTTGGCGACGGAATAACACGACATCCGACTCAGCTTTATGAGATTGCGTTCCTGCTTGTGCTCGCCTCGGCCTTGTACTTTGTGACGCGCTCGATCACACGAGAGAACACCGTTTTCAAATTAGGAGATGCTTTCAAGCTCTTCATGGTCGCCTATATGGCCTTTCGCCTCCTTTGTGATTTCATCAAGCCTTATCCGAAAGTTTTTTTGGGTCTACGCGCAATTCAGTGGGTCTGTCTGTTAGTGTTGCTGTACTATTTCAGCGATGTCGTCCGCTGGCTGCAAGCACTCCGTGCTCATCGACGCTTGAGCTGGAGACAGATTTAGTGGCTGCAAATTGAAAGGCGAATACCTACGCGCAAACGCTTTTGACTGTGGCGGTATTTCTTACGTGAGTTATTTTTTGGGAACATGAAAATAGTTTTCACTATTGTTCTCGCTCTCGTGGTAATGGTCGCCGCATTGGTACTTCTCGCTCTCTCCAGCTGCATGGTAAGTTTTCCCACCCACGATAACCTTATTGATCTTGGTGTTCTGGCACTCTGCTCCTTAGGGGTGATCATCGGCGGCATATTTCTGATCGCCAGAATTCATCGGGAATACTGAGTCGTCAATGTCATCAGTCAGCAAAACGCGCCCTTATCTTTTTTACGACGTCGCGATCTCCATCTGTTCAACCTGTTACCAGAAAATCGAAGGCAAAATCATCTTTCAAGGCGGCAAGGTTTTCCTGCTCAAGCGCTGTCGAGAGCACGGCAGTGAACGAGTCCTGATTGCGGACGATGTGGACTACTACCGTCGCTGCCGTGAAGTATTCATAAAGCCTCCGGAAATGCCGCTGGTTTACAACACCCCGGTCAAGTGGGGATGCCCGTATGACTGCGGGTTGTGCACTGACCACGAGCAGCACTCCTGCCTGACACTTGTGGAAATTTGCGACTATTGCAATTTGCGCTGTCCGGTTTGCTATGCCGCCAGTGGACCAGACCGTCAACAGTTCCGAAGCCTGGAACAAATCGAGCAAATGCTTGATGCTGTGGTGCGTAACGAGGGTCATCCCGACGTGGTTCAGATCTCAGGCGGCGAGCCGACGATGCATCCGGAATTCTTTCGCATCGTCGAGATGGCAAAAGCGCGACCCATTCGTCACCTCATGGTGAATACAAATGGCGTCCGAATGGCTCGGGAAGAAGACTTTGTGCGCCGCCTCGCCGAGTACAAAGAGGATTTCGAAGTTTATCTGCAGTTTGACTCTTTCGAGCGTGAGCCATTGATGGAACTGCGGGGCGCTGACCTGCGCCGCATCCGGAGTGATGCTCTGGAAAAGTTGAATCGTTATGAGATTTCAACCAACCTGGTTATCACTCTTAAAAAGGGACTCAACGATCACGAAATCGGCAAGATCATCGATTACGCCTTGAGCCAGCCGTGTGTTCGCGGGGTGACTTTCCAACCCATTCAGGACGCGGGCCGCCTGGAGAATTTCAATCCAGCCACTGACCGTCTGACGCTCACCGAAGTAAGACGCAAGATTCTCGAACAGACGAGCGTCTTTCGCCCGGAAGACGTGATCCCTGTCCCCTGCCATCCGGATTCGATCGCGATGGCGTATGCGCTAAAGCTGGATGGTAAAGTTACGCCGCTGACGTCGATGGTGCCGCCTGACGTCTTAATTAACGGCGCCGCAAACACCATCCTGTACGAGCAAGAGGCAGCGGTGCGTGAGAACTTATTTAAGCTATTCGCCACAAATCACTCGCCACGCAGCGGCGCCGGAAGCCTGCGAGAACTGCTATGCTGCCTGCCTAAGATATTAGTGCCGGGGAATATCGGCTATGAGAATGTCTTTAGGGTCATCATCATGCAGTTCATCGATGCGTACTCGTTCGATGTAAGAAGTGTAAAGAAAACCTGCGTCCACATTGTTCATCGTGATGGACGACTAATCCCATTCGACACCTACAACCTCTTTTATCGCGACGACCTCGAGGTAAGCCGATTGGCTCCGCTGCGAGCGCGGGCTGAACAAGGGGTCTCGCATCCGCTTCCGTCTCTTAACGGACGGTCGTAGAGCCTGCGGCTCAGTTCGCCTGGGTTGCTTCGACAGCTGAAGGAATCCGCACCGGCCAGGTGGCCGTGACAAAGCCAATCGCATAGACGAAGCCGATCACGGAAAAACCGGCAATCAGGTTTTTCTGCGCGACTGCTCCGACTAAGTAAGATTGCAGAACCTGCAGCAGCGTTCCGGCGAAATAAAAGGTGTTCTGCACGCGACCCATAAAGTGCTGCGGGATCTGCTCCATCATGCTGGTATTCATGGCTACGCCGGTGATGCCGCGGCCTGAACCCATGAAGGCGTACACCATAACCGCAAGCGCAAGGACCGGCATGACAGGCGCTGAGGTCATCAGTACCGCCAAAAATCCAAGTGAAATGGCTATCGACCTTCGCGCGCCAAATTTCTTGATGAACATAGGCGCATAAAACGCGCTTAGAAATGCGCCGACGCCCCAGCCGCCATTCAGCCAGCCATAGCCTACGGCTCCCTTGTGATAAACGTTGTCGCTCAGCGGCGGCGTGACTACGACTCCCGTCATCATGGCGGAGAGAAACAGCGCCCAACTGATGCCCAGCAGAACAATCTCACGATGCCCGCGAAGGAAGTGAATGCCATCGCGCAACTCGCGAAAGAATTTTTGAACCGCACTTTCGGCGGCGACAATGTCATCGTGCAATTCGGCTGGACGCGGAACGACATGGCGGCCTTTGCGAACGGCGAAATAGCACAGAAAGGAAAGCGCGTAGCTGCTCACGTCGAGCAGCAACACTCCGCCAAGACCGATTTTGTTGTAGACGAATCCGACCAGCGCGCCGGCAATCAGCCAGCCTCCCTGCACCCCGGCGAGCAGAAAAGTATTCGCGTGGACGAACTCATCGCCTGGCGTCATTTCCTGGATGAGCGCGGTGATCGTCGGCCAGAACATCCAGAAACCCGCTGCCACCAGCATGTTCATGGCGTAAAGTTCCCAGACTTTGGCTTTGCCCTCGAAGGCGAGCACCGCAACCAGCGCGATGACCACCGCACGAGTCACGTCGAGAGCCATCACCAGTCGGCGACGGTCTTCGCGGTCAATAATTACGCCGGTGAATGGGAGCAGAAGGATCGCCGGCAGGGTTTGCACGACGGCGAATGTGCCCAGCGCGATTTCCGAGTGCGTGGCCTGCAGAATGTACCAGGCCACGGCGGCCGAATTCATTCCGCTGCCAATCATGGAGATGACGTTGGCAGCGAAGATGAAACGCAGGCCCTTCTTCTGCAGAATCGAACGCATAATCTACTTTAAGTGAGGGATGAAGCTGTGGAAACAATAAAACTGTGTTTCGCGCTCTGGACGAATTAAGGCGTGCAAATTCGGGAGCGAACGATTACGCAACGGTCTTGCGTCGCCAATCGATTCTGATTGCCCGCGCCTCCCACAACACATAAACGATCAGAATGAGCATCACCGATTCGATCGGGTGCTTATAGCGCTGGAAAGGGTTCACGAGATAATACGGCAGTGGGTAGACGAGCAAAAACGGCGCCAAAAGCCAGCCATACGGATTTCGTCGCCACAATGTAAGAATGAGTCCAGCGAAGGCGAAGACCGCCTCCAGCAGAAATTCCACATGGCGAGCCACCCACATTTCATACCCTGCAACGATGACCGTCTGTGGCGGCGCGACCCAGAAATACCAAATCCGCTTCAAGGTAAACAGCAAAAACTTTCCCGGATTGTGACGGATGAAGTCGTGTACCTGATCTTTTTCCGCGTCCATGAAACGGATTTCGCCAAGCTCCTGGAATTTTTTCATTGCGATTGGATCATTGCCAGGATGTTCGTTCCGCGTCCAAAGGCCTGAAGATTCGCGGTTGTTGGATTCGTGCAATTCAAGCGGAAGATTATCGCGAATAAAAATAAAACGTCCAAAAACCTGGTAGTTGCGAATCGTCCAGGGAGTAATGCAAAGTGCGGCGACCAATACGGCGAGTACTGCGCCGGAATATTGTCCCGAGAATCGCGGTGCGCGATAAATGATCCATGCCAGGAAAAACGGCAACAAAATCACGATCGTCGTATTGGTGAGGAGAATCAATCCCCATAACAAGCCATAAATGATCCAGTCGCGGCGGCGCGCAGTGTCAGCCATGCGGACCGTAAGCCACAAAGCAAGGCTGAGCAGAAATGTGGAAAAGCTAACTTCCCAGATGATCCTGACCGGCCAATAAACAACATACGGAAAAACTGCCCACGTCCATGCCGAAGCCCGGCCTACCTGCTGGTTATAAACACGCGTGCCGATCAGGTAGATCGTCCAACACGTCAGGGACGCAAACAAGCTGTTAAAGGCGAGCATCGCCATAGCCGCTGAGCGTGTGTATAGCCCGAATAGCTTAAATGCTCCCGCAATGACGTAGGGATAAACCGGCGCGGCCCAGGCGGTGGGACCAGTGTTCAAGTCTGTAGGAGAACTGAATCCTTCTCCGCGAAGAATCGAGCGCGCGATCCGCCCCATCTCCCAGCCGAACTGAAAATGATCGCGCAGCGGATTCATGCGATAGGTATGGCCGATGAAAATGACTGCAAGTCTCAACACAAACGCGACGAGGACGATGAAAAGAATCGACTGACGGAAAGGTTGTTTGCGCGAGGGCTGGCGAAAGCTGTTGTGCGCAGTGTCTCTGGCGTGAGGAATTGCGGATTCCACTGGGTTCAGACTATCGCAGGTGCGAAGGCTTCGCCATATTGTGATGGCATCCGAACTCTTTCATTAAACATTGCAGATCTATGGTGCCTCGATTAGCTCCATTTTGCCATCACGGGTGCGGTGGAGGATCATCAGCTTGCCCTTGGGGTCACGGAAAACGAAGACGTCGCGATCACGAAAATGGGCTTCTTTGATGGCTTCTTCAAGAGTCATGGGGCGAAGCGCTACCGCGTCCTCGGAGCGGACCAGGTGCACATCACTGGATTTCGCGAATGCAGGAAATTTGTGAACCACCATCGAGACGGTGGAAGAGCCCGCGGGCGCGCCAGCTCGCGGAGCCGCGAAAGGTTGCACCGCAACTTCGCCGTCTCCGTTTTTGTCTTTGTGATTGCGCCGCTTCTTTGCAATGATGCGGGTCTTATTTTTCAGCGCTTGTTTTTCAAGATGCTCCAGCGCGCTGCCTATCGCAGCCTTCATATCTTTTGCCTGGGAAAGCGCAACCAGATCGCCGACACGCGAGTTAATGGCGATTTCGGCTTTATGGCGGTGCTTCTCAACCGCGAGAACAACTTTACTTTCAAAGCTACCGTGCAGAATTTTCTTAATCTTGCTCAGACCCGCTTCGATTTCCTCGCGGTCAGCAGCGGTGACTTCGTAGTGCCTGCCAGTGTATTCGACATTCATGGTTAACGCTCCGGATCGTACGGCGAGACCTAGAATTCTGGTGTCAGCTGTTAGCTTTTAGCTCTTGCTTGAAACGTAAGTGAAGCTACCTGCGAAGTGCTAAATGCCAAGCGCTGACTATTTCTTCACTCTTCTCTGGTGGGTACTGGGAATTTTCATGTCTTCACGGTACTTGGCAACAGTACGGCGAGTTACCTGGATTCCTTGAGACTGCAGAATGCGGGTGATCTGTTCGTCGGTAAGCGGTTTGCTTGTGTCTTCATCTTCGATTAATTTTTTTACGCGGCGTTTGAGTATCAGCAGCGAAGTATTTCCACCCTCAGGACCGTTCACGCTTTCGCTGAAGAAATAGCGTAGCTCGAAAACCCCTTGCGGAGTGTGCGCGTATTTATTGGCAACCGCTCGGCTTACGGTAGAAGGGTGGACGCCGATTTCTTCGGCGACTTCCTTGATCATCATCGGCTTGAGCTCGTCGATGCCCTTCTCCAGAAAATCGCGTTGACGCTCCACGATCGAATAACAAACTTTCAAGATGGTCTGCTTGCGCTGCTCAATGTTTTTGATCAGCTGAATGGCGCTTTTGAAGCGCTCCTTAACGTAATTACGCGTGTCCCGGTCGTTGCCATCGCGGGTCAACAGTTTGCGATACGCAGGATTAAGCCGCAGCGTGGGCACATCGTCATCGTTCATCATGACCAGCCACTCATCGCCATGTTTCACGAGCGCAACATCAGGCTCGATCAGGCGAGGCTGCACAATGTTGTAGCGCAGGCCGGGGCGCGGATCGAGGGTGCGGACATATTCCAATGCGGCTTGTACCGCCTCGACCGGGCGGTTGATGGCACGCGAGATTTCCTTGTATTGCTTATTCTGCAGCGCGCGCAGGTGCTGATCGACGAGCGCAGTGGCGTCGGCAAGGACCTGGGCAGTACCGTTGCCATTTTTGCCGAGCTGCATCTGGTGATAATGCAACTGGGACAACAGGCACTCGCGAAGATCGCGGCAGGCCACGCCGGGCGGATCTAACTGGCGAACGATTTCAATTGCTTCCTTCAGATCTTCGTGATTGAAATTCACACTCGGCACCGGGCGCGATCCGTTGTTGGCCGGTGGTGAAGGCGGGTTCACATCAACAGCAGGAGCAGTCGCGGCAGCGGATGTTCCAGTTGAATAAGAGCGCAGGTTATTTAATTCACCGACCCCACTCCCGTTATCAGCAGCTGGTGCATCTGTGCCGTCGTCGCCAGACTCAGCCGACATTGGGTCGCCCGCGAGGGCGGTTAACCCTAAAGCGGCGGCTTCTTTTACCACGCTCTCGGATTTTGCGGCATCAACTTCGGGTGTGGCAGCGGGAGCGATTCCCAACAGTTCTTCATCGCTGGCAATAAGGTAGCCATCTTCATTCATATTACCAATCACCACCTCTGCAGCCTCGCGAACCGGGGGGCGCATGGGGATGGAACCTAATTGCCAGACCAAGTGATCGGTCAGAGTGCTCGGCTTGGAGAGGAAATTCTCAAACGACGGGCGCTCAATTTCTTCGAAATCTCCCGGGCTGCGGAAACCAGGATCTAGATAATCTTTGAAAAATGAGCCAAAATCAATTTCTTCGAAGGGATCTTTTTTGTCGGGAGTGGGTGCAGCCTCTTCCGCAGCCGAGGCGCGTTCGCGCTCTTCTTCGCGGCGTCCAACGTCGTCGATGAGCGGAACCGCGTCTTCGAGTTCCTCGAGCACAGGGTTCTCAACCATCTCGGCAGTGATCATGTCCTTAAGCTCAAGCTTGTTGAGCGCGAGGACGCTAACCATCTGCACGAGGCCAGGAGTGAGAATCTGCCTCTGCGAAACTCTTAAATGTAGCCTTGGCTGGAGAAGTACCATAAATTCTTAACTGCTTCGTTGGTCGTGCGTCTTTGGCCGTTGGGCATCGGTGGACGGGCGAGACGCCCGCCGCTCCATAACCTAATTTTTTCTAGCCCAATCGCCAGTCACATCTTTGGGCTGGTTTTGCCAACGACCACGACGAATGACCAACGATGCTGGTCATACCAAACTAAAACTCTCTCCCAAATAAACTCTGCGCACTTCCGGATCGCTTCCTAAATCTTCCGGTGAACCGTGACGGAATATCTTGCCGTCGTTGATGATGTACGCCCGGTCGGTCACCGAAAGCGTCTCGCGTACATTGTGGTCCGTAATCAGGACGCCTATCCCAGCAGACTTCATGTTGCTGATGATTTTCTGCAAATCGAGTACGGCAATGGGATCAATTCCCGAAAAAGGCTCATCCAGAAGGATGAACTTCGGTTTGATCGAAAGCGCTCTTGCTATCTCAACCCTACGCCGTTCGCCGCCCGAAAGCGCGTAACCACGGTTCAGTCTTATGTGTTCCAACCCGAGCTGGTCGATCAGCTGCTCCATAGTCTCCCGGCGCTCATGCCAGGAAACCGGCTGCGCTTCCAACACTGCCAGAATGTTCTCCTCGACCGTAAGCTTCCGGAAAACCGAGGGTTCCTGGGGGAGATAACTGATCCCGAACTGCCGCGCCCTGCGATACATAGGCGCGTCGGTAATCTCTTCTTCGTTTATGAGGATCCGGCCTGTGTCTGGGGGTATCAGGCCGACGATCATGTAAAAGCTAGTGGTCTTGCCAGCGCCGTTAGGCCCAAGTAAACCAACGACTTCGCCCTGTCGAACGCTGAGGCTGACCCCATTTACAACCCGGCGACCACGATAGGACTTACAGATCTCGTCGGCGGCCAGGGTTTGCATTTACCGTACCACTCGGGTGTTTGTAACGGCAGGCAAACTGCTACTGCCATCAACGATGACCCTATCATCGCGTCTAAACAAAGTCAACGAAACGCCGGTAATCTTGCCACGTTCGGCATCAAAAATGCTAGGCGGGCCGCCGGTGAGGATAAACCTATCATCTTCAGAGGTATAGGTGAGTTTGTCTCCTGTGGCATGACGTGTGGGTTGGTTCACAACTACCGCGCCAGAAGCAATAATTTTCTCTAGTTTCGCCGGGGTATCGCCGGGTGCCGCAGTCTTAGCAGATTGGCTCGCGGGAGCAAAAAAAACCTCCATCTGACTAGAGGTCAGGGTCAGATCGGGGCCTCGCGCCAGGACCTCGCCCTGATAGTTTGCTTTCCTTTCCGAATCTCGATAAACGAGATGGTTCGACGTGATGTGGATCGGGGTCGATTTGCCACTTTTGTCAGTAGAAATCAGGGCGGTTGAGACTTTCTGTTGCGAGCTGGAATCAGCCACGATCATCCGCTGGTCCTTTTGGAACTGAATCGTGGGCGCCTCGACCATGTTCGCATCCTGCCACAGGCGAGCATTGCCTTTGTAGGTTGCGATGGATGGAGAGTTGTGAGCTGTCATGCTCTCAGCGGTGACATGAATCGGATCTGACGAAGCCAAAAGCGCTCCGTCAGGTTGAGCTTTAAGATCGCTGTATGTTGTCTTGACGCTGCCCTCCGCGAATCCGTCGCCGGTTGCGCGATTGAGCTTCACGCTGTGCGCCGTGGTAGCCATGCCAGAGTCAAGAATTCGCGGAGTACCGGTGAGTACCAGAACCTGGTCGGCCGGAGTGTAACGGGCACGATCGGCAAATGCCTGCTGAGTTCCAGCCTGGTAGGTGAAGTGCCCGGTTTGCAGGAGCGCTTCAATTCCGGTGCCTGGTCGAAAATATCCATCGATGCTATCGCTGGTGCTCACACGTTCCGGCTGAGAAATATTATTTTGCGGCGGTTCTGTCGTAACCACGCGGGCATGAGCTTCGCCGTGAATGTGCGAAATCTGACCCATGGAATCGAATCGGGCAACGAATTTGTCTGCAGTGATATGAGTTTGCGCTCCCGATTTTTGATCAGGCGGAAGCAATGTAATATCAGGCGGGCCCGTGGTTTCGGCGCGGGTCAGCCGGTTGCCGTCGGCAATGGACATGTCGATTGTCGGCGCAGTCACAGCGACATCCTGCGCCTTTGCCCCGGAACCTTGATGCTGCATGACTTTGACCTGCTGATCGGCGTGAATGCTGGTGAGAACATCGTGTCCCCGAAAAATAAGAGCAGCCCGGCCAGCGGTGCTCTCGACCGGCTCGGTGCCTTCGGTTTTCAAGTGGACATCGCCAGAAAAAACTGCGTTCTTGACCTGGTTACGCGCAGCCATCGCCACTTCTAGTTTTTGTGCGGTCACGTGGGATGTATCTGGCGCGGAATTCGGGTTCATAGAAGACCGCTGTTTGTTTGAAGAATGCGACGCGACCGAGTCGACAATTACATTTCCGACCGCGATTGCATGATCGAGCGAATTATCTTCGCGCAGAAATAGCGTCGCTTCGTCAGCCCGGCCTTTGCCTTGTCGTGACTCGGTCTGCGGATGCTGCAACACGATTTCTCTAGGGGTCTTACCCAGGACGGCATGCTGCGCCAGAATTTTCAAAGGAGCTGCCTCGCCAACCGTCATGTTCACTTTGGACTGCAGGGTAAGCAGGTTGTCTTTAGCTGAATATCTGGCTCCCACCGCTGACCCACTCGTCTCGGGGACATGGAATTCGACGAGTGAATCGGTCCACGCGTCACCAGTCTTCTGATTAAAGACAAGATTAGTAGTTTTGACATGAATTGGGTTTTTTAGTTCTTTGGGCGCGGCCTGATCAGGATTCGACGCACCCTGCAAATTGGCCTGGAGATCGATTGAAACCTCGCCTTTGCTGGTCACATCGCCAGAGCGCTGATCGTATTCGAATGTTTTTCCATAGACTTGATCAAATCGGGACGAGTCTCGGCCGTAGATCGTGATAGTGACGTCATGCAGTTCGGCTTGTCCTCCGCCTTTAAACTGCACAGCTTTGTTGGCCTGCAATTTGAATAACGTACGGCCCTGGTCTGATTTGGATATGGTGAAATCTTGAGCGCTTTGCTGGACCTGGATGCCCAATTTATCCGGCACCTGAGTGAGCGCATTCTGCACACTGTGCCGGGCATGGAAGTAGACTGCCAGCACAATCAAGCAAACTGCGACCGCTGCAATGGCGAACCAACGCCGCAGGTGGGATATGAACAGGTCCATTGAATCTAGTTTAGTGCAATGTGCGAAGTCGACGGGGAATCCAAAGGCTTGGAACCTGCGCAGATAAGCGGTGTTTCTAGTATGCTGTCGTTTCGTCGTCATGAAGCAATTTCGTGGGCAAGCCCTATCCTGGGCCATCAAAGACGGGACCATTGAACTCGCGTTGCAGCGCGAGCCATGCAATGAGATCGGCTCCCTGTGCCTGGAAGAACTGGAGCAATTCACTTCCGCGCTTCCGGAGCTGGAGCAAAGCGCCCATGCGCTGATTTTGTATAGCAATTTGACATGCGGATTCTCCGCAGGGGCTGATCTGCGTGAGCTTTATCAACGCTCGCAGCAGATGCAGAAGAAAGACGCGATTGCTGGGGTGCAAGATTTTCTGGAGCGCATTCATCACGTGATGAACACGCTCGATGCTTCCCCGCTGCCGAGCATCGCAGCGGTGCACGGGATTGTTTTCGGCGGCGGCCTGGAGTTGGCGCTGGTTTCCGATTTGATCATCGCGGACAAAACCGCGCGATTCTGCTTCCCGGAACTGCGGCTTGGGCTGATTCCTGGTTTTGGCGGAATACCACGGCTGAAGCGGGATTTAGGCAATGCGGTAGTGCGGGATTTGCTGCTTACTGGCCGCAGCTTCAACGCGAATAAAGCCCAGCAGATCGGGTTGGCAAGCCAGGTAGTCGGCGAGGGTGAAAGTTTGCGGGTGGCGCGGGCCACAGCCGCACAAATGGGCAAGTTTGATCGCAACACCGCTGCTGCGGCCAAGAAATTTATCAAACCTGTACCGTACGATGAGTTAAGGCGGGAGATCGAAATATTTTGCGAGCTGTTCGCGCAGCCCGCAGTTGAAGCTGGATTGAAAAAATTTGTGGAGAGCACCAACGCTCAGCCTTATCTTCCGTAAAGCGATGGTTCGACGGGGAATGCGAGGGGAATTACAGTGCAGACGCAACAACAGACTTTGGACGAAGTTCTGGAGTTGGCAGCCGCGCAGTTCAAAGTCCCGCGGCAAAGCCTGTCTCCAGATGACGACTTCTTCAAAAAACTTGGCATCGACAGCTTGCAGGCGCTTAGTTTGCTTACCCGTCTGGAGCAGCATTTCAAGATAGAACTGCCGGATTATGAAATGCAGGGAGTCTCGGACTTCAGGACGTTAGCGGAGCGGATCCAATCCAGGCTTTAGGCCGCACTCAAGAGCGTAAACATAGTTTCGCTATGCGCGGCAGTGTCTCCGTGGTGAAATAACACTTCATGCTCGATCTCGATCAATACTCATCCCTTGGTGCAGCGCTCAGCGACGCTTTGGATCGCTGGCCGAATGAAACTTGCCTGATCGAGGCAGACCGTGAACGCGAACGAACTCGCCTCACCTATTCCGATTTCAAATTACTTGCGTCTCCGCTGGCGCGTGCCTTGCAGGATGCTGAACTGCGGGCGGGAGACCGCGCCGCAATCATTATGACCAATCAGTCGAAGTGGCTGATTTCGGCATACGCGATCCTGCAGAGCGGCGGAGTTCTGGTTCCTCTGGATTACAAGCTGACCGCCACCGAGCATCTGCAATTGTTGGCGCATTCGAAGGCGCAATTGATGGTGATCGAATATCACCTGTGGCGGGCGATTACGCAGGACCCGGAATTCAAGAACCATAAGGTAAGAATCGTTCTGGTCACCGAAGCGCCACCCAGCGCGGATTTGCGTGGAGGGTATCGTTGGGAGGAATTTCGCCGTAAGGGAGAGCCTACTCTTATTGCTCGCAAGCGCCAGGATCCTGCTTGCATCGTCTATTCGTCCGGAACCGCCGGCCGTCCGAAGGGCTGCGTGCTCACGCATGAGAATTATCTTGAGCAGTGTAAGTCGCTGACGGCGGTGTATCCGTTCTGGCCAGGAGTGCGTTACCTGAGCATTCTGCCCACCAATCATGCCATCGATTTCATGGTTGGATTTATTGGACCGTTCGTGTGTGGCGCGTGCGTAGTGCACCTCCGCACGCTGCGTCCAGAGTTTGTACGCGATGCATTTGTCCGCTATCGCATCACATACGTCAGCCTGGTGCCCATGGTGCTCAAGAACCTGGAGCGCGGGATCAGATCGAATTTTGAGGGACTACCGTCCTTTAAGCGATTTGTGCTGAAGCTGATGACCTCAATCAACAAGGCGCTAACCAAAAAGCAGCCGAACGTAGAACTGAGCCGCAAGCTTCTGGGCCAAGTGCACAAAGCCTTCGGCGGACAACTACTCGCCATGTTTACCGGCGGCGCCTTTATCGATCCGCAGACGCTGCAATTCTTCTACGACCTGGGGCTTCCGGTCGCCAACGGATACGGCCTGACTGAAGCCTGCACCGTGCTTACTTTGAATGACCTGAAGCCGTTTCGCTCCGGCACAGTCGGCAAGCCGCTGCCGGGGGTCCAGGTTCGCATTCTGAACCCGGACTCGGATGAAGTCGGAGAAGTCGCGGCTCACAGCAGGACCATCATGTCGCATTATCTCGACGATCCCGAACTTACGGCACAGACCGTTGTTGATGGCTGGCTGCTCACCGGAGATTTAGGACGCTTGGAAACGTCAGGGCATCTGCAATTGTTGGGGCGCAAGAAGAACATGATCGTCACCGAGGGTGGAAAAAATATTTATCCCGAGGACATTGAGACCGCCTTTGATGGACTGCCGGTGAAAGAGTACTGCGTATTCGCGGCGAACTATGTGTGGCCGAAGAAAGAGCTTGGCGGAGAGATGCTGGTTGTGGTCGTGCGATTGGAGAACCAGGAGTTTACCGATTCGTTGAAGGATGAAATCGTTGCCCGCAACCGACGTCTGCCGGATTTCAAGCGGGTCACGGGGTATGTGGTCTGGGGAAAAGATTTTCCGCGTACGGCTTCGTTGAAAATCAAACGCAATGAACTGGCCGAGGAAATTAGAACTTCACTCGAGCGGTCCGCGATCAAAGAACTTTGAGTTCAACAAACAAGTATTTAGCGATTGTTAATCCCGCGGCGGGCGGCGGACGTTCGCGCCAACTGCTTCCTGCGGCGCTGGAACGCCTGCGGGCCGCGAACATTCAATTGGATGTTCGTGAAACGTCTGCGCTGGGACATGCGACCGAGATCGCGCGTGAAGCCTGGTCACGGGGATACCGCAAATTTATCTCCGTCGGTGGTGATGGCACTTCGTACGAAATTGTGAATGGCCTTTTTCCAGTTTCCGAAGGCATGGAAAATCCGACTCTAGGCTTCCTTCCGTTAGGAACGGGAAACTCATTTCTTCGCGACTTCAGCGACAAAGGCGTGGAATACGCAATGGAGTCACTGATCGCTGGACGCTCGCGCCAGTGCGATGTGTTGCGTTTACGGCACCGGGAAGGCGTTCTGCACTATATAAATCTTCTCAGCGTAGGTTTCACCGCCGATGTTGCGACCATGCGGTCGCGAAGCTTCAGCCGATGGGGCGAAGCTGGATATCAAGCTTCGATTTTTATTTGTTTGGCGCGCTTTCGACGCCGGCCATTTCCTTTGAGCATCGATGGCGAACAGAGTATCGACCGCCGTCCATGCCTGTTTCTAACTTTTAATAACAGCAAATTTACCGGCGGAACCATGATGATCGCGCCCGACGCGGCAACTGATGATGGCCTGATCGAGTATGTCCGATGGGGACCAATCGGGCGCCTCGGTTTGATTCGCAACCTGCCGACGCTTTACAACGGCACTCACACCCGACATCCCCTGGCCGAGGTTCGCAAGGTCCGCCGGGTGGATTTTCATCTCGGTGGCCCGGTTGATGTGATGGTCGATGGCGAGGTTATCACGCTACATTGCGAAAGCCTCGACGTGCTGCCCGACGCCCTTACTGTCATGGTATAAGAATTCACAATGTCTGGCCCGGACGAAAAAATACCAAGCTCCAAGACACCACCGCGATTGGAATGGCTGGCTGTTTTTGTCGCGCTCGTGATCGTCGCATGGGCAATTTATTATTTCGCTTACTACCGCAAGCCGGTCAGCACAATGGATGGCTTCGCAAAGTGCGTGACCAAAAGCGGCGCCAAGATGTATGGGGCCTGGTGGTGCCCGCATTGTGCCGATCAAAAAGACCTTTTCGGATTCGCCTTCCAATATGTTAACTACGTTGAGTGCAGCCCGAAGGGGCAACGAACAGAAAATGACACCTGCAAGCAGGCGGGGATTAAGAACTTTCCAACCTGGCAATTTTCTGACGGCACTCGCGTAGAGGGTACTTTGCATCTGCAAGCACTCGCTGAAAAAACCGGATGCAAGCTGCCATGAGTAAATCTCTCCATGCTGACGATACCCCATCCCAGAGCACAAATTTAATGGCGGCAATCACCTTAGTCGCGGTTGCGGGAGTCGCCGTTTCTTCGGTTTCGCTGTACGAGCATTTTGCAACTTCCACCACTTCGTTTTGCAACTTCAGCCAATCGTTCAATTGCGATCTGGTGAACCGCAGCCAATATTCAACTGTGCTCGGCATTCCGGTGGCACTCGTCGGAATCCTTGGATATGTGCTGCTCGCGGTTTTGGCAACGGTTTACCGCAAGCAGGCGCCAACGCCGGTGCTGCTGCTGATAGCATCTGTCGTCGGCCTTGGATTCGCGCTTTACCTGGCGTACCTAGAGAAATTTTTGTTGGGAGTGTGGTGCTTTCTCTGTCTAACTTCGCTGGCGTTGATTTGTATTGAAGCCGTACTTAGCACGGTTTGCACCATGAAAACCAGGCAAGTTCGCGTTTAATTATTGCCAAGCGCTTTCAATCCAGCCTTTCTGCCTGTATTCGCATT
>Ga0070735_10002591_pt1 | contig 16246 bp, 13 predicted proteins | sample Coa_R1_FD_66443 | JGI IMG/M metagenome (GOLD analysis project Ga0070735, IMG submission 66443) | Surface soil microbial communities from Centralia Pennsylvania, which are recovering from an underground coalmine fire - Coalmine... | ecosystem: Environmental > Terrestrial > Soil > Unclassified ... | reverse complement strand
CTTACATAGCTAACCTTGAGCGTCCGAGGACCCGATGAAGAAAGACATCCACCCCGTCTACGCGACTGCGACCGTGAAGTGTGCCTGTGGCAACACGTTCACCACCCGGTCCACGCGCGACGAGATCCATACCGATATCTGCTCCAACTGCCACCCGTTCTTTACCGGCAAACAGAAGCTCGTCGACACCGCAGGCCGCGTCGAACGCTTCCGCCAGAAGTACGGCCGGGGAGACACGGCGGCCACCTCCTGAACGCAACACCGCCCGCACGACACCGTGCGGGCGGTTCGACATCAGGTCCCGCCTTCTGCCTTACTGAGACGACACGTCGATCATGTTGTCGTCCGCGTTCCGGTCAATGAGCTTGTTGTACGGATCGATGCCGGCCCGCGTCGGCTTCTGGTCCATCACGATCGTGATCGTGGACCGCTCCTGCGTGAACTTCCGCTTCTCCATGTAGAGCGGCCGTTCCTCGCCCGTCTTCCCCGTGAACACGCCGATCTCGATGTAGTCGTCGAGCGGCATCGGCGACTCCACGCCCGCGCTGTCGACCTGGACCTTGCGCGCCTGTACGTCCAGCGTCACCTGATACTTTCCGTTAGGCAGCTGCTTCGACGTCGCCGAGACCGTCTTGTCGTCGTACAGCACGATGCGGTTGAAGCCGTCGTCGATCAGATATTGCAGGTCGGGCGGCGTCTGCGCGCGCAGGGCATCGACCAGCAGCCGCGTGTCCGGATAGCGCGCGTCCGAGGACTGCACGCCGTGCGTCGAGTCCGCTGCATCCACCTGGTTGTGCGCGTTCGCGTACCGGTACTGCATGAGGAAGTTGTGCAATGCCAGGTCGACCTTGTCCTCGCCGATGTAGTCGGCGAGCGTGTACATGATCTGGCCGCCTTTCTGATACCACACGTAGGGCTCGTTCTGCACCTGCGCGAGCGGCGGCTCGTGCCTCACTTCGCCCGTGCGGCCGCGGAGGTACTGGTCGAGGAAGTGCTTGAGCACGCGGTGCATGTAATCCTTGCCGTACTTGTGCTGCATCACCATGTAGGCGGAGTACTGGGCCAGCGTCTCGGACATCATGTTCGATCCCTCGACTTCGCCGCCGATCAACTGGTGGCCCCACCACTGGTGGCCGAGCTCGTGCGCCGTGACGAAATACGTGAGGTCGACGTCGGTCGGCTTCTTCACGCGCGTGATGAAGCCGATGCCCTCGGAGAACGGCACGGTGTTGGCGAACGATTGCGCGAACGTCCGGTAGCGCGGGAACTCCATGATGCGGAACTGGGTGAACTGATACGGACTGAAGCGCGATTGGTAGTAGTCGAGGCCCGCGCGCGCGCTCGCGAGCATGTCGTCGATGTCGTACGTGTGCTGCGGGTCGTAATAGACCTCGAGGTTCACGGGGTCGGCGCCGCTCGAGTCGTGGTACACCTCTTTGCGCACCGCGTACCGGCCGGAGAGGTACGCGTAGAAGTTCAGGATGTGCTGCGACCCCATGCTGTACTCGAAGTAGCGGCGGCCGTTCCGCATCCACTGGCGCTTGAGGTATCCGGGCGCGATCGCGATCTGATCATCCGACGTGCTGACCACCGTGTGATACGTGATCCAGTCGGACGTCGGCGTGAACAGATTGCGCATCGCGTAGACCGAGTCGGTGCGCGGCGGCAGCTCAACTAACGGACCCAGGTGCTGCTCGCGGCGCCAGCGCGGGTCGCTGATTTCCTGGTTCCGGTCGTAGCCGATGGTGGGGAACACGCCGACATCGAAGAACGTTCCGTTAGGCGAAAATTGCGCGAGCTCGTTCCCGTCCCGGAACCCGCGGGTCGTCCACCCGACGTGGAACGTCATCGTCATGGTGTCGCCGGGTTCGAGCGGCTGCTCCAACGCGTAGATCGCGTACAGGTCGCGCGGCGCGCGGCTCACGAGATGGAACGGCCGGTTGAACGACACGTCGGAAACCGTTTGCTGCGCGTCCGTCAGGTGGACCTGCGAGATCGGGACGCCCGACTTGTTCTGCAGCGTGAAGCGGCCGGTGCCGGAGAACGACCGGCGATCCGGAAAGATGTCGATCGTCGCGTCCACCGCCGTGGTCTTGGGCTGCGGCAGGAGCTCGTACTTCTTGAAGTCCCTCTCGTAGCCGGCGCTGATGCGCCGGTTGTCGTCGGGCGTGCGGTACTCGTTGAGGACGTGCGCGTTGTAGTAGAACCAGCCGCCCGCGCCTAACGCAACGATCAGGAACGCGACCGCCGCCGGCAGGAGCCGCGGCGCCCGCGCGAGCGCCTGCCGCAACCGCGCTCGTCCCGACTCCTCCGCGCCCCGCTGCGTGAACGCGATCGAGACCAGGCCCAACACGGCAAAGATCGCCAGCCAATACGTGACCGCCCAGAAGATCGTCGCGACGTAATATCCGTACCCGTTCATGTCCGAGTACGTGTACGACGTGAACTGGCCGGGCAGGTACAGCGTGTTCTGCCAGCCGAAATTGTACAGGATCGGCTCCATCACGAAGATCGCGATGACGATCCCGTGCCCGAGGAACTTGTTGGACACCACCGTTTGCACGAACATCGCCAGGACGGCCCAACCCATCACCTGCGGGAACGTGACGACGTAGAGCTCCTTGGCGTATTGCAGCAGCTCGTAATGGTGGTAGCCCGCGATGGTCTGCATGAAGATGCCAACCAGGCCCGTCACGGTGAGCAGGATCAGCTCGATCGCCGCAATCGCGGTGAGCTTGGAGAGCCAGTCGGTTGTCGCGTGCATCGGCAGCGCGTCGTGGATGCCGTCGAAGTGGTTGTCGCGCTCACGCCAAATGAGCTCGCCGGCGTACAGCGTAGCCACGATGTAGAAAAAGAGCTCGGCGGAGCCCTCGACGGCTTGCAGCATCAGGTACGTCACCGGCCAGACGTTCTGATCCCCGACGTCGCCGGCGAAATTGCCGTTGTTAATGGCGAACACGATGAGCAGCGCGACAATGCCCCAGAACGGCACCTCGCGCGTGATCATGCGCACGCGCATCCGAGTGAGCGTCAGGTACTGCGCGAACGTGGTGCTCCGCCCGAACACCTGCCTGACGCGGGGCAGCGCCGCCGCCACGAGCGTGCGGATCGGCTGCGCCTCATCGGCGTCCACCTGTCGGGCTTTGGCCGCGCGCCGGCTCTGCGATCGGGCGGTGAGCGCCTCCACCGACATCGGAAAGAGCCGCCACACGACGCCTAACGATATCAGGCCGACGACGGTCCACAGGATGCGATTGTAGAGGAACACACCGGGCGAGTAGCCGCCGAAGCCCCACGGCACCAGCTGCGTGTTCTTCTCGAGCACCGTCCAGTAGCGCGTGATGTTGTCGAACAGCACGAACCCGACGGGGTCGAGGATGCCGGACCAGAAATGTTCGAGCGACCGCGTCGCGCTGTACACGGTGATGCCGATGATGTAGACCATGAAGAGGGCCACGCCCTCCAGGTACACGACGACCAGCTTGCGCGTGAGCGCGGCCACCGCGAAGAACAGCGAACCGAGTACGAAAATCTGGATAACGGTGATGGAGAGGAACGGCTGCACGTACCACCACAGGACGTTGGGCCCGATGCGCGCCTGGTCGGTCCACGGCGCGTAGGTGCCTAACCACATGCCCACCGCCACGCCTGCGAACACGAACACGCAGGTCACGAACGACGCCGCCCAACGGCCGCCCAAGTACGCGAACTTGGAGATCGGCTTGGTGAACAGCATCTGATAGGTATCGCGCTGGAAGTCGCGGAGGATCGACGGCCCGAAGATGGCGGAAATGATGATCACGCCGAACAGCGCCGCCGCGAGCTGGTTGTAGGCGAGCGCGTACGGTCCGTTGAGCAGCACTTTGCCGTTCTGGAACCCGACGGGTCCGAAACTCTGCGATCCCGTGCAGAAAAAGCCGAACGCCAACCACCCCACGAAGTAGACGTAGGTGGAGATGCTCTTCGCGCGGAACTTGAGCTCGAACGAGAAGAACTCGAGGAACAGGCTCATGTGTCGTCGCTCGCTCGTTAGTCAGTTGACGGCGTGACGGGCAACGGTCAGGAAGTACACGTCCTCGAGCTCGGTGGGCACGGACTGAAAGCCGGCTCCCGGATTGGTCGGCGAGAAAACGCGAATCTCGTGTTGTCCCGCCACCAGATGGCTGCTCACCACCTTGAGCTCGGCTTCGATCGCCTTGAGCTCCTCGTCGCTGCTCAGCACGTGCGACCAGATCTGTCCCTGCAGCGTCGCCAGACACTCGCTCGGCGACCCCTCGAGCAGCAGCTCGCCTTGCGCAATGATCGCCATGCGCGGACACAACTCGAGCACGTCATCCACGATGTGCGTCGAGAGAATGACCGTCACGTCGCGGCCGATGGACGACAGCAGGTTCAAGAAGCGATTACGCTCCGCCGGATCGAGACCGGCGGTGGGTTCGTCGACAATGATGAGGCGCGGGTTGGCGAGCAGCGCCTGCGCGATGCCGAAGCGCTGCTTCATCCCGCCCGAATATGTCGAGAGCGCTTTCTTGCGCACGTCCCAGAGGTTGGTCTGCTGCAACAGCGCGTCGACCATCGTCTTGCGCTCGCCGGCGCTGGTGATGCCCTTGAGGATGGCGAGATGCGACAGCATGTCGACGGCCGACATCTTCGGATACACGCCGAATTCCTGCGGCAGGTAGCCAAGCACTTTGCGCACGTCATCCTTGTCCTTGAGGACGTCGATGCCGTCGAGATGAATGGTGCCGGAGTCGGGGTCCTGGAGCGTGGCGATGGTGCGCATGAGGGAGCTCTTTCCGGCTCCGTTAGGCCCGAGGAGGCCGAACATCCCGCTCCCCACGGTGAGGGATACGTTCTTGAGCGCGCGAACGCCGTTGGGATACGTCTTCGAGAGGTCGGTGATCGTGAGGGCCACGGTACATCGCTCCGAATCAAAGGGACCGACGGCGATCTGGTGCGGCGAGGGGACCAGCGACATCGTGGACGCAGTTGCGCAGCCGCGCGTGGCGAGCTTGCTCGCTCGGGGGAGGGCTTCCCGCTCATGGGAAGGCTTCCTCGCTCACCGGAAGGCTTCCTCGCTCATGGGAACACGGATTAGACGGATCGAGCGGATTTTACGGATCGCTCGGCTGCGGCGGCGGGGAACGACGCGCCCACATCGCTGCGGGCTGAAAGACAACAGGTCTTGTTGTTGTTAACAAAGACCCAATCGTCTCGACAATGAGCGCCTGGACGCTCCCCTCGCAGGCGAGCGATCCGTTCAATCCGTTCAATCCGTCTAATCCGTGTTCCCATGAGCGAGGAAGCCTTCCCATGAGCGAGGAAGCCTTCCGCCGAGCGAGGCAGCGCACCACGCGCGCACCTCGGCTTGGCTCGAAGGAGCCACAACCGGTTCAGTTGTCCTATCGGATTGGCCAACGATATGTTTCACAATTGATCAAAGTCCAGCCTTTCACCAAATCCGAACTCGGCGCCCGGTTGCGGCGCATCGAGCAGAAGTACGGCAGGGAGCACTGAGCCTCCGCGATCGTCTCCAAGACGCCATCACTCGCGCCGACGAGGTCGAGCGCGAGCTTTCGAGCCCCGACACGGTCCGTGATCCGCGGCGGCTTGCCGAGCTCGGCCGCGAGCACCGACGCCTGGCGCCGGTGGTCGAGATGGCCACGCGCCTCAAGAAGCACGAGGACGAGCTGGCCCAGGCCCAGGAATTGATCGATACCGACGACCCGGAGCTCGCCGCTGAAGCGCGGGCCGAAGAGCAGCGGGCGCGCCAAGAGATCGCGACGCTCGAGGAGGCGCTCAAGCCCGCGCTGCTACCGCGCGATCCGCTCCACGACCGGCCCGCCATCGTCGAAATTCGCGCCGGGACCGGCGGCGACGAAGCGGCGCTCTTTGCGGCCGACCTCTACCGGATGTACACGCGCTACTGCGAGCGCCAGGGCTGGCGCGTCGAGCCGATCGCGCTGTCCGAGGGATCGTTAGGCGGAATCAAGGAAGTGATCTTCAAGGTGCAGGGCGAGGGGGCATACGGCCGGCTCCGGTGGGAATCCGGTGTGCACCGCGTGCAGCGCGTACCGGTCACGGAAAGTTCGGGGCGCATCCACACGTCGGCGGCCACCGTCGCCGTGCTGCCCGAAGCCGAAGAAGTGGACGTGTCCATCGAGGACAAGGACATCCGCATCGACGTGTTCCGCTCCTCCGGACCTGGCGGCCAGAGCGTGAACACCACCGATTCCGCGGTCCGCATCACGCACATCCCGACGGGCATCGTCGTCAGCCAGCAGGATCAGAAATCGCAGCTGCAGAACAAGCTCAAAGCGCTCGAGGTGCTGCGGGCGCGGCTCCTGGATCAACGGTTGGCCGAGCAGGAAGCCGAGCGCGCGCGCATGCGGCGCACGCAGGTGGGCACCGGCGACCGATCGGCCAAGATTCGCACGTACAATTTTCCGCAGAACCGGGTGACCGACCATCGCATCGGCTTCACGCTGCACGAGCTGGATCGGACACTGGACGGCGATCTGGACGAGCTCATAGACCGGTTGATGCTGGCCGATGTCGAGGAGCAGCTGGGTGTCTGACGCGCGCGCGGCGGGTACGATCGGGGTCGCGGGACCTGCGTTGGGCATCGGCAGCGGCACGTCGGTGGCCGATCTGCGCCGAGCGTTAGGCATGCTCCTCGCCGGTCGTGTGGACGAGCCGGACGCCGAGGCGCGCGACTTGATTGCTGTCGTGGCGGACAAGCCGCGCCTCTGGCCGTCGTCGCAGCCCGACGCGTGGCTCGCCGAGGAAGTCGTGATGCGCGCGCGCCGTGCGGCCGCGCAGCGGCTGCGCGGCGCTCCGTTCGCCTACGCGGTGGGTCGCGCGGCATTCCGCCATCTCACGCTCGACGTGGACGAGCGCGTGCTCATCCCGCGCCAGGAAACTGAAGTGCTGGTGGACGTGGTGCTCGAGTGGGCTCGGACGCGTGGCGCGGGCGGGCTGGCGATCGATGTCGGCACGGGCTCGGGTGCGATTGCGCTTGCGTTGGCGAACGAAGGCGCATTCGAGCGGGTGGTGGCGACGGACATCTCGACGAGCGCGGTGCAGGTCGCGCGGGCCAATGCCGCGCGGCTGGCCGGCGCACTGCGTGCACCTGTCGAGTTCCGACAGGGGTCGCTGCTCGCGCCGGTGCGCGGCGAGCGTGCGCGCGTGGTGGTCTCGAACCCGCCGTACATCGCCTATCGCGAGATGACGGAGCTGCCGCCGAGCGTGCGCGATTGGGAGCCGCCCGCGGCGTTGTACGCGGGCGACGGGGGCATGGCGATGATCGCGGCGCTCGCGCGTGAGGCGGCGGCGGTGCTCGAGCCCGGCGGCCTGCTCGCGATGGAGATAGATTGCCGTCGTGGGGCGGCATGCGCCGAGCTGCTGCGCGCCCAGGGGTGCTACCACGACGTCCGCGTGCGGCCCGATCTCACGGGTCGCGATCGCGTACTCACGGCGACACGACAGGATGGGTGACGTGCTCGAAGACAAAGCGAGAGAGTTGGGGCGGCTGATCGGACAGACGCCGGAGTATCAGGCCGTGCGCCGCGCGAACGACGCGTTGGGCGAGGACCGGGAGGCGGTCGCATTGCTTCGCAAAATGGAGCAGTTGCGTACCGATGCCCAACGGATGATCGAGCGCGGCACGAGTCCGACACCCGAGATGGAGACGCAGCTCGACCAGCTGCTGGAACAGGTGCAGGTGAATCCGATTTACCAGCGCATGGTGGCGGCGCAGGAGAATTTCGACAAGACGATGCTGCGCGTGAACGAGTGGATCCTCGAGGGGATTCAGAAGGGCGCGGCGAGCCCGATCATCACGCTGGGGTGACGGTGCCGCGCGGCCGCCTGATCGTATTCGAGGGGCCCGAGGGGGCGGGGAAGACGACGCAGCTCGGCCTTCTGTCGGCATGGCTGACGGCGCGCGGGATCGAGCACGCGCGGGTGCGCGAGCCCGGCGGCACTCCGTTAGGCGACGAGGCGCGGCGCCTGCTGCTGGACACACCGGGCGGACTCGACCCGCGCGCCGAGGCGCTGCTCTTCATGGCGTCGCGCGCGGCGCTGGTGGCAGGGGTCATCGAGCCGGCGTTGGCGCGCGGGACGCTGGTGCTCGCCGACCGCTATTTTCTGTCGACCTACGCGTACCAGGTGGCGGGCCGCGGCCTGTCCGAGCCCGAGATTCGGGCGGCGAACGCGCTGGCGACGGCGGGCGTGTCGCCGGATGTCACGCTGCTGTTCTCCGTGCCGGGGCCGGTGCGCGCGGCGCGCGCGGCTGCCCGCGGCGCGCCGGACCGCATCGAGCGCGCGGGCGACGCGTTCCACGCGCGGGTCGAGCGTGCGTTCGCCATGTTCCTCTCGCCTAACTGGCAGGCCGGGCACCCGGAGGCCGGTCCGGTGATCGCCGTCGATGGCGACGGCGACGCCCACACGGTGTTCGAGCGCGTCCGCACTGCGTTAGGCGAGCGGTGGCCCGGCGTGTTCGACGATGCCGCGTCCGAGCCGGCGCGGGGTGCCGAATGAACCGCTCGCGGGCCGTCGTCGCTCTCACGGTGCTCACCGGCGCCCTCGTCTCGGGCGGCTGGTTCCTCCAGCGCGGATTCGCCAGCGACGTCGCGCCGGGCGGCTCGACCCTGTTCGACGACGTGCTCGCGCGCGTGTCCAAGAGCTTCGTCGATTCGATCCCGCAGCAGACGCTCTACCTCAAGGCGGCCGCGGGCATGGTGGATGGCCTCGACGACCCGTACTCGGCCTTCCTGCCGCCCGACCAACTGCACTCGTTGAACGAGACGACATCGGGCTCGTACGTCGGGTTAGGCGTGCAGGTGGACGTGCGCGACGGCTGGCTCATCATCATGGCGCCGGTCCCGGGCTCGCCGGCCGAGCGAGCCGGCATCCAGGCCGGCGACCGCGTGGTGTCGATCGACGGCCAGTCGACCAACGGCTGGAGCCTCGATCGCGCCAGCCGCGCGCTGCGCGGGCATCCGGGCACGACGGTAACGCTCGAGGTCGAACGGCCGGGCTTGGCCGACCGGCTGCCGTTCCACATCGTGAGGCGCGACATCCACGTCGCCTCGGTGCGGCATGCCATGATGCTGTCCGACAAGGTCGGCTACGCCGGCCTCGTGATCTTCAGCGACTCGGCGGACGACGAGCTGCGCAACGCCATCGGCGCGTTGCGGCGGCGGGGCATGCAGACGCTCCTGCTCGACCTGCGTGGCAATCCCGGCGGCCTGCTCGAGCAGGGCGTCGGCGTGTCGGGCATGTTCCTCAATCGCGGCCAGGGCATCGTCGACATGCGGGGCCGCACGCCGTCGGCCACACACGACATCCGGAACCAGACGTCGCAGCTGTGGCCCGATCTGTCGGTGATCGTGCTGGTGGATGGCCACACCGCGAGCGCGGCCGAGATCGTCGCGGGCGCGCTGCAGGACCACGACCGCGCGCTGATCGTCGGCACGCCGACGTACGGGAAGGGCGTCGCGCAGTCGGTGTTTGCGTTAGGCGACGGCGCCGGCGCGCTCAAGCTCACCACCGCGCGGTGGTTCACGCCATCGGGGCGGAGCATCCAGAAGCTCCACGCCGACACCGCGTCCGACGACGTCGACAGCGCGATCGCGCGGCCGGATACGACCCACCGCGTGTACCGCACCGACGACGGCCGCACCGTGTACGGCGGCGGCGGTATCACGCCCGACGTGCTCGTGCAGCCCGATACCGCCAACGCGGTGCTGGCATTCCAGGAACAGTTAGGCGCCGGCATCCAGAAGTTCCGCGACGCGCTCACCGAGACCGCGCTGGCCGTGAAGAGCGCGCACGAGGTGACGTCGGCCGACTTCGCGGTGACGGCCGCCATGCGCGACTCGCTCTGGCGGCGCGTCGAGGCCAAGCACATCGGGCTGGACCGCGCGCAGTTCGACGCTGCGTCGCGTCAGATCGATCAGCTGTTGGGCGCCGAGATCGCGCGCTTCGCGTTCGGCCCCGACGCCGCATTCCGCCGGCAGATGGCCGGCGACAGCGTGATCGCCGTCGCGCTCGATCTGGCGTCGCGCGCGCACTCGGAGCACGACCTGCTCATGGAAGCGGCATCGCGGAGCGCGAAGACGGGGACCGTCAAGCGTCCGTGAGCGAGCGCGTGTTCGTGCTCGGCGCGGGCCGGGCGGGGCGCGGCCTGGCGCGAGCGCTCCGTCTGGGCGGTGTCGACGTGATCGGCTTGCACGGCCGTCACGCCGGCGATCCCGACGATCGCGCGACGGTGGGTGCGCTCCCCGACACGATCGGCGGCGCGAGCACCGTCCTGGTCACGGTGCGCGACGCACAGCTCGACGCGGCGCTGCGGGAGCTGGCCCGGGCGCCGCTCCGCGCCGACGCCGTGGTGCTCCACGCCAGCGGCAGCGCGGACCCGCCCGCGCTCGCCGGACTCCGATCGTTAGGCCACGCCGCGGGCACGTTTCACCCGCTGGTGCCGCTCTCCGATCCCGCCCGCGCGCCGGCGTTGCTGCGCGACGCGTGGATCGGGCTCGACGGCGACGACGCGGCGCGGGCCCGCGGCCGCGCGCTGGCCGCTGCGTTAGGCGCGCACACGCTGGACATTCCGGCGGGCCGCAAGCCGCTCTATCACGCCGCGGCGGTGCTGGTGTCGAACTTCCCGCCCGTGCTCCTTGCGTTAGGCGAGCGGGCCATGGCCGACGCGGGCCTGCCGCGCGACCTGGCCCGCCGCGCGCTCCTGCCGCTCTGGACCGCCGCCGCCGACAACGCCCGCGCCGCGACGTTCCCCGCGTCGCTCACCGGACCGGCCGTGCGCGGCGACGTCGAAACCGTGCGGGCGAACCTGGAAGCGCTGGCCGGCGACCCGACGGCGCAGGAGGTGTACCGCGTGATGACCGATGCGATTCGCGAGCTGACCCGCTGACGGACGCGCGCGCTCAGTGCTGCGCGCCGGCGGTGCCGCCGAACACCTTCACGCCCTTCGGCACCTTGAACTCGAACGCGTCCCGGTCCAGCGTTGCGTTAGGCATGACCCGCGTCAGCGTGATCCGCCGCTTGAGCCCCTGCTGATCGATCGTCTCAACCTGCCGGATGAGCGCGTCGTCGTCATCCACCCAGATCGTCGCCTTGGCAAACGGGAGCGATGGGTCCTTCGGGACGAGCGTCACCGCGGTGGTCGCGCGCCCGTCGACGGTCGCCGAACCGGCGTTGGTCATCGTGTAGCGCGTCTCCGGCGAATGCAGGAACCACGTCGCGACGTCCGGCACCTGCACGCCGCTGCTGTCCAGGTTCGTGCGGATCACCTGGCCGGGATTCGTGCTCGGGAGATACACCCACACCACCTTGCCGTTTGCCACGATGCGGTCGCCCGCCGGATCGGTGAAGCGCACCGAAACGTCGCCGGGAATCCGCTGCTCAAGCTCGCCGTGCGACGTCACGTCGGATCCGGTCAGCGGGTTGGTGACCGTCTGCGTGAACGTGGCGCGCAGCGTCTTGATGCTCGCATACACGCGCTCGGCGTGCTGCACGACGGACTGCTGCGCGTGGAGCGGTATAGTCCCGATGATGGCCAGCCCAACGAGCGTCGAAACAACGCGCATGCGTGCGTCCGGTGAGTGGTGATCCGATTCCCCCCTGTTACTACACGCGCGCGGCTGCCGTGCTCCCTTCTGGCGCGGGTGCGAGCCGGCGTCCGATGGCGCCCGCGATCGAGCGCAGCTCGCGCACCAACTGCGCAAACTGCTCGGGATAGAGCGACTGCGCGCCGTCGGAGAGCGCGCGCTCGGGGTTGGGATGCACTTCCACCAGCACACCGTGCGCGCCCGCCGCGACTGCGGCGCGAGCCATCGGAATCACCTTGTCGCGGACGCCCGTGCCGTGGCTCGGGTCGGCGATGATCGGGAGGTGCGACAGGCCCTGCACGATCGGAATGGCGGTGAGGTCGAGCATGTTCCGCGTCACCGTGTCGAACGTGCGCACGCCTCGCTCGCAGAGGATCACGTTGGGATTGCCGGCGGCCAGCACGTATTCGGCGCTCAGCAACAGCTCGCCGATCGTCGCGGCAAGTCCGCGCTTGAGCAGCACCGGTTTGTCTAACCGCCCCACGAAACGCAGCAGCGAGTAGTTCTGCATGTTGCGCGCGCCAATCTGAATGACGTCGCCGTACTCGGCTACCAGCTCGGCGCCCTCTTCGTCCATGGCCTCGGTGACGATCGCGAGACCGGTTTCCTGCCGCGCGAGTGCGAGCAGCTCGAGACCGCGGCGGCCGAGTCCCTGGAACGAGTAGGGCGAGCTGCGCGGCTTGAATGCGCCGCCGCGCAGGCAGGTGGCGCCCGCCTCGCGCACCAGTCGCGCCGCCGAGATGATCTGGTCTTCGGACTCGACGGAGCACGGTCCCGCTATGATCACCACTTCGTTGCCGCCCACCGACACTCCGGGCGCGATCTTGACGATGGTGTTTTCTGGTCGCCACTCGCGGGACACCTGCTTGTACGGCTGCGTGACGTGAATCACCTGCGCCACGCCGGACAGCGCCTCGATGCGCGAGCCATCTACGCGGCCGTCGTTGCCGACGAGACCGACCGCTGTGCGCTGCGCACCGGGCATGGGACGCGCCTCGTATCCCATCTCCTCGATCACCGCCACAACCGCGTCGATTTCCGCCTGTGACGCGCCGTGCTTCATCACGACCAGCATTCAGATGTCCTCGATTTCGATTGACCAACCGTCGGACGCCAATATGACCGGACCAGCGTAGCGCGTCGCGATCGTGGCGCGTATGTCCACGGCTTCGACGGGTGGGTAGAAGTGTGTGAGTACCAGCCGCGCCGGTTTCAAGGCCTCAGCGAGCGCCGCGCACCGGGACGGCGACAGGTGCGTCGCGATCGCCATCTCGTCGGGGAGCGAGCATTCGGCCAACAAGAGGTCGCACCCGCGCGCTGATTCCCAATCTGCCAGGGTCTCGTCGTAGCCGGTGTCGCCGGTGTACACGAGGCGCCTGCCGCCTCCCCTGACACAATATGCGATGCTCTCCGGCGTGTGGGGAACCGGTCGCGACTCCAATTGCACGCCGTTTCCCAGGTCGAGCGTGTCCGCCGGGGCGATTTCGCGCACGACGACCGGAAAATCAGGGCGGCCGACGGCGTCGCCGAAGATCGACCCGAACGTCTCGATGAGCCGAGCCGTGCCGAGCGGGCCAATGATTTCGACCTGCGCCGTGCGGGGCGGCAGTGCGCCGTAGCGCCACGCGACGAGCAACGTGGGCAGGTCGAGCACGTGGTCGGCGTGAAAGTGCGTGATGGCGACGTGCGTGATCCGCATCCAGTCGGCGCCGATGGTGGCCAGGCGGTGTGCGACGCCGCTGCCGCAGTCCATGAGCAGGCTCACGCCGGCGACGTTGACGAGGTGGCCCGCGTTCATGCGCACGGCCGACGGCGCTGCGGTCCCGGTGCCGAGTGTCGTCAGGCGCACGGTGCCCGCCTAACGCAGCTCACGCGCCGACCGCGGCTTCCTCCGCTGTCTCGAGCTGGCCGCCGCGCAGGCGCACGCTCACGAACGACGACACGCCCGGCTCCTGCATCGTGACGCCGTAAACCGCGTCCGCCGCTTCGGTGGTGGTGCGCGGGTTGTGCGTGATGACGATGAATTGCGTGCGCTCCTTGAACTGATTCAGCATGCGCACGAAGCGGCCCACGTTCTGATCGTCCAGCGGGCCATCGACCTCGTCCAACAGACAGAACGGGCTCGGCTTGGTGAGGAAGATGCCGAACAGCAGCGACAGTGCGACCAGCGCGCGCTCGCCCGTGGACAGCAGGTGGATGCGCTGCGTGCGCTTGCCGCGCGGCGACGCGTGGATTTCGATGTCGCAATCGAGCGGCGCGTCGGCGTTCTCGAGGCGCAGCTCACACTCGCCGCCGCCGAACAGCGTCATGAAGATGTGATGGAAGTTCTCGCGGATCTGCGCGAACGTCGTGAGGAACATCTCGCGCGCGGTGACGTCGATCTCGCGGATCGCCTGTTGCAGCGACGCCTTCGCGCTCTGCAGATCCGCGCGTTGGGCGCCCAGGAAATCGAGCCGCTTCACTTCCTCCTCGTGCTCCTCGATGGCGAGCGGGTTGACGGGGCCGATGGCCTCGAGCTCCGCGCGCAGTCCCTCGAGCTCCGCACGGAGCGCTTCCTCATCGACATCGATCGACTCGACGGCCGCGAGCATGTCGTCCAGCGGCCGGCGCCACTCGGTTTCGAGGCGTTCGCGAATCATCGCCCGGCGGCCGGACAATTCGGTGAAGCGGAGCTCGGCCTGGTGCAGCTCGTCGCTCACCTGGGCGGCGCGGCGGTGCGCGTCGGCGAGCGCGCGCTCGTGGTGCTCGAGCTCCGAGTCGGCGCGCTGCACGTCGGCCTCGGCGTCGCGGAGGTGGCCTTCGGCCTCGCCTAACGCAACGCGGCGCGACTCGAGGTCGAAGCGCCAGGCCGCGATGTGCTCGGCCAGCTCGCGGTCGGCGAGCGCGATGTCGCCCAACTCGGCCAGGAGCGCCTCGAGGCGCGCGTCGGCGCTGGCGGCGTCGTTCTCGAGCTGGCGGTCGCGGTCGGCGGCCACGCGCAAGCGCGCCTGCAGCTGCGCTTCCGTCACCTGCCAGCGGGAGCGCTCGTCGCGAGCCGCGTCTTGTGCACGCTCGCGCTCCGCCAACTGCGCGGCTGCCGCCGCGCACTCGGCGTCGCGCGCCGTGACCGCGTGGCCCGCGGCCTCGGTGCGCCGCGCGAGGTCGCCTAACCGTTCGGTGAGCTCGCCCCGCCGCGAGGCCACTTTGTCGATGAGCGCGATGACGCCCGACAACTCGCGGGCCGCGCGCTGCTCGCGGCGGTCCGCTTCTTCGCGCACGCCGGCCGCCTGGCGCTCGGCGTGCTGGGCTTCGGCGTACGCGTCCGCCGCGGCGGTGGCCGCCGCGGTCGCTTCGCCTAACCGAGTGCGCGCGATCTCGGCGGCCACGGCCGCCTCGCCGCGCGCCCGCTCCGTGGCCGCCAATTCCTCGCGGAGCTCCGTGAGCTCCGCGCGGCGGCGCAACGGACCCGGACCGGCCGCCGAACCCGGCAGCCACACCGCGCCGCGCGCATCCACGAACGCCGCGCCGCCCGCGATCGCGCGCACGCGGCCCAACAGTGCCAGCACCCAGGCGCGCGCCGGATCGGACGATTGCACCAGGTGCGCCAGGGCGTCGTCGGCCTGGGTGTCGTCCTGCGCCGCGTCGAGCGGCAACAGGAGCAGCGGACCCGGATTCGTTTCGGCGTGCCACGCGCGGATCGCATCCGCGGTTGCGCCATCGCGCACGAGCACCGCGTGTACGCTCGCGCCCAAATAGCGCTCGATGGTCGCCGCATCGGCGGTGCCGGCGCTCAGGAAGTCCGAGAGCGGTCCAATGATCGCGCCGTCGCCAAAGCGGTCACGGTCGCGCAGCAGGCGGGCGGCCGCCGGTGCGAGGCCCACACGCTCGCGCTCGAGCGCCTCGAGCGCGTGCACGCGTCCTTCGAGCGACGTGCGTTGGTCATCGAGCCGGACGAGCTCCGCGCGCGCGACGTTTTCGGCGGCGCGGGCGTCTTCGGCCGCGGTCTGGGCGGCTGCAAGGCGCTCGGCGGCGCCTGCAGCCGCCGCGGCGCTTTCTTCGGCGGCGTTGGTCGCGACGGCGAGCGCGCGCGCCGCATCGGCGAGCACCGCATCGACGTGCTCGCGTTCGGCGCTCAGCGCGTCGGTGCGTTCCGCGAGCTCGGCGAGCTCGCGTTCCGCCCCGTCGGTATCGAGCTCCAGTTCGCGGAGCTCGTCGCGGAGGCGGCGCAGCTCCCGGTCGGCGGCGTCGAACGCCGCGCGCGCCGCGCCGACGGCGCCGCGCGCGTCGTTCTCCGCCGCCTCTCGCTGTTCGCGGGCCGAGCGGGCGGCATCGAGCTCGCCCTCGAGCGCCGCCCGCTCGGCCCGCGCGGCCTCGCGCTCCCGGGCCAGCCGGGTGCCGGTCTCTTCGCCTAACCGACGCTCCTCTTCGGCGCGTTGGCGTCGCGCCAGCGCGTTGCGCTGGCGCTCCTCGCCGACGCGCACTTCGCCCTCGAGGGTGAGCGTGTCCTGCTGCTGGGCCGCCACCAGGCGGCCCAGCTCGGCGCGCCGCGCCTCGGCCGCCGCGCGCGCGCTGTGCGCGCGCGCACGGCGGTCGTCCGCGGCGCGCACGCCCTCCTCGCTCGCCGGCAGCGCCGCCCGCAA